>Ga0172381_10003740_pt1 | contig 15964 bp, 13 predicted proteins | sample Leawel6488metaG_FD_119754 | JGI IMG/M metagenome (GOLD analysis project Ga0172381, IMG submission 119754) | Leachate microbial communities from a municipal landfill in Southern Ontario, Canada - Leachate well 64-88 metaG | ecosystem: Engineered > Solid waste > Landfill > Unclassified | place...
ATCAATTTCCAAAGCATTTATTCTGCTTGACAGCGTTGTTCTTCTTATTGTCAGCCTCGCTGATTGCAGCAGGCGCAGATGCCCTCTCTCCATCTCCGGATGCGGCGGGCCTCTCCCTAAACGGCACAGCTTTCCAGGATGCAGATGGCGACGGCTTCTTCTCGCCAGGCGAGGTGGGCCTCGCGAATAGGACCATCCGGCTGATGCTGGAAGGAACCGAGATCTCCAATACCACTACAAACGAGTCGGGAAAGTACTTTTTTGCCAATCTCTCCCCCGGAAAATACGAGCTGAGGGCAGATCCCTTTTCCGGCTACAACCTGACTGCGCCCGGCGCCGGCTACTATGAGGTGACGCTCTCCGACAAGAGCGGCTTTGGCCTGGACTATGGCTATTTTGCTCCAACCAATCTCACCGCTTCCCTTCCTGCTCGGAAATATCCGCTCATGCATCCCACACGGGAAGACGCGGGCCTTTGGGCCGGGCAGTACAATGCTTCCGAGAAGGCCTATCTCAGTCCCGAGATCGCGGCAAAGATGGCTGCCGCGCCTGTCACTTCCTTTTCCCTGCTGGACAGGCTCGAGTACACGCCCTCCGAGCGTGACCAGGGGAGCTGCGGCAACTGCTGGGCCTGGGCGGGAACCGGCGTGATGGAGCTTGATTATGCCCGGCAAATGAGCGTTTCCGATCGTCTCTCCGTACAGTATCTTGATTCCAATTACAACGGCGGCTGCGGAGGATCGGGGGCCTGCTGCGGCGGCTGGCTGTCGGGCCTGGCCAATTTTTACAGGGCCAAGGGCATGATGGTTCCCTGGTCCAACGCCAACGCTCTTTATCGGGATGGAAGCAAAGGCTGCGGCTCATGTTCTGCAGTATCTGCAGCCTCCATATCCACAAGTCCCCATTATAGTCTGACGAGCATATCCACCAGCACCGTTCCCACTCATGGCCTCACCCAAGAGGAGGCCATAGATAACATCAAGAACGTCCTGCAACAGGGCAAAGGCATCTGGTTTGGCTACTATTTGCCCGATGACAATGCATGGAATGACTTCTTTAGCTTCTGGGGGGCAGAGCCTGAGAGCGCCGTATGGCAGCCGGACAATGCTTGCGGCAGCTCGTATGATTATAATAATGGGGGCGGGCATGCCGTTCTCTGCGTGGGATATGATGATACCGATCTCGAAAATCGCTACTGGATCATGCTCAATAGCTGGGGCGATACCACCGGGCGACCGGCCGGCCTCTTCCGCGTGAACATGGACATGAACTACGATTGCGCCTACGGCGGTCTCGGATATGCCTTCTACTGGATGACTCTGGATATGAGCTACCCAGATAGCGAAAACAATGCGCCGCAAACGCCTTCTCCTCCTAAGGGCCCTGTGCAGGGGTCCGCCCTTAATTCTTTGAGCTACACTGCATCGACTGACGATCCTGATGGTGATCCCGTCAAGTTCACCTTCAACTGGGGAGATGGCGCCACTTCTGAGACCGGGCTTATCAGTTCCGGCGAGGGGACGGCCTCGCACACCTGGAGTTCCGCGGGAACCTATCAGGTAACGGCTAAAGCTACAGACAGCAAAGGGGCCTCATCTGAATGGTCAGATGCTCTTACGGTCACCATTGCTGCCACCAATCAGCTGCCTTCAAAGCCCGCCAAACCCCAAGGTACTGCATCTGGCATTTCGCAGAAATCTTACAGTTATACCGCCTCGTCGATTGATCCTGATGGCGATGATGTCCAGATTACCTTCGACTGGGGAGATGAAAGCACGTCGGTGACAGCGTTTGCGAAATCCGCGGCAAAGATCAGCGCGTCTCACGCCTGGCAGAAAGCCGGTACCTACTATGTGCGGGCTAAGGCCAAAGACAGCAAAGGAGGTCAGTCCGCCTGGTCAACATCTCGTGCGGTCAAGATAACTGCCAATAGCCCGCCAAAAAAGCCCTCTTCTCCCGCAGGTGTGACATATGGCTATGTGGGTAAGTCCTATTCATTCAAAGGCTATACCACGGACCCCAATAAAGATCAGATATTCTATACCTTCGACTGGGGCGACGGCAGTACCTCGCAATCCAAAATTGTCAATTCGGGAACTTCGGTGCTCATGGCGCATACCTGGAGCCAAGCCGGAACCTATCAGGTAAAGGTCATGGCCACAGACAGTAATAATGCAGCATCTCTCTATTCCACTGCCAAAAAGGCGAAAATATATGCGTCGTCCCGCGGCTTAAAGGCCGGGCCGTCAACAGCTACAAAAGCGGAAGATACGGGGCAGCGCAAAAAGACCTGCCCCTGTTCTGCAAGATCATGAGGCGGCAATGATTGCTGCGAGCAGGAAAATTGAAGGAATTATCTCCTTCATATTTCCTGTTTTTTTTTTGCAATTAATAAGTCGAGCAGGCATTCTTTTCCAGATTCTTTACCAGTGCCTCCGCCCTGCGCCCTACTAGGGCCGGGTCCACAGGAACCCTGGCCACGCCAGTCTCAATGGCGGCGCGAGCGACGGCTGCGGCGACGGCGGGGACTACTCTTCTGTCAAAAGGCGAGGGAATGATGCACTCCTCGGATACGTTCTCTACCAGGCCGGCAATGGCCCGCGAAGCTGCGATCTTCATGGCCTCGTTGATATCGGATGCCCGCACATCCAGGGCCCCGCGAAAGATCCCTGGGAATCCCAGCACATTGTTGACCTGATTGGGGAAATCGGATCGGCCGGTGGCCACCACTCGCGCGCCGGCTAGCAAGGCCAGGTCAGGCATGATCTCTGGCATGGGGTTGGCCATGGCAAAGACAATGGCATCCGCGGCCATGCTCTTTACCATGGCAGGGGTTACAATGCCTGCTACCGACAGGCCCAGGAATATGTCCGCTCCGGCAATGGCATCGGCTAGCGTGCCGGTAACATTGCGCGGATTGGTCATTTTGGCGATCTGCATTTTGGCCGGGTTGAGGTCGGTCCGGCCGGTGTGGATCACACCCCGGCTATCGCAGAGTATGGCGTCCTTTACCCCGAAGCTGTAGAGAAACTTGGTAACGGCGATACCCGCAGCGCCAGCTCCGCTCACGGCGACGCGCACCTGAGAAAAGCTCTTGCCCACCACTTTGAGGGCATTGATGAGGGCGGCCAGGGCGACCACGGCTGTGCCATGCTGGTCGTCGTGAAAGACGGGTATCTTCAATATTTTCTTAAGCCGCTCCTCTACCTCAAAGCAGCGTGGTGCGCTTATATCCTCCAGGTTGATTCCGCCAAAGACCGGCTCTATTGCCGCAACTGTTTCCACGATGACCGATGGGTCCTTGGAAGTTATGGCGATGGGAAAGGCATCTATGCCGGCGAAGTTCTTGAACAAAATGGCCTTTCCCTCCATGACCGGGATGGAAGCCAGCGGCCCAATATCGCCCAGGCCAAGGACGGCAGTCCCGTCAGTTACCACGGCTACGATATTACCCTTGGCGGTGTACTCATAAACGTCGTTTGGATTCTTTTCGATCTCGCGACAGGGTTCAGCCACGCCCGGAGTATAAGCTAATGAGAGGTCACGCACGGTAGCGCAAGGGACCTTGCTGTGGATGGCAATCTTGCCCCCTGCATCTTTATGAAATGCTAATGCATCATCTCTTAGAGACATAACAACTCCTGTTTTTAGGATCCTGCGGCAACAAGGAGGAGCAACAGATATAAAGCATGGGTCAGACGGAGAATTAGCAGAGCCGGGGTGGCAGAGCGGACAATTTCTGCTGCTTTTGGGCAGCGGGAGTTCATACGCGGCAGGCTCGAGACCTGTTGTCCCTTCCTGGGACGCTTGGGTTCAAAATGACGGGGGCGCGACAGCCTTCTCAGGAAAATCCCAACCCCGGCGCTATTCAATTATAGAAAGTTTCATATCCGAGTAGAAAAAGGCGATAAGGTTATGGCTAGATTTCCAGAAGCAGAAAAGAGAATCTTGAATCTCAAGATATGCATGAGCTGCAACGCACGAAATCCTGTAAGAGCGACTCGCTGCCGCAAGTGCGGTTATAAGGGACTGAGGATGAAGTCCAAGGAAAACAAGACCGCTTAGATGATGTTTGAGAGGGGCAGAGTCGAGTTGCTGCTGGCCAATGCAGTAGCCGAACGCGGCGCCGGACATCTCACTTTAATCGATCCGGATTCCCAGAGCCCGGTGCAGGCTGCAGCCATGGCCCGGGCTGCGGAGCAGGGCGGCACGGATGCCATCATGGTAGGCGGCTCGGTAGGTGCGGCAGGAATTCTTCTTCATGAGACGGTGCGAGCCATCAAGGAGAAGACAGATCTGCCGGTAATCCTCTTTCCCAGCAGCGTGGCAGGCCTATGTGAAAATGCCGATGCGGTCTTTTTTATGAGCCTGTTAAACTCTCGCTCCCCAGCTTATATCGTGGAAAACCAGGCGCTTGGTGCTCCGTTGATCCTGCGCTACGGTCTGGAGCCCCTACCCATGGCTTATATCATCATCGAGCCGGGCGGCACAGTGGGCTTTGTGGGCGATGCTCGCCTCATACCGCGAAGAAAGCCGGAACTTGCGGCGGCCTATGCCCTGTCTGCCAAATTCATGGGCATGAGGATGGTGTATCTCGAGGCGGGGTCGGGCGCAGACTCACCAGTGCCTGCAGGCATGGTGGCCCTGGTCAAGAAGCTTCTGGGCGACGTCCTGCTCATAGTAGGCGGCGGGATTCGCAGCGGCTGCGCAGCGGCTGAGCTCGTAGCCGCCGGAGCAGACCTGATTGTCACAGGAACGGGCGTGGAGAAGAGCCAAGACGTCACCTCTTTTGTCACTGAGCTGACAAAATCCATTCGCAGGTAGTTATTCGTGGCATCTCCAATGCAGATCTTTTTGGATCGGCATAATCTGGACGGTTTTCTCTTTGTCGGCGACAGCATCTGTGATGCCGATATGTATTATCTCACTCATTTCTTAGCTGGCGACCGATTTGCCCTTCTTGCCCAGGAGAAAACCACACTGCTTGTCTCTTCCATGGAGACGGGCCGGGCCCGGAAGGAATCAATTGCGGATGAGTGTGTGAGCACCTCTCAATACCGGATCATGGATAAGATGAAGAGAAGCGAAACGCCGGAAGAGGCCTATTTTCAGGTACTGGCGGAGTTTTTGCAGAGTCACGGCATAAGGCGTCTGGGCGTGCCTTTTCGCTTTCCTGCCGGTTTTTACCAGTACCTAACCTCGGATTTTGATGTCAAGATCCTGGAGAGTCCCGCCTCGCGCTGCAGAGAAATAAAGAGGCAAGAGGAACTGGACGCCATCGTTTGCACGCAGAGGTCCTGCGAGAGGGCTATGCGCCAGGCGGTACTTCTGATCGGCCACAGTGAGCCGCGCGGGGAGATGCTCTATCGCGAGGGGCAGCCTCTTACCTCTGAAAATGTGCGCGGTGCTATTGATGTATCTTTGCTGGAGGACGGCTGCGAGGCAATGGATACCATCGTTGCCGGCGGCCTCGCGGGGGCAGACCCTCATGCGCGAGGGACGGGGCCGTTAGCTGCCAATTCTCCCATTGTCATAGATATCTTCCCGCGTAGCAAGAGCAGTCGTTACTTTGCCGATATGACGCGCACAGTTCTCAAGGGCGAAGCCGCGCCCGAGGTAAAAGAGATTTACGAGGCGGTGGCTCTGGCGCAGTCCGAGGGCCTTGAGGCCATCCGGGCGGGCGTTTTCGGCAAGGAGGTCCATTCTCGTGTATCTCAGGTCTTCCTGGATCAGGGATATCCGGATAGGGAAGGTTGCGGTTTTACCCATTCTACCGGGCACGGCGTGGGCCTGGATGTGCATGAAAAACCTTCGATTGGCGAGGTTGGTGGGGCTTTAGAGGTCAATCACGTGGTAACTGTGGAGCCGGGGCTGTACTATCCAAAGATCGGAGGGGTGCGTCTGGAGGACCTGGTAGTGGTAAAAGAAAACGGCTCTGAGAACCTCACTCATTTCGAGAGGAAGCTCGTGCTTTAGGTGTTATCAATGGACGCAGAAATTCTAGGGAAGTACAGGCGGGCCGGGCAAATCCTGGCCGAGGTGCAGGCCGAGGCATGTCCGCGGGTTGTTGTGGGCGCGTCACTGCTGGATGTGGCTAATTTCGTGGAGGATGCGATCAGATCAAGGGGCGCAAAGCCCGCCTTTCCCTGCAATATATCTCTGGATAGGAATGCGGCTCATTATACGCCTTCTCCCGGTGACACCGCCATTTTTGGCGAGAACATGGTCAAGCTGGATGTAGGTGTGCATGTGGACGGCTATATTGCCGATGCCGCCATCACAATCGACCTGAGCGGCCATGATAAGCTGGTCGAGGCCTCTCATGCTGCTCTAGAGGCGGCTTTAGAGATAATCAGGCCGGGCACCGACACGGCCCAGATCGGCAAGGTCATAGAAGAGGTCATAACCGGCTACGGCTACAAGCCGGTATATAATTTGACAGGCCACGGTCTGTCCAGATATCTGGCCCATGACGAGCCCGCTGTGCCCAATAGGGCTATGGAGAAGGGCACCGTCTTGAAGAGTGGAGATGTTATCGCCATTGAGCCCTTTGCCACCAACGGCTCTGGCAGGATCAGTGAGGCTCTTATCAACGAGATCTACGGCTTTTCCTCCTCTCGGCCGGTGCGGCTTCCAGCGGCTCGAGCGCTCTTAAAAGATATCTCAGAAAGCTACAAAACGCTTCCCTTTGCTCGGCGCTGGCTCAAAGGCAAAAGGGCGGAATATGCGCTCATGCAGCTCCTACGCAGTGGAGCCGTGCACAGATATCCGGTACTCTGGGAGGTAGAAGGGGCCCTGGTCTCTCAGGCCGAGCACACAGTTGTGGTTCTTGATAAGGGATGCGAGGTAATAACCAGATCGATCTAGTCGGCTCCGCCTGTATCTTCTGACCCATCGTCATCTTTGTAGCTATCATCGCCAAGCATGGCTGCCGATATGGCATCAATTCCGTCCATAAGCTCTGCCGTCATGCAGTAAGGTATGTCGCCAATCTCAGGAAGGTTCTCTCCGCCTATCACTCTGGCCCCTACCTGGCTGAGCAGATCGAATGCGCCGTCCAGGTTCTCCTCTTGCTCGGCAGCAACCGCCTTTGCAACCATCTCTTCCAGGGGGCTCTCGCGATCAAATATTCCTATGATATAGCGCTGGCTCGAGACGAATACTGCGGCAAGAGAGGTCTTGAGGGATTCGAGCATCAAATCTGCATCTTCTCCCATGGATTCGTTCTCGGCAAAGACAATCGATCTGATGGCTGTGATCTCGGCCAGGGCCTCTTCGGGAGTTATAACCGTGTGCTCGCATCGGGCTATTACCTTGAGACAGGCCAGCACCACATCATCCATGATGTAGATGAAGACGGCACCCGAGTTCTTCTCATCATCTTCGGTAAGCTTGAAGTTGCTGTCCTTGACCTTATTCATCCAGTTGAGCCATCGCTTCTCGGTGTAGAATTCTTCTTTCATTTTGCAACTCATCCTTATTTTTGCTGTTTACCGGTATGTATCCACCAGGGCCACTCTTTCGATGACCAGATCTTCTATCCTTTCCTCGCCCACGGCTCTTAGCTCCTCGGAAGAGATATTAAAAGCCTCTTTTACGGCCTTTGCACAAAACGAACAGCTCTGTTCGTCCTGCTCTATGATCTGGGATAGCTCCGAGGCGTCCGGCCAGCTGCCGCAGCCCGCGAGGACAAGTGCTATTCTCTCTGTTCGATCCGATACTCTCATGAAAAGGGCTCTTTCAATCTGCCTCTCTCCGGAGGCGTAACGCATGATTTCCATTCCTGCATCTTTAGCGATGTTTCTCTGCTCGGAAAAAGCTGCCAGCGCCTTCTCGGCGGCAAAGCGGATGTGTCTCTCACCTGCGATATTATCTGCATCGAGTGCCTGCACTATGCAGCCATGGCGGGATTGCAGATCTTTAATCGCTGATATGAGCAGCCCTTTTTCCCTGATAACCGGCTTTCCGAAGAGCAGGCGAATCTCATTCATCAATTCCGATCTGATGAGGTAGCTTAAAAGCTTACGGTCTTGCATGGATCTTGCATGCCACTACCATCTGCTATTTTATCGAACTATTCAAAAAATTAAAGCACAAAAATCTCTTCATCTAAAGAAATATGCATAAAATCTAAGGGGGGCAGGTTCTCTGCCCATAAGTAACGAAGTTTAGCGCAAATCAAACCAGGCCGGCACGTTGCAGCCTTAGTAGGTCGACTGTGTTCAGCTTCTCGCCCTGCCTGAAATGGGTAAGGATATCTTCAGCCTCGCGCTTGGCAACCTCTTTGGCGCGATCTTCCTTTATGTCCCGGTTCTTCTTCTTCAAGCCCACGATGACCTTTTCGAAGTCGCGAACCTCTCTCTGGGTGCGGATGAACTCTTTGTGCTGCTCATCTGCGGCCTCCTGGGCCTTCACGAATTCCTTGTGAGCGGCATCGGCTTCGGCACGAGTCTGATCGGCTTCTTTAAAGGTTCCTATCATCTGATCGTGGTATTCCTGGGCCATTTCCGCGAACTTGGTAACCTGATCGTGGTGGTTGGAAGCCTGATCTCTCATGGCTTGCGCTTCGTCGAGAAGCTTCCTCAGCTCTTCATTCTTCTCAAGCTGCTCTTTTCGGCCTTTGAATTCTGCATGCAAGGCGGAGATCTTATCGACCAGTTGTTTCTCCTTGTCCGGGCTTAAGACCTCAGTCTGCTGCCTGAATTCCAGGTGATCGATCTCGCGGCGCAGATCCCTTATGGAACGCTCGCCGGTGAGGTTGTACTTCTTGCGGATATCGTCTATCCTTGCATAGAGCTGATTGGTCTTCTCATTGTACTCATCCCTTTCCTTCTTGGAATCGGCCACATTCTTGTTATTTTCGTCCCGCAGCTTCTTAAGCTCCTGGGCCTTGTCTATTAGCTCTTTGGTGGCTTTGTTCAGCTCATTTCGCTTGGCGGCCCATTTGCTCGCTTCAGCATTCAGTTGGCTTCTTCGATCCTTGAAGGCAAGGGACTCCTGTCTGAGTTTGCCTCTCTTATCTTCCAGTTCTGCCAGCATCCCCCGTTTGTCCTCCTGTTCCAGCCTGCGGCTGGGGTTTGGTCCCACTTCGGAACCAAAAAACCCGGGAATCCTTCGCCTGGGTGGCAAAGGTCTTCTCTTTTAGCACTATACATGGTGGGGTTTTTTTGCATGCTCGATTTTCAGATCTATGATAGATGTCAATCTTTGTATATAATTATTAATCCTATTTGATTCTCTGCACAAATAGCATGGTTCTCGTGCAAATGGTTCTGACCAAAAGATGACCTTATCATAAGATCGATAGGAGCGAGCATACTACTACATATCGATAAACGCTTTACGTATTAACCTTTTGGTTAGGCATTCTCCTGTTCATGTAACCTGATTACAGCAAGTGAAAAATCATTTCTATCTTCGTAAAAAAGGCAATCAACAGATTAAAATAGGTGAGTTGACTTAAGGAAAACAGGATAATTCAACAGAATAGTGTTATTCGCTTTAGATGGAGGGATTGATCTGAAGAAGGCTATACTAACAGTATTAGTAGCGATGGTTTTAGTGGCTCTTACAGGGTGTTCAGCTGCTTGGCCCGATTTTAATAACTCAGGTGATATTTGGCCAGCTACCGCTAAGTATTCTAATGGATACTATGAGAGCAACAAGACATTTGACTTTGAGCAAAGCGTGCAGGGAAATGGTTACTTCATGACCTACATGTATGCTAAGGCTGGGAATGTCGCGATCAAGAATTATGCTCATGGCTCCGGTTCCTTAAACAGCGAGGCCACTTTGACCTACCAGAGCCTGAATCGTTCGACGCATAATGCATACTCCGACTACAACGACTTCGATCAGGATTGCATCCAGTTCAAAGAGGATGTAGCCATGGTCTATGCACCTATGAGGATCGCTGTCGGTACCGGATATTATGCAGCAAACCCGCTGGATTACAGCTCTCTGCTTAAGGAAAAGACCTGGGTGAAGAACTATCTGGCCGGCACCAGCATGCACCATGAGGTAGAGTATGCTCATGCCCTGGATAAGGAACTGGAAATCGTAGCCAAGGATAAGAGGAACTTGACATGGGATCCGGAGCTCGAATCCGTCGGTTACACTCAGATGAAATTAGTAGAAGATGTTACAGACGGCAAGGCCCATATCGGCGTATTGCAGGCAAATGACAACTTCTTGAATAATGCCGACATTACCGATCCTGATTACGGCGATACTGATACGTTGAACAAATTAGGCAACATCAGAAGCGCTTGGGATAATCCCTCCATCGAGATCGATGAGGATTACTGGGGGACCTATCACATCGAGAAGAACATGACTCTCGAAGTGCCCTACCACCTGATTCAGAAGAGTGAGGATTGGCTGCCCTGCTGTTTCGGTGGCTACCTTACCCTACCAACACTCGCTGTGAAAGACTTGGGGCTCAAAGGCGCCAAGGGCGTCTTTGACTGCACTTGCTTCAAGGCACCTACCGTGGCTGAGTTTCCAAGAACCTATCCCGTAGTGTAAGAGAGAGGATTTTCCTTTCTCTTTTCATTTTTCTCAGATTTTAGAAACTTCCTGGGGAAAAGATCTTTAATAAAAGCCGCTCATATTTTCGGCATGCAATTCGCGACCTGGGAGCCACTTTACCAATCCATTCTGAAAGACTTCGGCTTTTCTCCTGGCCGAGATGTTGAAGCGGCGAATCTCCTGGCAGAGCTCTTGCGCGACCGAGAGCCACTGCTACGCACCGCAGAGGCAATTGTAGCCGGGCATAGGGCAGTCGTATGCGGCAATGCTCCCTCACTGGAGGCGGAGCTGGGGGAGTTGCAGGAAAGAGATGCCGTCTTTCTGGCAGCGGATGGGGCCACTTCTGTTCTTTTGAGGCACGGCATTGTGCCCGCTATTGTGGTCACCGATCTGGATGGACCTTTTCCCGCCGTTTTAAAGGCCAATCAGGAAGGCTCTATCGTAGTGGTGCATGCCCACGGTGATAATCTGGATGCCCTGAATAGATATGTGCCGCTGCTGGTGAGAATCATAGGCACGGTGCAGTGCCGTCCAATGCCTGGCCTCTATAACTTTGGAGGGTTCACGGACGGAGATCGATGTGTATTTCTGGCCAAAGAGCTAGGTGCAGCCTCTATAACGCTGGTCGGATTTGACTTTGAGGATGAGAGCGTCACGCCGCGCAAAAAAAGAAAACTGGAGTGGGCCAAAAGGCTGATAGATCTTATTTATATATAATATTGAGTATCGCTTTCATGGCCTCTTCCGCCACATTTTTGGCATCCTGCTCTGCGTTAATCTGCACAAATCTCTCCGGCTCAAAGGCGGCCATGCGCCGGAAGTTCTCATCTACCGATTGCAGGAACTCGAGCCTCTCGAACTTCTGCCGTTCCCGACGAGCCTGCATTCTCTGCAGGGCGACGTGTGGGTCCAAGACGAAGAGCAGTGTTCTATCCGGGACCAAATTCCATGGGCGGTAGATGCTCTGGATCCAAGACACCGGATCGGGCACGATTCCTCTCAGTGTCACGCCCTGGTAGGCAGCGGTTGAGTCGGCATATCTATCGGACAGGACAATTGCACCCGTTTCCAGAGCAGGAAGGACTGTCTTGGTGAGATGATGGGCGTGGTCCGCCATGAAGAGGAAAAGCTCTTGCATATGCTTTGCGGCAGCGGGTTTCGTCTCGTCGCCGCAGGCTTTTGCCATTTCCGCTCTCAAGATCCGGCCCACCTGTCCGGACGTAGGCTCGGCGGTAAGCACCAATCTCCTTTCGGGCATTGTCTCTGCTAGCCTTGTGGCAATATATTTCGCGGCAGTGCCCTTTCCCGAGCCGTCGATGCCCTCTAGGGTGATGAGCAGTCCCTTCACACTGCCTGGCTTTGGGGCAGGAAGGAGATTAAATTAACGCTGCCGATTCGTTTGAAGGAAAATAGATGTTGTCGCCCGATACTAACTCTGGTACGTCATCCGATGGGTATCCGCAGTCAGCCCAGTAACCCTCGTAGCGGGCGTCTGTACCGCATTTGGGTTGTCTCATGGTCATAGGTAGACAGATAGTCAGTATCCTACCATAAGGACCTATCAACGCGGCCTGTAGTCCCCTTCTTGCACCAGCATTCACAGCAGAACATATTCTAAGCTCATGTCAGCCCTCTAAAGGGACATTACTTGAATGTGGCCGGAATTTATAAAGTTTTCCCAGCCTGATGCAACAATTTCCGGGGGATGTCTCGATTGCCTAGTAAGCTTTAAGTCGAAGTTCTACATTAACAATGCTGAGGTGCTTCATTTGACCGACAAGATCTACGTAGTTGGGCACAAGAGTCCTGATACCGATTCTGTAACATCTGCAATAGCTTATGCCAATCTGAAGAACGCCCTGGGAATGAAAGAGGTCGTCCCTGCAGCCGCAGGAGACATCAACGGCGAGACCAAGTTCCTGCTGGACTACTTCAAGGTCCCCTATCCTGAGAAGCTCACCGATGCTACTGACAAGAAGGTCATCCTGGTAGATCACAATGAGATGGCTCAGGCTGTGGACAAGCTGAACCTGGAAAATATCGTGGAGATTGTAGACCACCACAAGATCGGCGGCCTTGCCACCGGTAAGCCCATATTCTTCCTCAATGAGCCAGTGGGCGCGACGGGCGGCATCATCGCGAATCTCTATGAACAGAACAATATCGCCATCAGCAAGCAGATGGCCGGCTTGATGATGTCAGCCATTCTCTCTGATACGGTGCTCTTCAAGTCTCCTACCTGCACTCCTCGCGACCGCGTAGCAGTCGAGAAGCTGGCCAAGATCGCGGGTGTCGACCCCATGAAGTTCGGCATGGAGCTCTTAAAGGCCAAGAGCAACATGTCCACCAAGACCGCCAAGGAAATCCTCCTGGGCGACTTCAAGAAGTTCGACTTCTCCGGCACCAAGTCCGGCGTGGGACAGGTCGAGGTCATGGATCTAGCTGATCTCGCGCCCAAGAGAGCGGCCATACTGGATGAGATGAATAAGATGAAAGAGGCTGAGAAGCTGGATATGGTCGTGCTCATGCTGACGGATGTCATGAAAGAGGCCAGCGATCTGCTCTTCGTAGGAAGTGCGGCAGCGGCTGCCGGATTTGAGAAGGCATTCGGCGGCAAGCTCGCCAATAATTCTATCTACAAGGAGAAGTGCCTCTCTAGGAAGAAGCAGGTCGTTCCGCCACTGGAAGGCGCCTTCAAGAAGTAAATGGATCGCCGGATGAAGACATGTGGGCCGCTGCATCTGCAAGGGTGCAGCAATCCACTTCATCATTGATTGGGTTTGTTTTGCTCAATTACGAAGAGACATCTGGGGGTTGCTACTTGAAAAAAATTATATTGTTTGTGACGATATTATTTTGCGCAGCAATGATTAATGATGTGGCTGCTCAGAATAATGCGAGTGTTTCCAAGCTAACCGTCCTCAAGGAGGACAGCGGAAATCTCTCGAAAATGATATTGCTGCCATACACCACATTCCAGGATTTTGGCGAAGCCAATGGCCTCTTTGTAGGCGAAGCGGTCAAGTTTACGTCGCCAAAAGCCGGTTGGAAGTTAAGCGGAATAGAAGTGACCGGCCTGACCACATACAACAACACGACAAAGGACTTTGCTCCGGACAGAAACTTCCTAGTCGAGGTGAGGGATAAAGACCTGAATCTGCTTTACAAGTTTGCCGATATGCAGAACCTGTACTTTGCCTCCACTCATGAGGGCCGCTTTTTATCCCGGGCAATAATGATTCCATCGATACCGGTGACTGGTGACTTCTATGTGGTCTTCTACGACCGAGGATCCATGAAAATAGGGATGGAGGAAACCAATAAAACGAGCAACTCCTTCTTCTTCATCGGCAACCAGATGAATCCTGCCACTTTTGAATTGGCTGGAAAAACAAACGAAACCATGAAGATAAACTGGCTAATTCGGGTGGCTGGTGCGTAGGAAAAATCGTGATATATGGCTCGCGTTGCCCCGGCGGCAATGCCTGTCAAATATTTCTCCCATTTTGTTGGGATAAACCGCAACTTATCTATATTGGTGGCATTTAAAATAACCCAATGAAGCAGGTGAATTATAGTTGCAGTTATATTCATCTGTGCTGTATTGTATTATTTGTATTTGCATTTATTTCTCTCGGCGGTTCCGCTACTTATTGGCACGGACATGTAGCTATCAATGGCTCTTCCTGGCGAATAGATCGTTCTAGCGAAAACATCTCCCTGATCTCTATTGAGGCTTCTATGGGAAACATTACGTCTCTGCAAATTACCCCGCAAGGCAGATCGGTAGTTGGCTACTATTCCCGGTACGCAAATATGAATGCGAACGACGTTGTCTCAAAGGAGCGGACCAGTGCCGATCAAGGCTCATTGCGATATGCTGAAATAAGCAAGTTGAGAGCCAATATCGAGGAAGCCATCACCAATAGCATATCACACGCTAATGACTCGTATATATCGTTCGTCGAATTCAATGAACAATGGCCTTCGCAGATCCAGTCTCGTAGACACCTTTTCTATTCCGGATCGCAGATAAACGATAGGGACTATGGAGGAAATAACTTCGATTACGTTGGGACGAGCTTTCTTTATAATACTAAATTGGAAAAAGACAGGACTTATGATATGCTTCTCGAGAAGATGAATGTATCAATCGCCGCCACCGATGAGGCATTCTTGCAGGTAGATTATCTGCCCACGAAAACCCTGCTCTACTCCGGCAAATCTTATTCCACGGGAATGGCCGGCCTTAAATACGGAATGGCAAGCGAAGATCAACGCTCTTTAACGAAAGGGATTATAAACTATGATGTATTTGGATCGCAGGATTATTATGGCACAGCATTTATGAATCTGTCTATGGACCTCTCCAGTAAGAATGTGGTTTTGGATTATAATGATAGTTGGCTCTCCGGCTTGTGTAATTCCTGTGAACCATGGATATATTTTCCTCCTGATTATAATATTAGCACATGATCTGTAAATATATTTTTGTTAGCATTGTTTGAACGTTGCTCGCGCAGAGTACTATTAATCCTTTCGAACTTCTATGGGCGTAGTTTTCCCGCATATCGATTGGCATCAACTTTCTTTCTACTATTTTATTGCGCATTTCACATTAAATCATCAATACAATCATATAATGCAAAATGATCAAGTCCTAACTGATATATTTTTTTTAAGTCTATTGGTTCCCTGCCTATCATCATAATATTAACGTGGATCTAAACACACTCAGTGGCTATAGGTTGGATTATTCTGGCCATACGGTGAGCTATTTATAGTCTGACGTGTGTAATATCTATAAATCTGCATTCATGACCTGAGTAATTTATGCAATTTCATGGGCGTGTATATAATACAAAATTATGCAGATGTTATCGTGGAGGGAAAAATATATGACTAGTAAATGGGTGATGGCAATATCTATTGTCATAGCAGCCTTGATTCTGCCTCAGGCGCTGGCAATAGATGTTGGTTTTAGTGTACCTGCCGGATCAACGAACCTGCATTTCTCTTCTGCACCAGGAATAAGCGTTGGTGTGAATAATGTAGGACACACAAATGTCTTGGGTGGCAGCGGAGAAATTGAAAACCTCGCGGGCGGAGATTTGTCGCAGTATTACGAGTGGATTAGCACGAACGGATTGGCCAAGGCGGCAGCATTCGCCTACATGGATGACTCTCATACATACAAATATGAGTTTAATGGAGGCCGTAGCACATCAACTGCGTGGGCCAGTCTTGGGTTTTCAGCAACCGACGCGGATCAATTCCTTCTGGGCGGCTTTGCCTACAACCCCTATAATTATGCAGGCACATTTGTGGCCGGCGACTGGGCCGATTCGATAAAGTACAGTAACAGCCTGTATGCCTCCAGCAGCAAGGTTTCCGCCACTCAGAGCTTCTATGGCAGGAACTTTGAGGACCTCGA
>Ga0172381_10003741_pt1 | contig 15963 bp, 17 predicted proteins | sample Leawel6488metaG_FD_119754 | JGI IMG/M metagenome (GOLD analysis project Ga0172381, IMG submission 119754) | Leachate microbial communities from a municipal landfill in Southern Ontario, Canada - Leachate well 64-88 metaG | ecosystem: Engineered > Solid waste > Landfill > Unclassified | place...
GATCGAAGAATTAAAAGAAGCGGGAAAATAACCCGTAGATACCCGGTCAAAGGCTGTTCAAAGACCGGTACATGAACTATTCGTCGGCGGATGCGCCGGGCATAATCTTTTTTTAGCATCATTTCCCTCTCTCAAAACCATTCTGCGGGAATGATATCCTGCTCTTCAGCGTGATAAAACAGGAAATGCAACGTTTAGAAAAAAGCCGTCGGAGGGAATTGATTTTTTTAAATTAGGCCGTATGGTGTTGTTTAAAAGGGGTAAAGTGTAACTATCCTTTATATCATGACTGTTAACCAAAGATTCTATTACTCCGATGAGATGTATTATCAGAGATCTGCTGAGTGTCTTAGAAATGCGGTTGATATGGGGAGAATTACAATACGAGATAAGCAGTTAATAGAGGAATTTATAACAGAACAAGATGCAAAAGGGATTTCTCCTTCAAGGCATCATAAGCTTGTAAAGCTTATCGTCGGTAATCGTGAATTTCACCCTGCCTTTGTTGATTGTACTAATGCTGATGTTCTTAGGGCCGTGTCAAAAATCCGATATGTTAAGAGAAAGCCACGAAGGAACGAAAAACGTGCAGCTGAGGATATGCCCCTTACAACACAAAATACTATTTCCGATAGAACTCGCCTTCTGAAAAGATTTTTTATTTGGATTATCGAAAACGGCTATAATTCTTATCTCGATGCGAAGAAGATCATGGGAATCAAACCACCTGCGTTTAAGAGAGATTGTATCCAGGCTGCAGACATTCTGACAGAAGACGAGGTTCTCTCTTTCCTCAATGCGTGCTATACTTCCAGAGATAAGGCATTGTTCAATGTGCTTTTTGAGGGTGCCCTTAGGGTTGGTGATATTGGGAATTTACGATTTCAGGATCTTCTGATAACTGATAATGTATGTAGATTGAAAACGTCAGGTAAAACAGGTGTCCTGCGGACTATCCCTCTTTTTTCCTCACGTGCTTATCTCTCTCAATGGATCAATGTTTATCCGGGTGAGGTAACTCCGGATAAATTTGTCTTTGTAAAAAACAATGGTCAGCCTTTAACTCATGCAGGAATCGCGACTTTGACTCGTAAAATCGCGGTCAGAGCAGGGATTACGAAAAAAGTGTATCCTCATCTCTTTAGACATACCAGAATCTCCTACTGGACTCGTGAGGGCCTGGATGAAGCAAAAATAAAACTACTGGCATGGGGTAGCCAAAATACCCAGATGATGGGGGTATATTCTCATCTCACAGTAGATGATTTGGAGAAAAGCCTCGCTGAAATGCAAGGGATAGAGATGCCAACGTCAGGACATGCTGATACACAATCACACAAACGGCCGTTAAAGCCTATCCAATGCTCACATTGTGGTAGTATCAACCCGCCCGGATCTATGTATTGTGGGGTCTGTTATTATCCTCTCACGCGTGATAGTGAAGAAGAGATCATACGACTTGCTGGGATCATCAAAGACAAATTGCTTAGCAATCCTGAGGCATTCGCAGCTATGTTATGTCCCGAAAAAAGGTGAGTGTTTCCCCTCATTTTTATTATTATGATGTAGAGATGATACTGGATCCAGACTTTTATCTTGTTAATTGACAGGCCCAATCTCTTCTTTTGTAAGAGGTTGACCACATTTTTTACAAAATATAGCATCCTTATCATTGATAGTTCCGCAGTTTTGACAACTGTTTATTGTTTTAAGTCTCATCTCAATAGCAATCCTCACCCATTCTGGAATTGAAACTCCCTCTGCTTTAGCTGCTATCTCAACTTTATCCTTGATGTTTTGTTTCAATCTAACGGCAATTTGAGCATATTCTATAGTCGGGGTATCTTTTGGAACACTACTCATATATATTTATATGTGTGTTGAAAATATTTATATATTTTAATGGTATAATTATATAATAATACAATTATACCAAAAGTGTGGTTGTGTTTTATGGAGGTAAAATTGACCAAGAATTGTAATATAACCGTTGATGATGTGAAGAGAGTATTGATTGAGTCAGATAGTGTTCTACAAAAAATTCTGACCATTGTTCTATCGGATGATTAGTGTCAATTTTCTGTTCTTTTAATCGTCCCGATGTTTTTTACATATAAGAAATTCGGATACCGAAAGTACCCTAATCGTTCGGGAAAGTTCAGGTCAGAAGAAGATGCCCAGATCGTCATGGACTGAATCCAGCTACTGAAATGAGGGATGATGGGGAATGAAATCTCCTATTTTCTTTAAGGACATCGCACTCGTATCATGGTTTTGGGAGCGCAAAGTTCCAAAGATGACTATCAAAAAACAAATTGAAACACTTGTCCCGCGGAGGTTCTAATTATGCAGAAAAGATCCTCAGCCAAGCCAAAGCCAAAGCCGAAGAAAATTCCCGCAGGCATTTTAACAAAGGTAAAGAGGTATAATGCAGATCGTGTAAAACTTGCAAAACTCGAAAGTGACATAGTCAAAGAGGCAACAAAACACGGCTTAGGGGTGAACTGGCGCCAGTAAAATAGGGTCATACTTCATACCCCCCCAAACTACCTATTTTCTTTAAGGACATCGCACTCCTTCAATATATTGGGAGTCATTGTTCCTAAATAGCCAAAGATGAGTATTAGTAAAAATGAACTGAAAATTGAGGTAAAAACAATGAATCAGCCAAGATTTGAACAAAAACGTGTTTATATCGAAGTTAATGGAGATATGGGTGTTTTATTCCAAAACGCTCAGAAACTTATCGAGAAACGCACGGGTCTAAGACTTAATCAACATACACTTACAAGAAACGCAGTAATCATTGGTCTCTCTGACATCATTCAAGGTTCAGAGCCTGATGTTCTTAAAAAAACTGAAAATTGAGGTAAAAGCAATGAAACAGACAAAAACTAAACGAAATCGAGTCTATGTTGAGGTTAAAGATGAACTGGGTGTTTTATTTCAAAATGCTCGGGAAATTTCCGAGAAACGCACGGGTCTAAGACTTAATCAACATACACTTGCTAGAAACGCAGTAATCATTGGTCTCACCCGCATCGTTGAGTATCAGGAGAAAACGGAAGCATGACATCAAGTAAAATAAAAGATGCCTGCCCGATCAGGTCGTCCAAACTGGATCAGGGAACAGGCAGAATTGTATTGAATCCCGAGCTCAATAATACCTCCTACTATGTGAGAAGAGATGGAGTGGTGGTTGTCACACAACCCGGTATCCTAAAAAATCTGGATGCTCTAAGTCAATTGGCTGTAAAAGCATTGGAAAAGACCGGTGATATTGTCATCGAAGGAGTGTGTAGGTGACTGAAATGAATCAATCACCACAAAAATCTAGGGAGCTGACGGACCAAGACAGCTGTAAATTTAAGTTATCTTATCCAGCCCTTTTGAATTTATCGTTTGAAGATAAGAGGGAGTGTATTTTGTGTGCAGCTGAAAAAGCAGCCGTGACCAGTAAAGGAACCCCAAGATTCTTCTCAATCAACGATATCTATAGAGGCTGTGGTTTTTTGCCGGGAAAAAGCTCTGCCTGGTTTTCACGATATGATATTTTTCCCGTTCCACTTATCCGCTCCGTCTTGAAATCATCTGGTTATAAAACAGAATCCCGAAAGGGGGGTTCCTCTACGTTGAGATATTACCTACCCACCCCCCCTCAACATGAGAGACAATACCTTCAGCTTATGGAGGCAAAATGATATCCAAAATCGTGATGATCAATGAGTCATCGTTTGATTCTGTGATAAATGGAAATGGTGTATATCCAGGACTTCTTCATCATTCAACAGATCGTTTGAAAAAGATATTGACCGAGATGTTCAAAGAAGATCACGAACTTGCCAATGAATATTTAGGATGTGGAAGATGATTCATGATACTTCTTCTTTCTCAAAGATACTCCCTCCACCTCTAAGGAGACCTTATCCAATCACTGACCCGCGATTAAACAAAGAGATCCGAGATTGTATCCTGTATTACAATAATCTGGCTATTCTCAATAGAAGAGCCATCATTGAGTGGATCAATTCGGCTGAGGGTTATGTTTTAGGGAAAATCTGGGAATCACCAAATGGTAAAAACAAGGTGAAACGCTGTAATCTACAAGATATTCGAGAGATTTTAAATATCGGTGGTCGCTGGCTAAGACATCTTCGTAGTTGTGAAAACCGTACATTTGGTTTAGTACCGTGGGAAATTGTTCATTACACTCATGGCCTTGGCCCGTTCGATCTTCCAGGAATATCCTACCATGATGAGAGAAAAAATCTTAATGAAGATGAGGGATGGAACGCGGATTAACGTTCGTAAAGAGGGTGCAAATGGCAGACGTACTTACATCACCGATCAAAACATCGATCAAAGGAGAATATGGGGCGACGTCATCAATTAAAGTTGAAAAAATAGACCCGATTGAGTTACCTGGTGGTTACAGAGTAATTTTTGACATTGTAGATGAAATACCCCTATCGAATGAAGATAAATCGAAGATTGGGCTGGATTTGAAGGATGGTGTTTACCACTGGAATTTAGTAAAAAACGAAGAAATTCTCTATCAATTTACTACAGATGGAAAGTCCCGATCTGAATTACACGGTGCTCTCTCAGGGTATATTCTTCAGAATGTGAGAGATGTGCCATCAGACTACATGCTCAGTTGCTTAAATCCAACTAATGCAGAACTCCCCCCTTGGAAGCGGAAAAAAATGATTAGGAAACCGCATTTTTTGGAGGAGGATGCTGCCTCTTCATTAAACGATGACGGGAACGCCACCCGATTTGAAAAAGAGTGTAAGGACCATCTGATCTATGACTATGACTCTAAAGAATGGTATGCATGGCTTGATAATCATTGGGAGCCGGCAACTGACAAATTAGGGAAAGCGGAACGGTTTGTAGGTAATACGATTAAAGAAGAGATTCACTATTGGGAGAAGCAATTTCGAAAAGAGCAGGAGAAAGGGGACGATGGAGATAAGAAGCGAATTGGTGAGCTTGGCCGGCTCATATCAGCCCTACGTGAGCATAGCAGCAGAAGTATGAATCAGGGGCGGCAAAAGGCTATGTCTGAGATGTCAGCACGCTCAAATATGTCTATTGAGATGAGTAAGAAGACCGATGTCAGCATCCTCGCATTCAGGAACGGAGCTATTGATTGCAAGACCGGTATTTTTTATCCTCTTTGGATGTGTGCCAACCTCAAAAATCGTTATCCTATGACCTACATTGATGCAACATACACAGAAGGAGCACGTCCATCAAAATTCTTACAGCATATTCAGAGAGTATGCGAAGATAATCAGACACCGGACTTAAACGAGGAGGAGCGGTTTATTCGAGGAAATAAAATCGGGAAATATTTCCTCCGGCTCCTTGGATATTTGCTCTATCCAGGCAACCCAGAACAGATATTTCTCTTCTTATGGGGTAAGGGTTCAAACGGCAAATCCACGACAATTGATGTATTACGGAAAGTACTTTCTGGACAGTTGGCAGAAGCCCCGATTAAAGAATTGTATGTAAGCGGGGAGGATCGACCCGCGTCAGGTATTACCAATGGATTGTCAAAAAGAGTACTACTCTTTTCAGAAGCATCAGATGACGAGAATGAACGAAAAGGAGGGAGAGTTAGCCGTGATACGGTTAAGGCATTAGCGGGAGATGCACAAACAGCACGATTCCGAGAAACCTATGGTAAATCAGTTGAGCGGGACATAATCTGCACGCCGATCGGTGTTACAAATGAGCTTCCCAGATTTGACAAAGAGCTTGATTATGCTCTTCTTCGGAGGTTGGTCACAATTCCATTCCTGCATGTCTTTAAGGGACTAGAGAGAGCCAAAAACAAAACCGCAGAGCTGCTTGAGGAGCGTGACAGTATATTTTCTCTCATGATTGACGAACTCAGAGCGTACCTGAAGGAGGGACTCTTGGAGATCCCGGAGGAATGCAAAGCGACACAAACAGAACTCCTCTCAGGATATGAATACAACCAGTTTGTGACAACATGGTATCAGAAAACAGACGGGAAGAAAGTTGAGGAGAGAACCTCGAGAGAAGTAATCCAGAATCATTATCTGATCTGGTGTGATGATGTTGGAATAATCCCAGACACAATTATGAAAATTGTTGGTGAAGATGATTATGGAAATCCTAGAAAAAGAAGAACGATAAGTCGGGCTGAAAGTAGAAGGTTGTTTAACGCCTTCAGAGTCAACGGTATAGAGGAAATGAAAAGTCACGGTTCACGCTTCTTCAACTGCAAACTTAAATCCTAAATTTCTCCTGTTTTCCGGGGGCACTTCTTTTTCAAAACTCTCTTTTATTTTATATCCGATGTATTTCCCTGTAAAATAAGCCTATATACGCCATATTTTTTATCTTCCCTCACACGCACATTGTTTGAAAAATAAGTGCCCCATATTTTAAAACCAAACATAACTGTTTTTTTTTAGATTTAAAGGCAATTCATCGGTTTTTTCGGGGGCACTTTGGGGCACATAACTAGTGCCCCATCTTAGAAAGGGGGCACTTCTTGAAAAATAGAAGTGCCCCCGACTTTCTCAGTTCAAACATCCAATTATCCCACACCTTCCATATGCCAAAACAGAGAATATATCCCCTCACGGAACATAGCTGAGAAAGTCTCATCATCAAAATTTGGTGAGATTTATATATCTTATCCAACGGTGTAGATGATGGCACCTATTTTCTTGAATTAAAAGAGAGTTTTAAAATGATTTCTATTTGTTAAATAGTATTCTTTCGTGATGGTGTCATAATCATAAACTTCCAGGGTTGGTAAATCCCACCTCGTCAATTTACTGTATAAATACTTGATTACATTTCTTGGACATCCATCAACATTGAGTGTGTACATATTACTTCCACCCGCCTCAATCATCACATTCCAATTCCGCAAGCTAGAGAATAACGCACGTGTATATCTCTGAGATACTTTTTTAGGACAAATTTGTCCGTCTTTTCGTCTTATGAGCAGTCCTAATTCAGTATGAAAACTTCCATCTGTTGAAATCAATATAAATGGGTGTTTTGGATGGATCTCGTTAAATTCTCGAAAACAACCGTTGATGATTTTTTTCATAATCGTTCTGTAATCATATTCAACAAATGCAAAAGGGAGAGTGGAAGATTGTATTTGTGATATGATACCGGATGCATTCAGCATATCGCACACCCCGCCAATCGGAATGAGGAAGGGGTTATAACCAGACTGCGAATCATGAAATCAAATCACCCCCTCCTGTTTTCTCACCAGATAATAGATGATCGAGAGTACTGTTGCTATGGTAAGGGCAGCAACTCCGACTGTTCCCAGAGTGAACATCCAGCCAAACCACCACATTGCCCAGGCAACAAATACAACGACGAAACCATACATCGGACTGGTTACTACGGTTCCAATACCCCCAAGAATGACGAGAATGAAGATAACTAACCAGATATACAGTGAGTCCGGGATCCCGAGAGAAATGAGCGGGCCGGGGAATGATATCCCGTATTCCCGGGGGATGGTCCCATATGTGGTTGTCTCGCCGATGATCGAAACTTTGTAGGATTCTCCGGAATAGTCGGATGGGTTGAAGCTTACATTGGCAGTCTGTGATATCGCAGTTTTACTGTCGATGAGAGTGAAATTCGTGCCGTTTTGGATGTATAAATTGATGGTTATCGATGTGGTTGTCCGGGTGGTGTCATTGTAAACGGCAGTTATTGTTCCCTCATTTGATGATACCGAAGTCTGGATCGTATTGGATGCCGGTCCTGGCCCGAGGGTAGTAATATCGATTTTGATCAGATATTCGGCAGAGAGGGCCGACGGCTGAAGGCTGCGGGTTTCTGTAATGTCTCCATACGTAACACTGATTTCATATAAGACGTTTTGGAACATGGCGAAGGTGACTACTCCGTTATCATCAGTGATTCCCGAGAGTTCCGTATCGATGATATTCTCGCCCCACGCAGCTCCGAATAATTGAGACATCCATTCTATCGGATTTGTGGCCTGCTTTCCAATCACAGTAACTTGGGCACCGGTCAGAGGCATGCCGGTGACTGAATCTTGTATTCTGAATGTGATGAATGTACTGGCATAGGCAATTCCCGAACCTCCAGTTGTGGTTTCAGAGGATCCAAGAACGAAATCCATTGTCACGGCCATGTCTGTCGTGAGGGTGATGCTTGTGGTTTGCTGTGCATATCCCATGGTGGTGGCAGTAAGTGTGTAGGTGCCGGTTGGTAAGGTGAATTGGGCCTGACCCGTGCTTGTTGTATTACTGGCAATGATCATTCCATCCTGGAGAACAGTTATTGTTGTTTCGTTGGTGTATGTGACTCCGGAGAGAGCGATGTTTGCCGTTATAGTTGCTGTGGAAATAATGGTCGCGGTACCCGATGCCAAGAGTGTTGATCCGGTCGTGAGTCTGGCAACGTAGACTCCGGCAGAGGGAAGAGAGGAGGTAATGAATGAATATGTTCCTGTGGCATTGGTGATCGTTTGCGGGGTCAGAACGGGATCTCCAACCGGCTGATAGAGGGAATCGGCTGCATAGATCGATAGGGTGTAGGTATTAGTGAGGAAATTTGGATTAAGGATCGAGTATGAAATTAGGGCTGTATCCCCAACGATGTATTCAGGGGCATTCCAGGTAACATACTGATCACCACAAATGATCAAATCGGTTTTTGTGACGGAAATATACAGTCCATTGCTGGCAATAGCTTTGAGTGTGACATTGTAGTTGCCAGCTGTCGCATAGGTGTGGATAGGTTCAGAAAGGGTAGAGGTTCCTCCATCGCCAAATGTCCATTCAAGTGTGGAAGCTCCGGAAACTGAGGGGTAAAAAGTTACCTGCAGAGGGGGGGATCCTGAAAGAGGTGATGCCGTGAAATCATTTTCAATGACGGTTGTGGTAGTACTCTGGGTACTTGAAGATCCATATGTATTGTGGGCATAACATGTAGGCGTATAAATTCCAGGTTGGGTGTAAGTATGAGTTATGGTTGCTGATGGGGTAGATTGATTTGTTGATCCATCCCCCCATGTCCAGTAAAAGTGTGTTGTTGTGGGATATCCACCAGTATAATATGCAGTATATGTGATGCTGGTACCTGGCTGGATTATTGTTTGGCTTCCATAAATACTGGATAAGGTTGGTGGTTCTCTGATATCATAGGCAGATACGGAGTCGAGTCCCATGGTAACGCTCTCTGATCCTGCAACCCGTAATCTGAAAAATATTGTATGAACTCCCGTATATCCGCTGACATCGATCGAATGACTGGTCCAACTGTATCCAAGTTGTTGAGGACTGTATGTGGCAAGCGTTGTTCCACCTTCGGCTCCGCTGTCGATTTGGATAAATAGGGCAGTTCCATAGAGATATGTAATATCATATCCTATTGTTGAGAAGGTCAGGGTAGAGACTCCCGTTAAATCAATTGCCTGCGCAACATAACACGACTGATATTCGATAGATGGATATGCCGGGACGTTGTTGGCCACCATATAGGCAAACGCCCCCTCACTGTTGGAAACTCCGGCTAATGTAGTCTGTTCAACGACGGTCCAGCTCGTCCAGCCTGATCCGGATATTGAAGAGAAATCACCATTGGATACCATTTGGGTGGCGGCTGATGCTGGAGTAATTGCCAGACAGAGAAGAAGAAATACGGATAAGATAAGCAAATGTTTTTTCATGGAGATGTCTCCAAATGGACATGTATCATTGTATGCTGGAGAATAGGAGTGCGATGTCCTTAAAGAAAATAGGATGTTTTATTTCCTGATCCGTTTCGGTGCAGCTTTCGGTTTTGTATCAATTGATAACCACGGGAATTGATTCACTACCTCATGCCTGATTGCCGACTTCGGTTTTCTCTTTCGCGTAGTCCGTGTTTTTTTCTCTTCAAGCTTCAGCTGGAATTTAGGCTTGGACTTTTTCTTTGATGCCGATTTAGGCACCTGGCTTACCTTCTGGGTAATCTTCGGGACCTGGTTTTCGGTAATCTTTCCTTGCGGAATGATTCGTGTTCGTCTCTTCTGTTCCGTATTTTCAGGTGTTGTTGTTGTTGGATCTATCTTGGTTACTACCTCAATAACTGGTGGCATGTCAGGTTTTGGAGGTTTGGGAATTACTATTGTTGGATCTTTGATCTGTGGATCATCAGTCTGAGATACAACAATTTCGATTTTAGTGTTCCTGTAAGTTGGTTTTATTTTTGCCCCACCTCCTGGAACTACTATTAAAGTCTTTGATTTAGTTGAAGATTTTGTAGGCTTGGTAGGTGTTGTTTTGGGCTTTGTAACTGCTCTTCCCGCTCTCTGACTCTGGTGTGTTTGCGTCTTTTTCGTTTTAATAACTCCTCCAGAGGGAGATTTCTTGTTTATACTGACAATCTCTTTCTTTACGTCGATTGATTTAGTAACTGTATCAAACTTTCCGGTTTTTGGATTGTACGTTTTCACATCGATTTTTTGTGTATTAGCTTTTTGTTTCTGAATAAGCGTTTGTTCTCCCGTTCCGGAAGTCTTTGATTTTCCGCTCGATTTTTTCGCCTGTCTTACTGTTTTTCCCCCTAAAACAGCCTTTGTTTCGACAGCATCAAGTTTTATAGCCACAGATTTTTTATTTATTTTTTCACTACCCATTTTCACTTGTGTTTGTTTCTGGGGGCCGGATGTCTTTGGCTTTCCACTTACTTTCTTTGCCTGTTTAACTGTTTTTCCCCCTAAAACAGCCTTAGTTTCAGCGGCATTTAATTTGACACTCACATAACCTTTTTCAATCTGCTTACTCACACGTTTTGTACTGGTCCCTTGTTTCCCAAATAATGCATCCCATTCGTTTGCTGTGAGTTTAACATAGGTGTTACCATTTTTCCCAGCTATGATCTCCCTTTCCTTTAACGCTCCCCCTGATGTTTTCTTTGATGATTTCACTAGGGTAATTGTTGCAAGCTTCCCTTCTCTGCCTTGTTTAATGAGCTGTTTTGCTTCGCCTATTGTATCATTTATTCCCAGAGATCTTCTCTCTTTTAAAATATTACGTTCAGCAGGCGTAAGGGTTTGAATAAACCGGTTGGTCGCTTTCTGTTGAGCAACAATACCCTTTTGTTCATTAGCAGTATTTTTTATCCGGCCACTGGTCTGTTTGGATAATATCTTCGTGGAACTTTTTGCATCTAATACCAACGTTACAGGTTTCGTCACCCGTGTTTGCTTTTGAGTGGTTTTTCCACGAGAACCAATTTTTGATCTCGTCCCTGCAGCCAATTTCGTCACAACAAGTTTTGGTGTAGATACGGTCCGAGCGGCATCACTAACTCCTGTTTTTATTCCGGCTCTTGCCCCGCCTCTTACACCTCCGCGGGTCAATCCGGAAACAACGCCTCCGGATACTAAACCCGTGGCCACACCTCCTGCAAAATAAGCAGGATTATCAACAGCAATATCAATAGTTGTCTTGGCAGCTGTTGCTGCGCCCTCCTTTACATTGCTTAGAGGATTGCTCTCCCGTGCCTGACCGACAAGTCCAAACGCTCCAGATGTGATCAACCGTTGGAGGGATGAAGGAGTAGCTACGACACCTTTCGCAAATTCACTGGCAGTATCAATAAAGAGATTTCCGGATTCGGATTTCTTAGAGGTATCGATATTGAAATTCTTCTTCAGCCATTCACTCGATCGCTGTTCATACTCAGCTGACGAACCCCTGATTGTTGGATCATCATCCGTAAGATATGCCGTGGCCACAAGTTTTTCGATGATGTTCCCATCCGATTGAATCTGTTTGGCATACTTCTTCATGGTGGATGAAAAAGAAGATGGTCGCGTATCATCCTTAGTAACGATCGTTCCACCAGAAATCACTTTGCCGGAAAGATCTTCGGATGAGGTTATCTTTGTTGGTGTTCCCGTTACTGGACTATTGGAAGGCGCCTTTTGAATGCTGCGAATCGTGAGTGGATTGACAAGGGCCATTATCTCTTCTTCCCAGTAGTTTCAGCTGAGCAGTTCGTCGGAAAAGAGAACGGCGTGTGTCGATTAATGGAACCCTCAAACTCTCGTTGCTTCTGCTGACACCGGGTCAATATCATATCTAGCGATGATGTAACGTGATTTTTTAAGGACATTGTATGTTGGAAGATACGAGTGCGATGTCCTTAAAGAAAATAGGAAAATCAAATGATCCTAATTCTTCGTTCCAATTCTTCATCCAGATGCCGGACCCCCTCCTTGCAGGGAAAAAAATGTCCAAGGCATCCTTTGATATTAATATTTCATGCCTTCGTGATTTGGCAATATACACGCACACTCTTTCACACGCATACAAGCCTTATTTTTTTAAACAAAGAATAATATCTGCGTAAATGTAGCATGATAGGAAATGATCAGGGTATTTCTTGAGAGTCATTAGTCCAACGTGATAAAAATCTGAAGATCACGGATCCGAATTATAACAATGAAGATTGAGAATTTTTTCAGAGAGTTGAAGTTGCTGAAATGGCCCGCGAATTAATAAAAATTGGACTTCATCAATCAGGTGAGATCCCAGTCAAATAAAAGTTCATTCGATCGGGAAATATCCATTGCTTCAACCCATTCTTTTTGATATAATCTATGATCCGGAAAATGATTTGTATTGTCTGACCAATAAGGAGTTGGCTTTGTATAAGTATGGAAAAAATTATGCGGAAACTATGCACTTCCTGGAAGAGGAGATCGAGGGACATGTTGTCAGTTTCGTAAGGATGCCTGATGAAAGACATACTCGTCAGTCTCTTATTATAAAAGAGAGACCCCGCAAGTTCATTGATTTTGATGTAATAATGAAAACTATGCAATAATTTTTTCGTAGACGCCTTTTCGATCGTAGGGTTTGTCGATGATCATATTGTACGTATCAACAAGATTGTTGGTTTTAATGACGATGTTGTTATACTGATTGATCAAGTATGGATTATTTTCAAAGCCGACCTGATTTTCCAGATTCGACAGCTGCACATCATACTCGTCTATCTGCCCGTCTGCCATCTCTTGGTAATCCAGTATTGTTTTTACCTGGGAACCGGATGTGTATGGTCTTGTTCCATTACCAACATCAATTACCATGGGCGTGCTGGTGAGGAAGATCCCGTCATCACCAAGATTTTCAGGTATTTCCGTTACATAGGAATAATCGGTTGCTTCGATCACGGCATATCCCCCTGAATTAGGATAGGCATATCCATTCTCGGTTTTTATCCCGACTGTCATATGTTCTTCCGCATCGAATGAGAGAAGAACGACTTCATACCCAGCCCGGGTAAGGAGACCGGCGAGCAGCATGCTTTTGTCATCGCAGTCTCCTTGTTGATCCCAGAGTGTTTCGATGGGATAATTCATTTCATCTTCGGTATGATATGGTATGCTTTGGACAAAACAGGAAAGCAGCTCGAGATATTCATCGTCGTTGAGCTGATACATGTTCTTGTAGTTGTTGGTTTGAATCAAAATGGATTGGTACGTGGCTTCCTGATAGGGATCATTGACGAAATAATAATAATAAATTTCATTTTCATCATAGGGTTCGTAGATGGTTTTGGCATTTGTCGAGGCAGCTCCGTAGTATATGGATGAGGGTATGTGTGTAGAAATAGTCGGGGTGATATCCTGGAACTGGAAAGTGAAGGTATTTGTTTTGATATATTCGTCTGATGTTTGAATCGGGGTGATATGGGGTTCGTATGATGGGATTTCAGTCGGGATCGGAGTTTCCGTAGGATGAGTGATTATGATGTCGGGCGCCGGAATCGTGGTGGTTTGGGTCTGATCAAAATTAAGATTGGAGAATGCGGCAACAGAAAACAAAATAACAAGAGCGCAGATGATGAGACAAAAGAGAAGGGGCTTAAAATTTTTTGGGGATAATGGTCGGTCCGATCGAGGTCTATAGGAACGTCGTGAGTGGATTACCGGTTTGGGTGGACATTGATGGTATGTTTTGCATGTTGGGCAGCAGACGGTTTTACAATTCCTACATATGGAGAGTTCAGTTACGGGATAGAGATTCCCGCATTCATCACATTTCCGGAGTTTTATATCTTTCATAGGATCTCACACGTAGTAAAGTTTACTTAGTTAACAATATATCAATGGTTGAGAATTATGTATTATGGTTGATGAAAAGAGAACTAATATCTCCCTGGATGATGTAAAGAGAGAGTTGCTCACGTCTGAATCTGTGTTAAAAAAATTCTGCTCATTCTTCTATCAGATGATTAGTGTCAATTTTCTGTTCTTTCAATTTTTCCCGAAGTTTCTGTATGACTGCAGGGTCATCCAAAGCATTAAGAATTTGATCGGTAAGGGATATTGAGTGATTATTATTTTCAAACTTAATATATTTTCCTTCTTTTTCATAGACTTTATTATTGTCACGATCTAATTTTTCTCGTACTGCTGCACGTAACCAATCGCTAGCATATGAACATCCCATACGTTTCATCTGTATGTTCATTTCTTTAGCCCAAGAGGGTGGTATCCGTGCACCAATAGAGATATCTTTTGTCTCTTCAGCCATTTTATATTTAACAATGTGGGTTACACATTCTTAATGATACGTTTACATTGTTATCAATGATGACATTTATCTATGTTAACGTCCTATATGGGACCCATTTTTTATAGAATACCCCGTATTTTGATTATTGAAGTCATGGAAAATAATCGGTAAACTCAACATTTTCAACGAGGACGAATGTCTTATAATAGAGAATCGAGATTATAGTGTATGAGTAACTGGGATGACAAAGATTTTCAATGTCCTCAATGCGGAAAATGGTTACCAAATGATGCAAATTATTGTTGTCGTTGTCGTTATCCGCTTACAGAACAAGCTCGCATCTGGAACCAGACAGGATACAGAAACACATCGGATGCAAATACGACACCAATTATCAATACAACACTGCTGTGTAAAATACTATTTGAACTGAAATCACTCAATACTAAACTCGACTCTCTTACCAAAACAGAAGATACTACTCAAGAATCTTCACCTCAACCTATGAGTGCTTTCATCATCGATCAATATAAACCAGATATTGAAGATGCCAATCAGGATCCTTCACCAAAACAAGAAAGAAAAAAGCGGGGAAGGCCTAGAAAAAATACGATAACGGAACCAACAAAATAATTTTTTATCACTACCATTGTAACTAACATCAGCATCTGACTGAATATTGAAGATGAAATACCTTACCCACTGAGAGAGAACGCTTTAAAATCATTATACGGAGTTGTATATCGCCTCAGCATATCAAGTATATCCTACTACATGGAATGACTTACCCCCTGAGAGAGAACGCTTTAAAATCATTATACGGAGTTGTATATCGCCTCAGCATATCATGGTTGTCAAGACACCAGGAAAACCTTACTTTCAGTTAATGTAATCCCAAAATCAAGATATGAAAGCGATATTTTTACAGCAAGTTGCCGTGTTTTTGGCACATAAAACATACACCACACCACATCTGACAGACTAAAGAGCCTTATGTGGATGAAACAAAGCAAGTCTGATATAGAATGGTCCCCCCTTAAAACCATTACTACTCAGTTATGAAATGGGGTAATGACCTTTTCTTGTCAGATGTGGTGAGTACAACCTGCTTTGTGGCGTGAATTGTTGTACCATTATTCTCTCTTCTACCACCCTTGATTAACAGAGCGCAAAAAATCATCTCGTGTTTATTCAGATCATGATCAGGTATTGATATTATTTTCACGCGCGTATCCGCACTCAATTTGAAAAAAGACTATAGGGACTCATTTAATTAGAAAAAAGCCGTCGGAGGGAATTGAACCCTCGGCCTGCTGATTACGAATCAGCCGCTATACCGCTAAGCCACAACGGCACACTATGTGCTTAGACACATTACCCGTATGACAATAAATAA
>Ga0172381_10003743_pt1 | contig 15960 bp, 7 predicted proteins | sample Leawel6488metaG_FD_119754 | JGI IMG/M metagenome (GOLD analysis project Ga0172381, IMG submission 119754) | Leachate microbial communities from a municipal landfill in Southern Ontario, Canada - Leachate well 64-88 metaG | ecosystem: Engineered > Solid waste > Landfill > Unclassified | place...
AATCAGGTTGGTCTAGTCAGTGGGCAAGTACAATTACATAGCGATAGCCTGAACATTGAATGTATCGATGCGGATGGAGCACCCTATTTAGGGCAAGCACTACCGGATGATGCTTCTGGTACTAATCTGTCTGGATTGCGATTTTCGCTCAGTCAGAATTTTATAGATGCTCTGTGTCTAGAAGTAGTTGGACCTACTGGTAGGAAGGGTGAAAAAGGAGCTACAGGGCTTGCTGGTATTGATGGGTTTAATGATGGTCCGGAGGGTGAGAAAGGCGATGCTGGCTCAGATGCAACAGTTGCCCATACTTTCAGCGGAATTAAAGTTGTTGATACGTCCGATATAGTCGACACAGCTGTTGTTGCATTACGTATGGATGGCACAGCTGGGTTGATATCATATACAACTGCCAAAATGAATGTGCCATCTAATACAGCACCAGCAGACCAGTTGTCGGCGCAACCAATACAGAGGTCGCTTTCATATCCAACTATTCCAGAGGACGGGAAAGATTATGTGACACTGGATGACTGGGTGTTGGCGTACCCAAACGGAGATCCGCTGTCCGACCCGGACACAGCTGATGTATTGCTCGTGAAGATGTCGCCAGATTTGCAAGTTGGAGAGGTTTCATCAATTGAATTAACAAAATTAAGCGATTTGGTTAAAGTTGTTGTTGATTCATATAAGGAGAAATTGGCGTCATTTCAGGATACATGGATGGCACAGATGAAGTCATATATCGAGGGCAAGGATGCAGCAGCAAGAGAAGCCTTGTCGACAATAGCACAGCAAGTTGCTCAGTGTGAATTCCAGCGGCCCTTGGAGTTTTGTATTGGTATAGCACCATCTGATTGTTCGACTGGAATAGCAAATACGAAAATAGTATCCGATATCTCTGAGACTGATACTCAAATAGGCGTTGATTCATATGCAGGGTTCCCTACAGATGAATCATATACTGTTATGGTCGGTACTGAACATATGCTGGTTACTGGTGGATTTGGTACTACTGTTTGGACGGTGACAAGAGGATATGATAGTACCACGGCTACAACACATAGCGCTGGTACAGACGTTGTGCTTAAGATTGATGTTGTGGTTCCTATTGTTCAAGCAGGACAGACACCACAACCTGCTCCTGGTGCAACAGGCGTTACAACTTTGGCCGGTGGGTCTGATGATGAGTCATCTGTGTCAGATAGCACTGCATTAGTGCGGACGCAATATTCTGCTTCTGCACCATTCGATCCAACTAATCCAGCTAAGTGTTTGTTACCGTATCGTATGATGCAGATAATCATTACTGATGAAGCGAATCCAGTGTATGTAACCGGCATACCAAGTGAAGACCTAACTATAGTAAATTATTATAATAATGATAAGGCAGCATGGGAGAAGTTTATCAATAGCTTAACTTCGAATCAGGTTGCTGCCCTGGGTTTGCTTCAAATTCCTAATACTGACGCTGCTTATTATGGTGATGAGCGTGATATGTTGTGTGCAGAATGTACTTTGCCGTATGATTCTATGAGAGATCATACGTTTTATCATTTGTTGCCTGTACAAAGCCCCAAAATCACGTCGAGTGATATTGTGGCTTTTGTAGAGAAGATGCTCACCAATATCGATTATGACGATGACTCCAGGCCAATTAAACTTTGTGGTAGTGATTTCTTGCCAAATCAAATAAACATTTTATTCAAATCCAAAGCGATGAGCAAAGTCGCTGAATATGCATTAGAAGAGCAAAAAGCATTAGACGACGCTATTGCAGAATTGGAAAAATTATACCCAGACATTTGTTTTGTCTCTACCGTTGGTTCGTCATCGCCGGATCATAATCAAGACGATCGGTGGCTAGCAGATGCTACGAAAACAGCTAGCAGATATATGTGCTATCAATGCTCGTCCTCTGTTATATCTGGTAGTGATCACGTTGTCATTATATGTATAACAGATGAAGCAAGTCCGATTTATAGTTATAGTGGCTATAAGGGACCGGATGGCGTAAGTGGACCAGTTGGAATACCACCCAATACAACAGCTTGGGAATATGATATAGCAAAGTGGAAAGATTATCTAGCAATTTTACAGGGCAGCAGTAATAAAATTCGATTAGGCATCTTACAGCCTAAGGGCTATGCCGGCAATCCACCATTAGGAGGTGCTTTAAAGCCAAGCAACTCAGCATGGCCCGGTGATACAGATAGGAACAAAATCACGGTAGCTCAAACGAGTACCCAATCGTTTACTGCTGATGATATGTTGGCAGTGTTTAATAATATTATAGATAATGGTGACTATGCACCTACAATTTTATATGTTGTCGTTGATACTTCAGGCTCCTTGGGCAATCCCATAAACGTAAATGATACTGTTGATGCTGGTATTTCTTTAATTCAGAAGGTTTATCCTAATTTACACATATCGACAGACATTGTTGATATAGGGACAAATAAAGCAGGCGAGTTGGCTGTTCCACCAACAATTGATGGTTACACAACGAAAAAAGCGAGTGATGCTTATTTATGGGGTTGGGAGTATGTATCGCCTGCTAAGCAGTCAATTCTATTCCCGACCTTATATGTAAGATCAACTATTGATGCGGCTGAGCGTTGGCTTGGTAGAGCTGTTGGCATAGTTGAGCAATTGCTTTATTATTGGATGCCAAAGCCTACATATATTCCAACAGCTTCATATCAAATGTTGATACTAGTTATTACTGATGAATCTAACTGCCCAACTATATCAACAAGTAATGACGGATATGTTAGTTATGAAGGCAGCGGATTCAATCAGGGATATGATAATTATAAATATGACAAATCCAGATGGAATACATGGCTTAGTTCATTGTGTTCTGGGCAGCAAGTGACGGTAGGTGTTTTACAGTTAGCAAATCCAGGACAATCTGTTTATTATGAGCAAACGGATCGTGGTCCTGATCAGTATACAGACGCCGATGGTTCGAAGACAAAAGGCTGGACTATAGATAAAGCTCACGACTATCAAGGAGACGAGCATGATATTTTGCCCGACGTTTCTTGGGGGACAAACGTCGACACATCGACAGAGGATGGTAGCTTTCCAAAAGACAGTAAGGGAACTATTATTCATAAAGTTCTCCCTTGGCGTGGTTTTGGTCAAAAGCGTGTGACAGCTACTGATATAATGGAGTTCTATAACGAAATCACAAATAATGGAGCGAGCTGCCCTGATTTAATAGCTGTCTTATTGGATACAACAGAATCAATGCGGCCAGACTCGGTATACTGGATCAATCGAGCTGTATCAGAGCATAACAATATAACTCATGGTGTTGAAGTAGATCAGTCGTCGCCGTTGTCATATTATGATGAAGAATTGGGCCGATGGATTGGTCCTAGATTGACCGATTCTATCGATACGATTGAAACTGACGTCGGATTTGTAATGTCAGATGAAATTAATGCTGCTGTATTGGAATTAGAATGCATCGTCCCAGCCTCAGGGTACACGACGTATGGATATAGGCATCCGTTAGTTGTAGAAATAGATTATAGTGGCAGATGGTTGCAAGCGATAAATACTGCCACTGCTTATTTCCTAAATAAAGATAACGATACCGTTTTTCATGTGGGTGACGACGCTTGGTGGAGTAGCTATAGAAGCACTGAATGTGCTAAGGTAGTCGATACGACAATTCCATGCTCAGATTGCGGTAGCCCGTAGGCAGTACTAAATGTCAATAGCAGCTAGTATATTTGGACCAGAATATATAAATTCTTTACCAGATGATTTTGGAATTATAGAAGTCTCTGGCAATCCGACAGGGCTTGTAAAGCCAATAGATGTATGCAACAAAGGATCGGCTTCATTATTGCTCCCACTTGGCGGTTATATAGTTAAATATATAAGTGGTGCGTTTCTGTTACTGAAAGGAAGCCCCGCTATATTTGTTGTCGGCGGAAAACGTGGATTGCAAGTTGAATGGAAAAGCATTGCTGGTGCCAATTGGACTTCTATAGGGTACCCTATAGAAGTTGAAGCAACAAATGTCGAGGCGTTTAAACGTGTTGACATGACTGATTTGAATAATTGCTTCTATCTGGAATTTACTTCTCCTCATAGATTGCGATTTTCACCACCAGCCGATTCAGTCGGGAGCGTCCGTGTAAGAATTTGGAGACACATACCACCAGCACTTATTGGACAGTGAGAGTAATATGCCTTTCCCTCCGAATCCTAAAAATGGCGATGTAGTAACGGTAGAAGACGGTCTTATCTATATTTATGACGCCATTCTACATATTTGGCATCAGCAAGAGGGAGGCACTATAACTCTCGCTACGCCGCTGATGTCTGGATTGATGGCATCGAGCGACTTAAAGAAGTTAAATGGTTTGATTGTTCCGCCACCTCAAACTACCATCACCGTCGCCGATTATGATTATGCGTTTTCAAGCGGTACCATCGCTTTGATAGAAGGTGATGAATATGTCAAAATAGACAGCAATGCCAAAATAAGCGATATTTCTACGATTACGAGGCAGATCCATCAGAATACTTATGCATTTAACTTTACAATCGATACCACAGCATTCTTCCAATTTATGATTGACAGTGAGCGTTTTGTGGTCCGCTCACCTCGTGGTCCTAAAGGAGATAAGGGAGATACCGGCCCACGAGGACAAGATTATCTGCCATATGGCCCTGATGGTCCCGCTGGCGATGATGGTGCGAACGCATCATTTAGCATCACTATCCAACCAGAACCTGCATCGTTAGAAAGAGTAAATCAAAACATTACTCGTGCTATTACTTCTATTGAGACTGAAGAGATAAGTGAAACAGAGAACTATTTAGTAGTTACACGATCTATTATAGGCAATCCGGATGCATGCCCATCACAACTTAAACTGACATCCACATCCAACAGTACATGGTTAGTGGCGCTTCCTACAACTGCATCACAGGCTGTTATCACATGGCTCCCTGATACTTGCTACAGTAATTCACAGGAAGTTTACTATTTAGATGTTTCAGGCATCTTAGAGTCGATTGAGACTGAATTCAATCGTGAAGTAGCTGCTATTAAAAGTGATTGTGAGAATATTGTCCAGTTTTGGCTTTCGGTAATGGCTGGGCTTTTTGATGAACAAAAGGCAGCTTTATGTTGTGCGTTAGAATATTGTCAATCTCAATCGCGAAATGCTGAGACAAGGCGTTATATTGAAGAGCAGAGAATTCAAGCATCGCAGGCTGTAACTCTAAAAAGCACAACAGCTGTAGCTACCACCTTTACCGATCCATCTACCGGTCATTTGACCACTATTACTAATGAATCTATTGATTCAACAGCGCAGAGTATAGTAATTGACGGCCAACCGAGACAGAGTGGTAGATCAGTAGTCAATACGACCATCATGGATCAAGCTTGTGGTGAAGGCTACGGTGCCAATAACATTCACAATCTTCCTAACAATTCAGATCCGGTTGGTGGAAGTGCATGTATACCGGGCATAATACTATCTTCAGATGGGAAAGCATTAAAATACGACGAATGCCCACCTGGATTCATTCCCCGTTATGTTGCTCGCGATGCTGTTTTAACCTCTTCAGCTGCTGAAGTTCCAGATACGGAATATCCAGCAGACTATAATGTGGCTTTAGATATACCAGAAACAGGTAGTGGTTCATCGACAATCTATCAAGGAGCTATATACGGCAAGATTACGCCAGGTGTTAATCTTTATTTGCCGCCCGGTGTTTCATTGGCACGCAAGTTAGCAGTTAATACATTTCGCTCAAACAATCCGACCACAAGTTCTGAGCTTAGAGTAACGATAACCGGCAGTCCATTATCGTTATGCAAATCTGTTGTCGTATCAGTTAAGTCTACTAATGGTACCACTTTGGCTTACGGCCAGACCAACAGTGATGGCGATATTTATTTTAAAAATCTGTCTAGTTTAGAACAATATAACATCACTCTTGAGAAAGATGGATGTCTGTTTGCTCCTGATGGATGGTCCTTAGTTCAACCAAATACGTTACAAATAACGCAGCTTACATCTACAGCTACAACAGGTGTGACAACTACACCAGTGCAACAAATAGTTAAGTGTTCTTCTGGTTCTAATGTCTTAGTCGTTACCGTTTCGGGCGATGCAGAGGCAATCAATAGCACATGGGTCTCAGTACGATATTATACGACTGGTTATCCGCTTTGTAGCGCTTATGCTGGGACATCGACTACGAATCAAGGTGAGATTGTTTTTACGGGTATCCCTGATGGTTTATGGATAGTTTATGCCGGAACTGACGATACGTCAGAGACAGATCCAAATTACTATGTAGTTGATCAACCCTGTAACCCTGTTGCAAATCCGGTATCTCAGCAAGCTTATGAATTGCGAAGTTGTAAAACTGTGCAATTCACTCATAGAACCGATGGTGGACAGAATTTAGCCAGAATGACATTTGATGTTCTGACATATTCTAAACCGGCTTCAAGCTGGGTTTTAGAGTCTAGCATTCCAGCTGAATTAATATCTCCTGGCGATTCTCGTTTTGAAGCGCTTGTTCGGCAACAAATCTTGTCTGATCCAGATGCTAGCGTATCATTATCAGAAGCACTCTCGGCATTTGATGTCAATGAGCCAGTAGTGTTAAAGATTGAATCTGATGCGGAATTCAAGATTTATTATACAAAGGGATTTGGTGCAGATTACAGAGACAACTTGGGAGAGATGACGTTTCGTAATGGCAACTTCTTTGATAAGTTGTTTAATGGTGTTTATAATGTCTGCATTGTGAGGCAAGCTGGTGATATATCTAGCTTCAATTTAGAGGCAGTCACAAAAAATGTAAGATTTTTACAAGGTGCAGGAGACGGGTGGTCTAATGCTTTTATCCAAGCTAACCATAGAATAATTGCAGCGCAGGGGCCGACAGAGGCATGGTGGTTGCAGGTACGTGTAGAGCACCCGCTGCCGCTACAACCACCATATTCTACTAACTGTGGATCTGTAGGCCCCAGAATATCCAAAACAGATAAACGATTCTGTAGAGAATTGCCGAATGGGACTGGAAGCATATTGACACGCGATTTTGCCATCAGTGACGGATCTTTAGCAACTTGGTTTACTAGCCGATGTGAAAAAGAAATAGTTCCTGATGCTATCACTATGACGATAAGTGCTCCTTTTGCTGTTGATAATTTAATATTATGTCGTGTAGCTCATAGTACTTATTCTGGCGGTTTCAATTTTGATGCGCCCAACAAAAAGAGCATACAAATAATCGTTGAGCAAGTTAATCCTGTTAGTGTTGAACCTGGGCAGTCTACGGACGGGGTAGGCGGCAGCGATTACAGATGTACAATTTTAGGCTGGAATTCACAAGATTGTCTTGGCGATGTATCTAACTTTGGATCGGTGATAGTTAATGCAAATTGCTCAAAATGGTCCATCAGCGGCTTATGGTTGATGGCTGGAACAGAAGTAAAATTCAAAGCATATGCTATTGATAATCTCTTCCAAGATGATAATGTTGAATTAATATTAGATGTTGATGAAGGAAATCAAGGATTTTTTAAGGCTGCTACAGGAGAGCTCCCTAAGGGAGAATATGTTGTTGATGTAACAGACTGTTGTTTCAGATCTGGCAATCAATACACTGGCCACATAGAAATTGAATACCAATCAAACAACGGAAAAGCCACTAAAAGATTTCCCAATTTAGGTGCTTTTACAGAGCAAGACGTTGCTAGGTCGAATTATCGTGGTTTAACGATAGAGATAGATCATCAAGGAGGAGAAGTAACAGCTAAGTTGGTATCACCAATTCTCCTTGATGGATCGGGGAAAATTGGTGTTCGCTTTACAACGAAAGACCTGTTTGTTAAGAATGATTTCGAATTTCAATCGTTTGATGATAGTTGCGCAATTAGTTATGCGCAGGTTAGGATGATGGAAGGTTGGCATTTAACACAGACACCAGGTATTATCATAGATATCGCTGGTCAAGATTATATAATAACGCGGCAGTATATAGATGGCATGCAGCTTTGCATCGAGAAGTACAACAGGCCAGTGTTCGCTTGGCCAACACTGGACGGCGCACGTTTCGCAGGAGTCCCAGAGAGTGGTATTGTGTTATATAAGCGCATACCACAGCTTGAACAGATCGCAAAGGAAGCGATGGGAAATCCCGATGATGTCGATATAATTCTATTCCCAGTCATATCCTGATGAAGAAAATCAACTCTGCTGAATTCTGTTATTTAGCCAAATCAGAATTGTTTCTAACGTGGCTAAAAAATCTCGACGCAGATCTACATCGAGATCTTATGAAATTTCTGATGGGAGGCCATGGTTGTTCTGAGAACAGAATAAAAATGTATGAATTGTTGCGCGTTATCACTAAAAATAGACAATGGGCTATTGCTCTGGAATCATTTCTTGTGCAGCATTTTCCGGCTATGATCATTGATAATACTAAAACCAATGTATCATCGTCGAGAAGGATAATATCGAAAGAAGTCGATAATAAACATAAAGTCTTTACATATTACGATCCTTCATTGGCGACTTTTCCACGTAGAATAATTTTTTCCGGCGGCGATTTGCATAAGCAGGTTAATGATTTCTGCTCCAGACAATTCTATTGTGAGTGGGTTATTATAGAAGATAGGGCCTACATAGAATATATTGCGCCTGATGCGGCGACACATAAAGAAAGTATACCAGATAAGAATTGGCAAATCAGGGCCTTTAAAAAGAAATCTAATATATGACACTCAAAGATATAGTATGGTCAATAAACCACGAAACGTTCCTAATGCTGCTGATACGGACAAAGATGAAAAGGATGCCATCAATCCGATGGGGCATCCGGAACGGACTGTGAAGAAACCGGGCCAACCAGACAAAAAGGTTTTAAACGAGCTTGATCCAGAGTGCCAAGATATTCAGGCACCCATTAAACTACAGGAGTTCGCAATGGCAACATCACGCATTTCAGAAGAAGTCCAAGATGCTAAGGGAGTCAAGGGCGACTTCATGACCAAAATGGGTGGTAAAACTGACAAGCTCGGCGGCAAGCAGAAGAATACCGGCGGCTTTGATGAGTTTGGCGACAGCAAGTCTGGAGAGGCCACTGATGGCATTACTACCCAGATCAAGGACATGAATCTCAAGACCAAACAGAAGAATACTGGTGGTACATTTGAGACTATGAATATTGCTGCCGGGATGGCTAGCGATGGCATCACGACCCCAATCGGTACGATGGGGTCCGAACTCGGCCAGAACTCTATGCAGAAGAACAAGGGCGGCCAATTCGAGACTGTTAAGGGCAGCCAAAATCGGATGGCTGAAGAATGGTCTCTCAATAATATCGCTAGTATCATGGAAGGTGATAATGTCAATCTCCTAGGTCTGTTCGAAAGCTACAGTGCGGATTCGTCTTATGTCTGTCTGGAAGATTTCCAACAGTTATGCCAAGCTCATGGCGTGCAGACGATGTTGTCAGAGCAACATTTGCAGAATTTAATGGCTACAAGTCGAAAATTCATGTTCTACGAAGGTAACGACGCAACTGGTAAATTCTGGCAACCACGCCCTATAGTTGAGATGGTTAGCTCTGGAGCTGTCGCAGATGTTCCGGTTAGCGAGGATGATGAAATCCCTCCAGAAATTGAAGGTGATGGAATCCCTTCGGAAATTGATGGAGAAGAAATCGAAGGCGGGGAAGAGATTGAGACTCCCGAAGGCGACATCGGGGCTGAAATCATTGATGTTGAGGGCGGTACACCTGACGATTTAGCTGATGTCTTTCAAGCCATTGGTGACGACTTTGAAAGAGCCGCTAATTTAATTGCCGGGCATAACGAGCAGCTTGAAACGCCGGAAGACGAAGCAGCCGAAGGCGATATTGATATTGGCCCTGAAGGTGAGGGTGCCCCGGAAGAGGAAGATGAGTGCGTAGAATGCACAGAGGAAGTCCCCGGCGAAGAGGTCACGTCGCCGGAGAGCGGCAATCTGATGCAGAAAATAGCATCAGGTGTTAAAGGGAACGCCACTGCTGTTGCTATGAAGGGCCGTGGTAAAGACATATCTACCGGTGCTGCAGACGAGAAGGAAAAAGAGGCAGACGAAAAAAATGCCGAGGCTCCATCTCAAAAGATAGCGAGATCGGAATCTCGATGTGCTCGGTGTGGCACTATTCTCGATGAAAACGGCTGCATGTTGTGTGATCTTTTGCGTGAAAGCAAAGGATGGGGGAATGTCGATGCTGAAGGTGCTAGTGCTGATTCACACGGGCACTTCACAAGTGACAAAACAAAGAAGGGCCAAGGAGAGCTTGGAACCAAAGTACCTCCTCAAGAGACATGTAAAAGCACATCTGGTGCTGCCTCGGATGGTATCACTACAGAAGTCCCTGGTAAGCAAACCCCGTTGAAGCCGAAAATGAAGAATACTGGTGGTCAAGCCGCTTTCGGCGGCGGTGGCGGCACCATGAAAGAGAATATCATGCGGCTATCACGTGTGGCCAAAGAGGCGATCAACCATGGTGCTAAGAAAATCGGTCGTGCTGGCAAATACACGATACGATTTGGTGTCAAGACAGAGGATGCATCAGGTATTTATACCTCGCTCACTGATGCCTTGACGGTGGTTGAAGAGCTATTGCAAGTGATGAATGGTAAGAATATCGTTTTGGAGGCGTTATACTCCATTCCTCATCAAAAGACCATTATCCATCGCCATCGGTTGCCGCTGGCCGAGACAAAGAAACGTGATCCAATTTTCTGCGAGGGCAAGATTTTATTCAAGACAGGTATGGTCGCGAATGCGTTTGCTGATCGTGTTGTAGCAGAAGGAATTGCTTGCAGAGTCAAGAATCATAATTGGGGAGCCGCCGTCGTTGGCCCGTTTGCGTGGCCAATTGCAAAGCGTGCTTTCCAAACGATTTCTGAGGCGTGGGGTTCACAAATCCATACGCCGGAACGTGAAGCATTTTATCGTGGTTACGATTTTGACAATGCGGGTAACGTTGAGGGCGAATTCGAAGGCGATACTATCGATGACGATGAGCCTGAATATGAGCAAGCTCATAACCCTGAAGCACCTGGTTTTTTTGATCCAGAAGGCAGGATGTGTCCCAATTGCGGATCATCAGAAGCACCCGATGAGCATAGTATTTGTTATGGTTGTGGCCAACGCAGAACTGCGGCACCCGGTGTTGAATTTGGTGCAGCCCCAGAAGAAGAAATTGATATTGATGTCGGGCCGGGACGACGGTTGCGGCGTCAAGGATTCTAACACACTCCAAAGGCGACAGTCAGACGGCATGCCCGCTACCTGTCGCCTTTGTTGTATCTAGGTAGATAGTTTATGAAGATCATCAGAATACCTATTGTTGAATCAAAGCAGAGTACGCAGGCTAAGCTGTTCAATAGATTACCTTTTCAAGCAAAAAAGCTATTTGTAATGATAGCTAGATTATCTCAGTCTGACAACGATAGTGTATCATTAGATGATATCAGAAATCTCAACATATTTGGATCGACGCCTGAGATAGAGCAATTACTATACACATTAGAATCGCGGGGATTTGGCGAAGTTAAAGTTATTAGGGCGGAGATCAATTTTGTTGGCAATAGGATATTAATGCAATCGGTGTTATAAGATTGAGGGGCGATATGTCGTTACGTCTAATATCTGAGCGGAGCCTTCGAAAAACTGCTAGTCGCCGTCTAGCTAAACACACATACCCACAATCATCATTTGGCTATTTGAATTATGATACTGACCCAAAGCCTTCTGTTTTGGTATTGGGAGATTGGAAACATCCATCCACCAAGAACAATTTAGTAGGTGGTATAAATCTTAATTATTTATCAAGTGGTCAGTTAATTAAGCTTCGTAAGTTAGTTGATAGACTTTTTAAGCGTGGTTCTTTACGTTCCAGATATCGTTATTTAAAATTACAGCTGCCTGATGTAGCCATGTTCTATAGAACGTACGATACGAAATATATCAGGCAAGTTGAACGAGGGGAATTTGATTCATATATAAAATCTAAGCCTTCATCAAAGGATATGAAGGTCCAAACAGCTACTGATGTGGATAAAGCGAAGCATGTCTCAGAGCCAGAGAAGGATGAAGACCGCATCGATGATTTGGGTAGAGATGCTTGGCAGCTTAAACGGAGGCTATACGATCCAAAAAAACAAAGACGTAGAACATCTCCTGAAAGAATTGGTATCGATGGGTCAGAAGACGCGAGAAAAGCAAAAAATGCAAGATATATCAGGGATAGAAAAAAGCTAAAGGAATTAGAGCGTCAGGTTGAAATAGCTAAAGAACTTCGAAAGATGGATGAATTAGAACCTGACGATTACGGTCCGGAATACTATTTAGATGATCTTGGTTATGAAGATAATTATGACGATTTAGGAAAGATTAAAAGGCCAGTACGACCGAGAGAACCGGAGCCGGAACCTGAAGAGGACTTGGGATATGATCCGGGATATCATTTGGACGACCTTGGATATGAGGGATTTACTTATTCACCAGATATCGGATTCATTTGGGATTCAGCCGATTCATATATAAGACACCATAAACCAGGCAGCAAGTTGCTAGCGGAAGCGGTCAATCTGTTAGTTGTCTATGATGTTTTATCGGATCAATTTATTATAGATTCAACTAGTCATGCAGAAATATTATATGATGCTGGATGGGATTATGATCACACGGTGCTATTTGAAGTAATGGAGAATGAATTAATTGTTAAGTCAGACTGCTCTGACATGACTATAAACGAGGCAGTTCAAAAATTTAAGGGTAGTTCTGTTAAACGGATATTGCTAGAGTCACGGAAGAAAGACCCTAGCTATGATCCTGAGCACCCTGAAGAGTGTTGTCCTCATTGTGGTGCTCGGCTTGAACGTGGTGATAATGGGAATTGCAATCGTTGTGGCAAGCCATGGCCTGAAGAGTAAAATAAAGACCGGCTTTACTCAAATATAGTACATGTTGGTTTTTAAAGCAGTCAAGCTACGAGCTTACCCAAATGGTCCGCAACTCGATTTATTAAATCACCATTTCGGATGTGCTAGATTTATTTACAATTATTTCTTGAACTATAAGACCAAGCAATATAAAGAGACTGGGAAATCAGCCAGCTATATTCAGATGTGTAAAGAATTAACTAGATTAAAAGGGTTAGCAGAGTATGCTTGGCTTAGTGCGGTTAGTAGGAGGTCGTTAGCGGAGTCACTAGCGAATCTAGATCAAGCTTTTAATGATTTTTTCAAGAAGCGTGCTAAATATCCGAAATTCAAGTCAAAAGGCCGCAGCAAACAATCATTCAGTGTTGGTACTCCATTTTGTAAAGTAAGAATGAATGGTATTCATCTCCCACTATTTGGTGTTGTAAAGTGTGATACTAGTTCTATCCCGATTGGTTGTAAATTATTATTAGCAACAGTTTCAAAAAATCCTAGTGGCAAGATTTTTATCTCACTTAATATTCAAACGAACATACCAGACCCAGTTATCGACGTCTCAAAACCTACTATTGGTTTGGATTTTGGTTTGAAGACTTTCATCACTACTTCTGAAGGTATTAAATATGATCACCCAAAACCAAACAAGAAATATCAACTAAAATTAGCCAGAGAACAGCGAGCGTTGGCGAGAAAGAAGAACGGAAGTAAGAGGAGACGAAAGCAGAAGCAACGAGTTGCATGCATCTATGAGAGGAGTAGAAATATCAGACAGGATTTTCTTCATAAATTGAGCAGGAAGTTCGTCGGCGAAAACCAAGCTATTTATGTTGAAGACTTAAATCTCGAAGGAATGAAAGCTAGGTTCGGGAAATTTGTGAATGATTTAGGATGGTCTGAATTTATTAGGCAACTAACATATAAAGGGGAGTGGTATGGCTGCGATATAAAGAAAGTTGACAGATTCTTCCCATCTAGTAAAATCTGTTCGAAGTGTGGATGGATTAATAAAAATCTATCTCTCAAAGATAGGACATGGGAATGTCCAGCGTGTCTAATCGAACACGATAGAGACATAAATGCGGCAGTGAACGTGTTAGAGTACGGTCGGGCTGACCGGAATTTACGCGCAGGAAGAGAAGATCAGCTTCTCGATGAACTGTGTAGCTAGTAATAGCAAGCCATAGTATCACCACCCAAAGATATAAATGACATTGTGGAGAAACAAGCATGCCATTGACCAAAATCCCATTACATTCCTCTTTAGTCGACAAACAGTGGATTCAGGTCAGCGGGCCTGATGACATAATTAGCGGATTTGCATATGATGCTGAAACGCGGTCGCTATGGGGACGCGATAGCCAAATAAGCCAAATAGGCATCCATGGTACCAGTCACATCTCGTCTGACCCAATTCCAGTTGCTACCTGCGACACCGTGGGCCTGATGGCGGCTGATGACAAGTGTAAGTTAGACGCCTTAACGCAGATGAGGCTAGGTATCGTCGGCTTCCAGGGTGGTGGTTTCCCGGATGATGGTGGCTGGATGCAAGGTGATATCATTCTTGCCGCTGGAAGTGAATTTGTATCTATAGAGCGTTTCGGGAATGTTATCAGATGGACAGTTGATTCTCCCATCCCGTTGAATTGTAATGTTGAGACATGTGCATCTATTTTTTGGGTTCAAGATGAGACCGAGGTATCGTCAATCAGACCGCCCTCCTGTGCTGGTAAAATGCCAGGCACAAGCTCGTATGGCGAATTGAAGGTCTACCTGCTACCTGAGTCGATGATAGTTAATCCGGCTGATCCGGCAACATCGCTCAATACCAAGACTTCTTATCCGTCATTGATATTTAAGAGATATGATGATTCAGTCGCTCCTGGTGTCGGTGAGTTCGAACTAGTTCTTAAGAGAATCGCCACCAACAACACTCAGACTGATGTTGGATGGGCGATGACGCCCGGTGCTGGTGCTACACCAGAGTGTGTGTGGTTTATGGGCAGCGACAGCAATGGAGACCAGGTTCGGTTTGATCTTAATATGGAATCTACTCCTGGTATCCTTGGTGGATTGTTATATAATGGCAATCTATTAACAAAGCGGTCTGCTGTCATCACAGATTATACTACTCAGATTTTATCAACAAATCAGTATGTCTGTAAGTGGTGGGATGTCCATGGTGCTACGGTTGCTGATAACACTTCATTTATAGCAACTAACGTATGGCAATATAGCTATCCAGAAGGCGGCGTGAATAGCAAAGCGCTAGTATTGGATAAAACAATCAATATATTACCCGTTGGAACTATAGTTGATATGTGGTTCTTCCAGGTAGGCTCGGTCAACGATGTGCCTATTCGCCAGTACGTCTTCAACTGTAAGCCAACTTTAGATGCTCAAAATATTTGGTCTGAAGTTGGCGGTGTCGAATTTGGCACACAATTGACCGCAAGAACAGAGCCAACATCTCCGACTGGGACGTTCGATTATGAGTTGGTTTCTGATCTCAGGAACTTCGAGCACCGCATCTGGGGCATGACCGGTATTGATCCGCCTTATCTGCTCACTGAAGTTGCTGGCACGCAGTCTGGTGGAACTGCCGGGTCAGAGATTATGATTTTTGACGTCAATGACCAATATATTGCAAACATTGACGTCAATCTCCCAGGGCTACGAGTCGATAGGCAATCATCTACCGACTCGTATCGACAACGACCTGTCTGCTTATGGAATAGACACAGAGCTTCTTCTTGTTTGGTCAATATAGAGCTAGGCAGACCTTCAGAGAGTGGTGTTTATCCTCCGTATGATATATTATTGAATGCACCGATTGACAGTACTGAGGAATATTTCTTGAACGTTGTTGAAACTGGATCACTCGCACACGACACAGGATATTACGTACTGCTTCGTGGTGCTAGCTTCCAGGACCTCCCTCAACATGGTTCATTACG
>Ga0172381_10003744_pt1 | contig 15958 bp, 19 predicted proteins | sample Leawel6488metaG_FD_119754 | JGI IMG/M metagenome (GOLD analysis project Ga0172381, IMG submission 119754) | Leachate microbial communities from a municipal landfill in Southern Ontario, Canada - Leachate well 64-88 metaG | ecosystem: Engineered > Solid waste > Landfill > Unclassified | place...
CATTCGCGCGAGATTTTCTCCCAAAACCATAAAATGCTAATTGGAGGTGATTGCCGTGGGTAGACCGACTAAGCCATTGGTTTTAGTGCAAGGGCATAGGACAAAGGCTGAAAAAGCCGTAAGAGACAAGGCCGAGAAGGAACTGCTGACAGGCACACCGTTGAAAGAGTGGGCAGAAGTTAAAGCAGATCCATTGGCTCATAAAGAGTTTGCTAGAGTAAATAAATTGCTAAAAGCCATCGGTAAGGATGACGACTTATTTGGAGCGGTCATCAATACTCAATGCAAATTGGTAGCAGAAGAACATCAAATGACAACTATTAAGGACCAGTTTGTTAATACTCTTGATGACCTGGACGCAAACTACAGCGATCAAGGATTGACATGGGGTGAATATATATCACTGAAAGTTAAAGTCCAGGGACAAATAGTATCTTGTGATAAAGCAATCATGCAAAAGCGAAAACTGATGCTTGATATATCCAAAGAGAATATACAGACAATTCAATCGGCATTAAGATCAATCCCCAAAAAAGAACAGCCCAAAGAAAAGAGTGCCATGGCAGCATTCTTAGAACGGCGGAACGGTGTCACATAATAAAAAACGAGCCATGGAGCCGATTGAATTTATACAAATGCTTAAGCTGACCGATGACTTTTATGGTCAGCCTTTTGTTTTAATGGACTGGCAACATCAAATATTGTGGGATGTTTACGGAACACTTAACGATGAAGGGTATAGACAATACAGATATGCCTATCTTGAGATACCTAAAAAGAATAGTAAGACTACAACGATTGCGGGTGTATCCCTTTATCATTTAGCTTGTGATGCTCCTGACGGTCAAATTTATTGTTGTGCAGCTGACCGAAGTCAAGCGGCTCTGGTTTACAAGGCTGCAGTTAGCATGATCGATCAAAGTGAGGACTTGCAAAGTATTCTCAGGGTGACTGAAAGCCGGAAGGAAATTAAAAACACAATCACCGGGACAATACTTAAAGTCTTGTCCGCCGAGGCATATACAAAGCATGGTATCAATCCCACGGTAGTTATTTTTGATGAATTACACGCCCAGCCCAATAGAGAACTATGGGACGTTATGACCTTTGGAGCAGGCGCAGCCAGGAAAGAGCCTTTGTGGTGGGTAATTACTACCGCCGGGGATGATCCTGACCGTAATTCGATTGGGTGGGAGATACACGAATATGCTCAAAGGGTAATTGATGGCGAGATAGAGGACCCGATATGGTATGCCAAAATATACAATGCGCCAGAGGATGCAAATATATATGATGAGGACACCTGGTACAAAGCTAATCCATCTTTAGGGATAGCAATCAGCGTAGAATCAGTAAGACAAGAAGCCATAGCCGCAAGGAATAGCGAAAGTTCCGAGCGGCTTTTTAGATGGTTAAGGTTGAATCAGTGGATAGCCTTAAAGCGCATCGGCTGGCTGCCATTGTCTCTATGGGACCAGACTAATGGCGAGTGGGATTTGTCAGAACTGGTGGGCAAAAAGTGTTATCTCGGATTGGATTTGTCGAGCACTACCGACATAACCGGGGAGTGTTTATTGTTTCCACCTCAAGAGGGCATCCCAGAGTGGAGGAAGATATATGAGGCTTGGATTCCTGAGGACAGTATGCGAGAGCGTGTTCGCCGGGACCATGTTCCATATGATAGATGGGTGAATCAAAAAATTCTACATACTACGCCCGGCAATGTCATTGATTATGACTTTGTCGAGGCCAGAATTATGGCCCAGAAACAGCAGTATAACATTCAAATGCTGGCCACTGACCCATGGAATAGCCGGATGCTAACCCAGAGACTTATGAAAGCTGATATAGAAGTGGCTGAGGTAGCGCAGAACATGGCTAATATGAGCCCTGCCATGAAGGAAATAGAGCGACTTATGAAGGCTGACATGATGACCCACGAGCCCAATCCCTTGGCCAGATGGTGTTTTGGTAATGTGAATATTGCGGTAGATGGAAATGGCAACATTAAGCCAATGAAAAACAAATCTATTGAGCGAATAGATCTGACGGTAGCAGACATAAATGCTATGTCGGTTGCTATTCGGATGGAGAAAGCCAATGTTTACGAGGAACGCGGAATGCGGTCGCTGCTGTAAGGAGGTGAGAACAGAAATTGAAGTTTTTGAGTAAAGCCAAACTGCTTTTTAGTAACAGTTCCTGGGATGATTATATCAGAGCCTTTATAAGCGGAAACGATATCCCAATGAATCCTAACAACATAAACATTAACTCCGAAACCGCCATGAAATACACGGCGGTTTTTGCTTGTGTGCGAGTATTGTCGGAAACATTGGCGGGGATGCCTGTTCTGCTCTACAAGAAAAAGGCAGGCGGCGATAGGGAGCCTAGTACAGACCTGCTTGTCTATGATGTGCTGCATAGCGCGCCCAACGAGGAAATGTCCCCATTCAGTTTCAAGGAAGCCTGTATGATTTCACTCAATACTGGTGGCAATGCGGTAGCAGAGAAGATAGTCAACGGACTGGGCGAGGTCATTGGCCTTTATCCTTATCCCTGGTCAGCGGTCGAGATTAAGCGGAACGACTCCGGTAAGTTAGTTTACGAGATAAGTGGAGCCAACGGAACCAAACGAACTCTGCAGCGCAAAGATGTGTTTCATATTCCTGGCTTAAGTTTTGACGGCGTGATAGGTGTCTCCCCGATTAGTTATGCGGCAGGCGCTATTAGATTGGGCCTGTCATACGAGATGTATGGGATTAACTTCTACAAGAATGGGGCAGCGCCTAGCGGGATATTTAGTTTCCCGGGTACCTTGTCGGACGAGGCATTCCAAAGGCTGAAGGCGGATCTTGATAAGAACTATGCAGGACTGGTTAATGTGGGTAAGCCGATGCTCCTAGAGGGTGACGGCAAATTCCTTCCGGTGAGCATAGCGCCGGTAGATGCACAGCTGCTGGAAAGCAAGAAGTTTCAGACTGAAGATGTGGCCAGGATATACCGGGTGCCGCTCCATCTAATTCAGAACCTGGACAGGGCAACCTTTTCCAACATTGAGCAGCAGAGTTTGGAGTTTGTCATGTACACCATGCTTCCTTGGTTCAAGAGGTGGGAAGAAAACATCAATATGCAACTGCTCACCCGGGATCAGAGAAAGGCTGGATATTATTTCGAGTTCAAAATTGATTCCCTGCTTCGCGGTGATGCCAAGAGTCGGGCCGAGGCCTACGCTGCAGGCCGTCAATGGGGGTGGTTGTCAGTCAATGATATCCGAAAGCTTGAGAACATGAGCCCAATAACAAACGGTGATATCTATTTGACCCCGGCCAATATGTATGAGGCTGGCAAAGAACCAGAGCCGAGCACCGCTACAAATGCAAAACTGATCCAGGATATCTACCAGATGATCAAGGAAAGGGGTGATTAAACTTGAAAGCCAAGAAGTTTTGGCAATTTAAGGCCAAACAAGATGAGCCGACCGTAGGTGAACTGATGCTCTACGGAGAGATTTCCAGTTATTCATGGTGGGGAGATGAGGTCACTCCTAAACAGTTCAAAGAGGATCTCGATGCTTTAGGAGATATCGCCGAATTGAAAGTGTATATCAATTCTGGCGGCGGTGATGTTTTTGCAGGACAGGCCATTAGATCCATGCTCAAACGTCACAACTCATACAAAACGGGCTATGTTGACGGCATAGCGGCCTCAATAGCCTCAGTCATTCTAACTGCTTGCGACAAGGTCATAATGCCAGCAAATGCAATGCAAATGATTCACAAAGCCTGGACATTTGCTATTGGCAATGCTGACGATATGCGGAAAATGGCAGAGGATATGGACAAAATTGATGAGTCAATAGTGGCGGCCTATCAAGAGAAAACCGGGATGGACAAAGAGCAAATTATTGAACTGATGAAAGCAGAAACGTGGATGACGGCGGAGGATGCTTTTATTTATGGTTTTGCAGATGAAATCGAGGAACAGAAACAAGTGGCGGCCTCCATAAAGGATGGCCGCTTTTTTGTTAATAACTTGGAGATGGATTTTACAAGGTATCAAAATGCTCCCCAGTTCCCGGCTAATGAGGGTAAAACCTTATCGGCGGCCAATGAAACCAAGATTATTCAAGCTCGTGACCTATTGGACGAGGTTGTTAATCAAAACGAAAAGGCTCAATTAGCGGACAAGGGCCCGCACAATCCCAAGAAGGCGAGAGCCGAACCACCGGAACCTGATCAAGTCACAATCCAAAAAGCAAAATTAAAATTAGGGCTGGCGCTCTAAAGAGAAAGGGTGAATTGAATTGACCGAATTACTGAAAAAACTTGCAAGCCTAGAAACTGAGGCAAAGGCTTTAATTGCAAAGCCTGATGCAACCCTGGATGAGATCAATGCTAAACACGAAGAAATTAAGACTATTAAAGCTAAAATTGAAGCCCAGAAGGTGCTTGATGACCTGGAAGCAACAAGAACCACTCCGGTTAATAAGCCGGTGGTTACTTCTCCCCATAACAAGGACGAGAAACCTTTTGCCAACTTTGGTGAGCAGATGCTGGCCATCGTAAATGCTGGCCGTCCTGGTGGAGCGATAGATCCCCGGCTGTTAGCAATCCAGAATGCTACTGGTGCATCCGAGGGTGTTCCTGCTGACGGCGGATTCCTGGTACAGCAAGACTTTTCTGCTGAGTTGATCAAATCCGTATTTGAAACCGGTATTTTGGCACCTAAATGTCGCAAGATCGGTATTAGTGCCAACGCAAATGGAATCAAGATTAACGGCGTTGATGAATCAAACCGCGCCAATGGTTCTCGCTGGGGTGGGGTTCAAGGCTATTGGGCCGCTGAAGCTGGCACCGTAACTTCAACCAAACCTAAGTTTAGACAGATCAACCTTACCCTTAATAAATTAATGGCTTTATACTATGCAACTGATGAACTTCTGCAGGATTCTTCTGCGATGGATTCGATTCTGTCTCAGGCTTTCGCTGATGAAATTAAGTTCAAGCTCGATGATGCTATTATCCGCGGCACGGGCGCAGGTCAGCCTTTAGGAATCTTAAATGCTGGATGCCTTGTCACCGTAACGAAAGAGAACGCGCAGCCTGCGGATACTGTTGTGGCTGAAAACATCATGAAAATGTGGGCTCGTATGGTTGCATCATCCCGGGCTAATGCAGTATGGCTGATCAATCAGGAAATTGAGCCCGAACTATCCTCCATGGCTATTTCGGCTGGAACCGCAGCATTCCCAATTTATATGCCTGCGAATGGGCTCTCCGGATCTCAATACAGCACTCTGTATGGCCGTCCGGTAATACCGATTGAACATGCAAGCGCCTTGGGTGACATTGGCGACATTTCAGTGGTTGATTTAAGCCAATACCTGTTAGCGGATAAAGGCGGGATGCAGATGGCTTCATCTATTCATGTTCAATTTATCTATGATGAAACCGCTTTCCGTGTGACCTACCGCGTAGATGGTCAGCCTGTCCGGGCGACTACCATTACCCCGTTTAAGGGGTCTAACGCTCTGTCCAGTTTTGTAACCCTGGGAGCCAGATAATTTAAGAAATAGGAGGATTGAAAAATGAGCGGAATTAACATAGCCGAAACTTGCCATGTAGTAAATATACTGCCCCCGATCGATATCACCGGCGGGGCGACCTCTGATGTATTCTCCATGGAGAACTACAGCCATGCATCGATCATTGTCCAGGTTGGAGTTAGCGCCGCCGCATTCACTAAACTCATTGTGGAGGCTTGCGACAACTTTACTCCTTCAACCCATACTGATATGGCATTCAATGTCTACAAGGAAGAAACTGACTCCGGGGACACTCTCGGAACCAGGGTCGCGGTGGCAGCCGCAGGGGTTACCCCCTCGGCCAATGACAATATTATGTATGTCATTGAATTGGACGCTGCCGAACTTGGTGACGGAACTGATAAACTCCGGCTTGAGATTACTAACGGCGTGAACAGTGTTATTGCTTCCGCTGTGGCTATTCTCTCCGGATCTCGGTATGCCGGTGATCAGTCTGCAACTGCAATAGCCTAAGAAAAGCCTGATAGAAAGGAGATTAGATCATGACTGTAATGTTTACATCGACTGTAATGAACGCAAAAAAAGCCCTGGCCGCTGCGGACTGCACCGGAACCGTGACACAGTTTACAATATCAGGTGGCCCGGTACTAATTAAACACCTGGGAGCGCGCACGACTACGGCTTTACCGGCGGGGGCTAACACGCTGTTATTTAGCACAACCCCAAGCGGCGGAGCCGCCGCCAATCTGTGCGCGGCCACCGATACTGCCAGTGCGGCAATTAATCAACTCTTTGTAGTTGATGGAGTAAAGGCTACCGCATTGGTGAAAACAACTGACCCCGGCATTTCTGTGCTGGCCAACGAAGCGCATTTACCTATCGCACTTGATCCTGGTGTTATCCAGACTATATTCTCAGCAGGACCACCCGCCACCGGTGCATTGGAATTATACGTTCAGTATGAACCCTTGGTGCCTGGCGCAACTATTGTGGCTTCCTAGTAATTGAAACATTGGGCCGTCCTTCGGGGCGGCCTAATTCATTAGAAGGAGTTGGCGCGATGGCTGACGTACTTTATACCGCCCCGGCCTCAGAGCCATTGACGCTGGATGAGGCGAAAAAGCAATTAAACCAGGATCACGACTATGATGACGAGTATATCGCCTCGCTGATTATCGCGGCCCGGAGATATTGTGAGCAATACCAAAATCGCGCATATATCACCCAAACCCGCGATATTTGGCTGGATGGTTGGCCTGTTGAGGACTATATCGAGACATTACCCCCGCTGGCTACAGTTACCCACATAAAGTATTACGACACTGCGAACGTAGAATACACCGTGAGCAGTGCCGATTATTTTGTGGATACTAAATCATTTGTCGGAAGAATAGGGCTGGCCTATAACAAATCATGGCCGACGCTCACCCTAAGACCTTTTAATGGCATCAATGTAAGGTATACCTGCGGAAGTACCACGGTAGATGAAGGAGTTAAACTCGCCATGAAGCTGCTAATCGGCCATTGGTATAAAAACAGGGAGGCTGTCGGGGTGGTTGAGGGTGAGAATGAACACGCCGTCAAAGCGCTTCTGGGATTAAACAGGAGACGGTTGGTATGAGGGCGGGCGGCATGAGAGAGCAACTAATTATCCAAACAAAGACATTGACCCAGGACTCTGAACTGAACGCGGTAGAAACGTGGGCTGATTGGCTTACGGTCAGAGCTGAACCGATTGATAAGACCAGCCGGGAATTTTACCGGATGTCAACGATTAATAGCGAAGTGACCGAGGTTTATAGAATACGCTATGTGTCCGGAGTGACCGCTCACCAGCGTATCAAGTTTAACAACAGGTATCTAGAAATAGTTGGCGACCCGATAAACGAGGGCGAACGAAACATATCTTTATTGCTGAGTTGCAAGGCGGTGGTTTAATGGGCATTGAACTATCCGGAGTAGATGAATTTATCAAGTCTATGCAGGCAAAGGCCAAAAAGCTTGAAAGTAAGTCGGAAAAAACTAAGATACTGAAAGCTGGGGCTGAGCCGATCAGGAAAGCAATGGCCGACAGGGCACCGCGGGGAATCAAAAAAACCGATACCTGGCAATATAAGGTCGGTAAAAAATACGCAATCGAACACCTAAAAGACAACATCATTGCGTCAGACGTAAAAACTGACGCTAATGGTGAAGAGTATATTGCGGTAGGGCCAGAAGCGCATTTCTTTTATGGGCCCTTTCTGGAATTTGGAACGTCGAAAATGGCGAGCCAGCCTTTTGCCGAGCCAGCGGTAATTGAGAAAAAGAACGAATCCTTACAGGCCATGGCCGAAGAGACAAAGAAGGTGATCGAAGGTGTATAATCCAAAGCCAGCTATAGCAACGGCATTTAACACAGACGCGTCGCTCGTCGCTTTGATGCCAGTAACAAGCATGTTTAATGGCGTAGCCGTTTTTGCAACTGTTCCGGTATATCCGTACCTTGTGTTTTCGGAAATTGCTAATATTCCGGCGCTGTCGGCCGACGATGAAGAAATAGAATCAGAGGTAACGGTGAGGGTGGACATTTATGGCACAGCAACGCTATCGACCATAGCCGGACATGTTGACAGGATTATAAAAGCTGTTGGGTATACGCGGAATTTCGCGGCCGATAACGACGAAGTTGCAACCACCGGAGAGAAGATATTTCACAAAACCATGAGCTACAGCGGGACATTTACCTTTGTGTAGCGTAAAAAAAGGAGGAATAACAAAGTGGCAAATTCACGAATTGGAGCCGAAAACTTAACCCTGGCGAAAATGTTAACTGATGTTGCAGACGTTGCGACAACCTACGATACACCTTTTGCGATTAGCAAAAAGCTGATTAAGATCAGCGTCAAACAGGCCAGCTCCATGGACCCCCAATATGCAGACGACCAGTCGGTAGACGTTTACGCCGAAGATGGCGACATCACTATTGATATCGACGTTACCGATCTGACCGAGGATGAAAAAGCCATTATCCTGGGCAATACCGTGGCCGCAGGCGTTAGGTCCCCGGCCAAAACAGATACTAAACCGTATTTTGCTGCAAGCTGGAAATCCAAAAAGCGGGACGGGACCTATAAGTATTACAAAATTCTTAAAGTAATGTTTACCGAGGGCGACGAAGAGTTTGAAACCAAAAAAGATAAAACAACTCCTCAGACAGACAAGATTTCTGGCACCGGTATTGGGCGGTTGTCTGACGGTCTGCGTAAAAGGGTTGCAGATGCAAGCTCTCCCTCTTATGTGGCTGCCTCCGTTGCCAACTGGTTTACCGCTGGTGATATCACTCCAGACACCACTCCGCCAACGGTTACGGTTGCGCCTATTGACACAGCTACCAACCAAGCGGCAACTGTTAATGTTGTGTGGACGTTTGACGAAGCGATATTGGCATCGCTGGTAACTGACGATCCCACAGGCACCAATCCGTATTTCTTCGTGATGAAAGCAGACGGCACGGCAGTTGCTGGCGCTCTAACCATCGGCACGAATGACACTGTTGTGACATTCAACCCGACAGATAACCTGACAGCCGGGGCGGATTATGTTTCGATATGCACCACAGGAGTCAAAGACAAATCCGGCAATGCGCTGGCAGCAAACTGCGTGGCAAACTTCGGAATCCAGGCTTAAAGTATTGCGGGCGGGGGAAACCCCGCTCTAATTATTAGGAGGATAAATATGGACATAGACGATATGGAGTATCAAGGCGAAGAAATCAAAATTGGCGGCAAAACCAGGCATATTCGATATGCGATTGTCGGCCTCAAGCTGTTAGCCCAAAAATACGGAAGCGTCGTTGATGCTTTTGATAAAATGCAGACCATGAACCTTAAATTCGACGAAAAGACCATGGACGATTTAGCACTTTTGCTATATGCAGGACTGGTGCACGAAGATGAAAAGCTGACACTGGCTGCCGTAGAAAATATGGCGGATATCGGAAACATGAGACAGGCGTTTGACAAAATACTCAATTCGTTCAAACAATCAACACCGGAGCCGGAGGAGGCTGGCAAAAAGTCGGGGGAGTAGATATAAATTTTAACTACCTCGAATATACGTGCCGGGTTAAATGGGGATTTAGCCGCCGGGAGTATTTGCAAATGACCTTGCGTGAATACGCGGCATTCCGCGACGTTGAACAGCCGCCGGAAGAAATGGCATGGGCGGACGATGTGTTATAGCGCTCCTTTTTTAGGGGCGCTATTTCTATGAGCGCATCGACAAAGGAAGTGATATGAATGGCAGAAAAAGAAGTAGGCAATCTAAAGGCAACGGTGAGCCTGACAACGGCAGAATTTAACAAGGGTATCGCGGCCATGTCAAAGCAGATGGCCATTATGACGCAGGACTTTAAAAACGCCTCTGCTGGCCTTGATAAAGTCGGGGACGCCTCCAAGCTATCTGCACTAAAAATAACTGAACTAACCGGCAAGATTGAGGGTCAGAAAAAGATAGTCCAGCAATTTGCCGAGGCCCACAAGTACGCTGCAGAACGATTCGGCGAAGGATCGAAACAAGCGCTGGACTATGAATTGAAGTTGAAAAAAGCCGAGGGCACACTTCAGAGCATGGAGCGGCAGCTGGCTTCCACAACCGCACAGCTGAAGATTCAGGAATCCGAATGGACGGCGCTTGGCAAAAAAATGAGCGATATGTCGGCTAAATGTAAAGAAATTGGCTCAAAGATGACAGACGTTGGCAAAAATCTTTCGATGGCGGTAACCGCGCCTATAGTAGCAGCGGGAGTTGCGGCGGGTAAATTAGCTTCGGACCTTTCTGAAAATCTAAACAAAACTGATGTTGCTTTTAAGGAAAACGCTAACGAAGTAAAAGGCTGGTCAGGCACAACCTTAAAATCCTTTGGTATAGCCAAGGGATCGGCACTGGAAATGGCTTCGCTTTTTGGTGATATGGCCTCTGGCATGGACATAAATACCAAGACAGCAAGCGAAATGAGCATGAATCTAGTTGGATTGGCTGGCGACTTAGCATCTTTTAAAAATATAGGACTAGATCAGGCATCAGACGCACTAAAAGGCATCTTTACGGGAGAGGGAGAAAGTCTAAAATCTCTCGGGGTAATCATGCTCGATAGCACCTTGGCCGCCTTTGCCTTAGAGACTGGCCAAAAAAAGTTATACAAGGACATGGACCAAGGCGAAAAAGTAATGCTCAGGTACCAATATGTTTTGGATAAAACAAAAAATAGTCAGGGAGATTTCGCGCGAACCAGCGAAGGAACCGCCAATCAAACACGAATATTCGGCGAAACCATGAAGGAACTGGGGGCGAATATAGGACAGTACATACTGCCTGCTGTAACCCCTTTGATCGCGAAGCTGTCAGAAATGGCGCAGAAGTTTGGTGATATGAGCCCGGCAGTACAAAAAATAACCCTTGTAACTGCTGCAATAGCGGCGGCAATCGGGCCGGTGATAGTGGCGGTAGGTAGCTTAATATTTGCTTTTAGTGCCATTTCTGGTGCTATAGGGGCTGCCAGCGGGGCCATAGCGGGCGCAGGGGGAATAATTGCGGTGTTTACCGGGCCGGTAGGGTGGGCAGTTGCGGCGGTAGCGGCTCTGGTTGCTGGCGGGGTGCTCCTGTACAAAAACTGGGACACCGTAAAGGCCAAGGGCCAGGAAATGTTGCAAGCTTTAGCGCCCGTATGGGAAGGAATAAAGGCTGCCGTGCAGGGGGCGTGGGAGTATATCGGGCCAACCCTCATAGCAGGGGTGGCGGAAATATCTGCCTACTGGAATGAGGTCTGGCCGCAAATACAGCAAGTTTTTCAAGCGGTTTGGGGAGTTATTGGCACTATTGTAAAACCGATACTGGAAGCCATGTATGTAGTTATTTCTGCCGGAGTAGGATTTATAACCGGATTTTGGAAAGATGCGTGGAACATCATTAAGGACGAATTAAAGTTGGCGTGGGACTTGATTGTTGACGTACTGCGGTTGGCATGGGATGTAATATCCGGGATATTTAAAGTGGCGCTGGATTTGCTGACCGGGAACTGGTCTAAGGCGTGGGCGGATTTTAAGCAAATATTTGTTGACGCATGGGACGACCTTAAAGGGCTATTTAGCGATCTGGCCACCAATGCAGTGCAGTGGGGGAAAGACATGATACAGGGGCTAATTGATGGCATCAGGGGCATGATAGACGGTGTTAAAAATGCTGTGTCTGATGTTGCCGGCGTTATTGCCGAGTACCTGCATTTTTCGACTCCCGATGTCGGACCGCTGGTTGAGTATGAAAAATGGATGCCGGACTTTATGTCAGGACTGGCCAAAGGAATACAAAATAGCAAGTTACTCGTTACCGATGCTTTGGGCGACCTGACCGCTGATATGAATCTCAACCTGAATACTAATGCTCTTTCCCCAGCCATGGCTGGCACGGGGCCGATGACAAGCCAAACGATAACTAACATCAACAACCAGCAGACCATGAATATAGACTATGAAAAATTGGGAAGCGCTGTGGCAAAGGCGTTAAGCGCCGTGGATTTGAGCGCTAAAATGGTGCTGGGAAACCGAGAATTGACTAACCTGAACAGGGGCCTACAATCTACCAGGCAGGCCGAGGCAACAAGAAGGGGTGGGCAGATATGATTATAGGATCGACGACAATTGCCTATCCAACCAGTTTTGCAATAGAACCGATAGAAATAGCCAGACGCGGCCAGACGGCAAGCGGCAAAGCTACCAAAGAGGTAATAGCAACAAAAAAAAAGTTTACCTTGCAATGGAATATATTACGGGGGGCAGAATACCAAGCGATAATAACCGCCTTGGCTGCAGGAGATTTTTTATCTTTTACTTATCCCGACAACAATACCACCGATACGGTAACGGTTTATGCCGACTCTGGGCTTAAAGCGCGACTGGCCAACCAACACATTACAAGTTGGGTATACAAAGACGTTGACTTGACGCTGATCGAGCAATAGGGAGGCGATATAGTGGCAATAACCACCACAGCGGCCTACAAAACGGCGATAAACGCGGACAGCCGCCATATCATACCCAAGGTTGACGTATATTTCGATGGCGATACACAGACTCCGACGACTTTTACCGGGGACGACGTGACCATGATAGACCTGTTGGAAGAGGCCAATGCCGAGGGCGATAACCCGCTTGGCTTTGTCAGCTCTAATGAGTTTGCCCTTGGTTTAAATAATTCAAGCCGTGATTTCACGCAGACCAATACGGCAGGGGCCTATTATGGCAAGCTACGCCCCAACATTTTAGTCAAGCCATATCTGGGAGTGCAGTTGGCCGATCTTAGTTATGAGGATATCCCACTGGGGGTTTATCGGACGGGAGACTGGGATGCTCCCAGTAGCAGCGTTGAGGCTACCGTGACTTGCTATGATAAGTTGTATGCTATCGGCAATATGGATATGCCAATGTTGCCGGTTTCGGAAAACGCGACTATATATTCGATGTTTGAAACATTGTTTCTGGCCTGCGGGCTAGTTGCCGGCGAATACGTCATAGACACCTCTCTGGCGCAGAATGTGTTTTTGGGATGGCTGCCTGACGGTAAAGTTAGGGACAGCCTGCAGATCATAGCAGTGGCGGGGTGCTGCAATGTGGTGGCGGACAGATACGAGATTATCCAGGTTAAGTCCAATTTCCAGACGGGGACGGCTGATTTTGCTATGACGGATAGCGACCAGATTATAACGGCAGAGAACCCCCAGAAATACCTGCAGACGTATAACAGCATAAAAGTGGCGTATAAAATACCGTACCTAAAGGAGTCAGAAACGGTCTTAAGCATCGAATCGTTAACCATCCCGCAGGGCGGATTGACACTAACTGAAATGACCTTTAACACAAGCCCTGTGGCGAATGTTGACCAAGTAAATTTGCTGGGGGCCGTAAATTCTTCTATAACTTCGGTTGAATATGGCTGCAACCGGATAACGATTGTTATTGCTAATACCAGCTCCGCGGAAAGCGTTGCGCTGGAAGCGATAGGCCAGGCCATAGATTTGGTCAGCCTTAATTATGTCCTGGAAGATGCTGCGCTGGTAACGGCTTGGGGTCGCAGGCAATTGTCGGTAGACAATATATTGATACAATCGCTGGGTGTAGCTCAGAGCTACGCAGGCGCATTGCTGCAACTTGTCAAAGACCCGAATAGTTCGTTTACCTTGGAAATTCGCGGGGATCCCAGCCTAGAAGTAAACGATATTATATCGGTTACAGATGCGACGGACAAAATCGGGACAGTTAGCATAGTTCCGCAGCGAATACAATTTAGTTACAATGGGGCGCTGGATAACGTCAAAATCGATGCCATCAAGCCTATTGTGCCCTACGACTGGACAATGGTCGGAATTGGGCTGTATGTATATGCGCCCAGATTAATTGCTTAAAAGGAGGTTGGAAAATTGGCTAAAACATATGCTCTGGAAGTTGATTCCGGCGGGATACCAGTCCCACAATATGAAAACGCCGGGGCCACCGATACCGAAGCCATGAAAGGCACGAACGGTGCTATTTATGCTGGCGGCGATGAAGCCCACGACGCTGCAGATGATGGCAACCCCATAAAGATAGGCGGCAAGGCTGCCAATTCGGCCCCGACCGCAGTAAGTGCCGGCGACAGGGTAAATGCCTATTTTGACCTAAGCGGGCGGCTGGTCGTTCTGGTCGACCAGGCCATTGATACCGAACTGCCCGCGGCGGCGGCTTTGGCAGATGGCACGGCAAATCCTACTGCTCCGACAGTTGGGGCGGCAGAATTGTTGTACAACGGTGCGACCTTTGACCGCAAGCGCGGCAATTTGCAAGGTGCACTGCTGGCCAGCGCGGCACGTGCAGAGACACAGACCGGCGCAGATCAAACCAATTATAATGGTCGTGGGCTGCATATAATCCTGGATGTTACTGCGATAACTGACACGCCCTCAATTGTGCTTAAAATCCAGGGCAAGAGTGCTAGCGGTGTTTATTATGATCTTTTGGAGGGCGTTGCGGTTACTGGGACAGGCACTCACATTTACAAGGTCATGCCTTGGGCTACTGCAGAGGCGAATGTAGCGGTAGCGGATATGTTGCCGCGTACCTGGAGGGTAGTGGTGACCCATGCCGATGCGGACAGCATTACTTACAGCGTTGATTTTGCAATAGATAATTAGGAGGGGCGGAATATGGCGGACGAAGATACCCTCACCTATTTGTATAGTGCTAACAAGTTGACTAACGGCGGGGCTGAATCTGAAAAGTTTGAGGGATGGGACATTAATGGGGTTACGGTTGTCACTGGCGGGACTATAATGCCGCCGGACACTACCGGACTAAAATGTTTTAAGTTTGAGGCCGACGCTTTCATGTTCCAGGAAAAAAGCGGAACGAGCGTAAGCCCGCAACCTCCAGACTTTAAGGTCGCATGGGACTACCTTCCCGAGACAGAGACGGACACAACCGACCCAAAGAACTACGCCTTTATGGAAATTAATTATAGTTATGGCGACGGTGATTCTGACCAGTTCGTGCTTCCTTGCAGGAAACAGGTCGAGGCGGAGGGGGTAAGCTAATGTCTATAGCATGGACGGATGGCGCGGCCGAAAGCAAAACCATAACTTGGCTGCATTTTGAGACCGCCTGCTTGGTAAACAAAGAAAAGGAGTTAACCTTGGTTGAGGTTCGGCCCACCACTAAAACAGCGGGGGCCGGCTATTTTGACAGCATCCAGTTGCTCAAGAATTTAACCAACGACAAGGTAATGGGGTCGGAAAAGATATTCCACCTGTTCAACGATGAGGTATCGGGGGAATTTTACCGGCCGATATTTGGGGCCATAGCTGATGCTAAGATCGTTGCGGCTCATCTAGTGCCAGCTGAAGATATAATCGGATCAGACAGCGATTATATGCAGTTTAGGTTAATCAACAATCTCACTGCCGAAGTAATATGCACAAAGACTTTCTTGTCTGGCATTGATGCTGTCCAAAATGAGGTTGCGGATTTTGGCCCAGTGACTGCAGCATATGCTGACATAGCCGCCGGCCAGTCGGTGTCGCTGATTAAGGATAACTTTGGGACCGGAATGACCATGCCGAAATGTCTATTTATCATAGAGTGGGATCTTAATTAAGGAGGGGCAATGGGTGAGAAGCTATAAAAAAGGATTGGCAGTATTGTTGCTGGTTCTATTTGCGTTTATGGGCTTTGTTTACTTCGCGGAAGAAAGGGGGCATCATTATATGCTTGGCTCCGGAACCGAACTAGATCCCTACCAAGTTGCCACAGAGGCAGATTTATATGCTGTACGGAACGATCTCGATGCTTATTATCTGCAAACCGCCGACATTGTTATGAATTATTACACGAACTGGGAACCTATAGG
>Ga0172381_10003748_pt1 | contig 15942 bp, 13 predicted proteins | sample Leawel6488metaG_FD_119754 | JGI IMG/M metagenome (GOLD analysis project Ga0172381, IMG submission 119754) | Leachate microbial communities from a municipal landfill in Southern Ontario, Canada - Leachate well 64-88 metaG | ecosystem: Engineered > Solid waste > Landfill > Unclassified | place...
GGATCATTTGGATTTCCTTTTCCATTTATTGAAAAGAATTTAAATGCCGGGATATCAATTTTTTCAGGTTTATCTTTCGGAAGATAATAATTCTTTTCGGATTTTTTCCATTCGTGTTTCATGTGTGGTTCTGTTTTTATCAATGTTGTAATGGTTTGCGTGTTTGTGCAGTAGCAGATTAGAAGCACTTACCTTCCCGTTTACCACAAAGTTTCTCAGTAGCGCAGACATTCGATTTATCACTTCACCAGCTATTGCCACATACACGTTGTTATCGGTTCGGTGTTCTTTTCGTCCGCTTGTTTGTCAGTTGTTTTGGTCATGCGGTTGGGCTGGTATAATCTTTTGCAAGCTTTGCTCTGTGTGTAGGTTTGTGTGGCTTGCAAATGTGTATGACTGCAAAGCGTTGGCATTGTCAATTTGAGTTGTTTGTAAAGTCAAATATTAAATGCTTTAATGTACCTATGACCGAATGATAAGATTCGTAATAGTTTTTTATCAGATTGTTCGATTTAAAAATTAATGTTTCCGTATTTCTTTGGTCTTTTTCCAATAGGAAATTAATGCCCTTTATTGTTTCGTTTGGTTTCCCTTCAAGTAGATAACCAATCAAACTACCCTTTTCGTATTTTTTGGAAATGAAATTGTCAATTCCTGTATTAATGTATCTGCGTTTTAATGCAGAATCGTTTTGTTTAAGATTTTTAGCTTCAAAGAAATGCTCATATTCATAAGTTGAAATAAACGAAGTCAACCTAAAATCTATTCTTGGAAATGTGTCGGAAAAACCTTTAACCTTGGGAATGTCCTTTGGGATGTCGGCTTCTACATTGGTTGAAATTTTCCACTTTAGTCTTAAAGGATTATCTTTTATATGTCGGTGCAATTCTGAAGAAATATCGTTTTCGTTCCAGTTTAACTGTATCACTTGTTCTGTCAATGTAGTTTGATATGCATCAACGATTAACTGACAACATTTTTGCTCAAAAGCATTTTTGAATTTTTCGTTAACAATCGTATTTAATGCCATTATCAATTCCCGTTTAAGATTTCAAGAATTAATTCTGGAGCATCTTCCAATGCCATAGACTGTGACCAAAATCTGCGTTGGTTCGGACGAATAATATAAATGTCGTCTCCTGTTTTGTAATTCAGTTTTTTTCTAAAATAAATATTAAGAGATTTCTTATCCCATAGTGATTTATCTATTTCTTTCAGTTCATCATCAAGAAACTCATTAGATTTTTTGATTTCCTTTTTTTCTTTTTCAAAAGAAAGTTTAATCATCATTAAAGGGGAATTTCGATTGATGCTTTCAAAAACTGTAGCATTTGCAAACAAATCCTGACCGTCAAGAAAATCATTGAGTTCATTGCTTATTAATTTTCCGTACTCAGATGTTTGCGCTGGCAGGACAGGATATAAAGCTTTTGATTTTTCTTTATTTTCGAAAAGGTCGATTGAATAGTTAATTAAATCATCAATTGCCCATTTATCTGAATCAGAGAATAAAAACAGGTCTTGGAGAATGATTTTATTAATTGCAGTTTCAATGGGTTTTGCTTTTACAAAATCAAAATCATCTTGAATTAATTCTATCAATTCGTCAAATTTTTTTTCTAATTTTAAAACAACTGTCTTATTTATATTTGTTGGCAACGGGAGAGTCAATGTTTCATTAGATTGAACTCGTTCTCTCTCAATACCCCAAGATGCAGATGTTAACGATAAATAATATTTAGCAAATGATGAATTGATTAAGCTACACCATAACTTCAATAAGAAATTATTTTGCGGGTCTATTGACGAGATACTAAACGCACCTGTATGATAAGACTCATAATCTACCCAACTTGCACAAAATTCTTTATTTTTCTGCCCTTCTTTTACTATTAAATAAGGTGGTTTAAAAATATTTTGGTTTATACTCCTATAAACTTTTTGAGAAGGTTCTTCCGCAGATTTTTGCGTGTAAAACCGTTGAACTTTCCTAAGATTAATAACTTTGTTAGGCGTAAACGTTTTATTTTCTTTTATCTGTTTTTCTGTTGGAGAGTGTAACCCTGAACCAAAATGATATTCATCCTTATTGCTTTCTAAAAAATCTCCAATTGAGGTGATGTATCTTTTTGAAACTCTTTTTATTAGTTCCCAATCATTCATTCCACTCCACATTGCAACTTTCCAAATTTTGGTGTCGGGTTTCTGACATTCTTCTCTTGGCAGATACTTTAAATCTGTAAAATCAATACTCAATCCATCTATTACATTGGATTTAATGAATGTTTTTGGAGCGTAATAAGCAATTATATCAGAGGGATTTTTAGGTTGCTGCTTTTGATAAAATACAACACTAATCGGACCAGTTGCATCGCCAAATAATTGACCTCCAAAATTTTCATTTGCATTACGAAGAATCGAAAAGTTGAAGACCTTCTCAACATAACATTTATTAAACAACCAGTCTCTGAAGTTTTGGTAAGTTCCACCTGTATTAGTTAAAACTTTAGTATTGAAAATCAAGGCTATTTCGCCGTATGGGGCAAATTTTGTTGCTTTGTGCAGAAATGGCAAAACCATTTCTTTTGCCAGCTTTTCATTGTCACAGTATTCTCTTAAATTTTTGTGTTCTCCGTTTTTATCGTTCTCTTTGGTAAGGATTTTACCAAATGGAGGATTCCCAACGATTAATTGAAAGTCCTTTAATTCTGTTTCTTCTGATAAATCTGTAATTGTATCTCTACAAAAAAGATTTTTGCCTTGTGTTTTTAAAGATTTATCATTGGGATTATTGATGAGATTGGGCAAACGATGTTTTTTCTTTTGCCATAAAGTTTTTGGGTCTAATTTATCAACCAATGCCAAATACAAACTAAATGCTGCTACCTTTATAGCTTGTGGGTGTATTTCAATACCAAATATATTATCGGTTAATAATTTATTTAGCTTGTCAAAATCAGTTAGTTTTTCTTTATGCAGGTTCTCGTAGCGTTTAACCAAACGCTTAAAACTTTCTACTAAAAAAATACCGGAACCACAACTTGGATCTAAAACTTTAATATTGCAGTTTTTTTCTGTTTTGTTGATTGGTAGTTTTTCATTAAGAATAAACTCCACTAATGCAGGAGGAGTATAATATGTCCCTGTTCTTTTCTTTAAATCCAGGTCAGTTTTAAATAAGAAATTTTCGTAAATTTCGCTCAGCAACTCTATTTGTATGATGCTGAAATCAAACAATTTCCAACCTACAAACAATTTTGCTTGTGGCGTATTGTCATTGCCACTGATGAAACATTTTTTTATGAGTTGAAGCTGGCCAGCAGATATTTTTTCGCCTTTTTCTAAAGTAAAGACATTACCATTAAAATATTCTTCCAATCGTTCGTACAATTGGTAGGTAGCTTTCGTGTCATTTAAAATATCGAAATATGATTTTGTTCCTTTTTTTATTTGAGAGTATAATTTTTCGTCCGTAGCTCCTCTGTCTTCAAGATACAATAGAAATAAAGAACGAAGAATAATTTTATGGATAAAATTTAATTCAAGCCCTTGGTCAGCAAGTTGTTCGGCTGTATTTACTAAACTCTCTACTAAATATTTATCAACTCTACGTTGTAGGTTTATTTTATCTCTGATAAATTGAGCTTCTTCCAACGTCCAAACAATTCCCGAATCAATCGCAATCCTTGAAAAAAGATTGATGAGTTCTTCAAGTTGTGTTTTGTCTGAAAAAATGTAAGTTCCTATTTCAATATTTTTCAGCTCCTTCTTGTAATCAACACTTTCTTTGGTTTTAATAAGTGGTTTTTCAGAACAATTGTAAATGCGAATTTCCGTTTCGGAATAAACATATAAAAACAATACCTTTTTGTAATTCCATGTTTTTTTGTGAGTTTCGGCTATTGCTTGAAGAGTTTCTACATTAAAAGTTTTTACTCTTTTCAAAAACACGGCAGGAAAGCTATTCCCATTTTCATCGGTATTGAAGTAAACAGAATCAACTTGAAAGTTTTGCTCTTTAAGTTGAGTAAAAATAATAGACTCGCTTTCTAAGAGATTTTCACACTTAGAATTTACGGATTTGGCTCTGTCTAAGCCAATTAATTCTATTACTTCATGTCCTGTCATCTGATTATAATCTAATCAAAAAAATCTTTTCAATATACAACTATTTAATTCACAAAGGTATTTTTTTTCAAAATTTTGAAGATATTTCAAAGCTTAAATTATGATTATTTTATCAATCTGCCTGATTTTTTTCAGACTAGCGTTGGCAAAAAACAGGCTCTTTTGGTTTTTCAGCGATGGGTTGTGTGTCGGGAAAACCAAATGTGCCTGTTTGTAAGATCGGCTTTTCTACACGGACCGATAATGACTCGCTAACCGATCCAATCCCCGCATCAAGCCATCCACCTCATCCCCTGACCCTTCTCCTCAAGGAGAAGGGGGAATCCAACGTTCTTGTGATTTTGTTGAATGGATGGGTTTTAATTTTCTATCAATTTATCAATATCTCCATTCATAATATTTTGAAGATTACTCTTTATTTTAATTTCATCCCAATTCCACCATTGGATTTGTATGAATTTTTTTATCGTTTCTTCTGAATAACGTTTCTTTATTTCTTTTGCAGGTATTCCTCCAACAATCGTATATGGAGGAACGTCTTTTGTAACAACAGCTCTAGTGCCTATTATTGCACCGTCTCCAATTTTTACTCCTTGCATTATAACAGCCTCATAACCAATCCAGACATCGTTCCCGATGATTATATCACCTTCATTCTCCCAAGCTTCTGTTACATTATTTTTATCTAAATTCCACTCTTCAAAGAAAAGTGGAAATGGATATGTTGATAAAGACGACATTTTATGATTACCCGATGTAAACATAAATTTTGCACCGCAAGCAATTGAACAAAATTTTCCAATTATTAATTTATCTTTATTGATTGGATAATGATACAAAACATTGTTGTTTTCGAATTGAGTTGGGTCTTTTTCGAAATCGTTATACATTGTGTACTCTCCAACGATAATATTAGGTTTTGTAATTGTCGATTTTAAATACACCGTCTCTTTATCTCCTGTTCTCGGATATACTTTTTTACTATCCATTTTTTTATCACATTAATTATCTGTTGGGCAACACACTAAACTTGCACACAACGGGGAATTGTATGAGCAGTGGCAGATTGCGCGGTAGTTTCCTGTCAAACCGTTACGCTGTTTGAGCGGGTTACAAACCTTGATATTCAACACTGTCCCTGCCATTACTTATACAAGGTGTTGTGTTTTCGTGCTTTATTCTCCCCCTTTAATCTCTTTTATCATATAATTTGAAATAATCCTTATTATACTATTAACGGTATCTGACATAAATAGTGTTTTATATTCATTCTCTATTTCGAAAAGAGTTGTACTGTTTTTTATGTAACTATCAGAATTAGTATTCGATTCTGTAATGAGTAATTTATAGTTGGAGTCATTTAAATCAAGCGAACATAATATTTCATAGTCAATTTTTTTGGAGGCGGATTTTAGGGATAACATCTTCTTTTTCCATTGCAAGTTATTTACATCATTTTCTTCTAAATCGTGTCCGAAAATTTCATATTTTTTTACAGTCACTTTTCTGTCCGAGAACAAATGAGCAGTACCCATTAATGGGCCTGGAATAATTTTAGTCTTTTCTATCTTGATATTATTTAAATAATTTTCATTTGACGATTCAGCGAAGAAGTCATCAAATTTATTTAAGACTTTGCTTATTGGTGTCCATAAATCATCGTTTATATGGTTTATTAATTCATAAGTAACTTTAGGCGTTTTATAAATTTTAGTTTTTGTAAGTTTATCTTTTTTGAGGAGTTCGATTTCTTTCTCTATATCTCCTAACTCATCGATATCTCCACCATTTGCAGCTTTAATACTAAGTTCAAGAGACCAAATGGACTGTCGCTCAATATATTCGATTAATGAAGTAATATCGCCCGTGTCTGCTTTTTGTAAATGCGTTAAATAACTTTCTTTTTCATCAGATTTTATTATAACAGGTGGATAATTATTCTTTAAAAGGATATAATTCATAATTAATCTGGCAACTCTTCCATTTCCATCATCAAAAGGATGAATGCAAACAAATTTATAATGAAATTCGGCAGCTAATTGTACTGGATGTAATATCTCCTTATTATCATTGTACCAGTTTAATAAGTCGTTCATTAAAGCAGGTGTCTCTTCTGGAGATGCATATTCGTGAATTTCCCCATTTCTTAGTCTAACACTATTAGGAGAGGTTTTATATTGTCCGATTTCGATTTTTTTCCGAGTAGGATTTCCATCGTAGGATATTGCATCTTTCCAAAAAGATTTTACAAGAATTAATTTATTAAGTTCTTTAATGAATAATTCTGATAAAGGGCGCTCCTCGTCTTTTGCCATTTCTTCAATTTGGGATAATGCAATATCATGTGCCTTCATTTCTTCAATGTCACTAATTGGTACATTTCCAGAACTTTTGTCATAAAACAGCAGCAATTGAGTTTGTCTATATGTTAGGGTATTGCCTTCAATGTGGTTAGAATTATAATTAAATTCTAATCGTAATTTCTTTTTTAAGCGTTTTTCATATTCTGCTTTCATTGGAAGCTTTTTATTAAGCTCTGTCTTTAAGGCATTTACTATATCTATTGTTGCTGTTTTATACATTTGTATTTGTTTTATCTGTTTTGTTTGATATTAGTAGTTCTTTCACATCAACCTCCAATATTTCTGCAATTTTGTATAAATCTTCTATGCTCGGTTGTCTTCTATTTTGCACATAAGAATTTGTCATATTATAACTTTTCCCCAATTGTTGAGTGTGGCCGGTGCAGTTTTATATTCTATGAATGAGATTAATTTCTGATAATTCCCTTCCAATTTGATGTATACCTTCTAATATTTTATTCGTTTGTTGATCTGAAGGTTTTTTTCGCCCTTGTACATATTGAGATAATAATGTTTCATTCATCCCAATTTTTTTTGCTAGAAATTTTGCGTTTATAACTTTATAATACTGGAAGAACTGCTTAAAGTCTATGGTGAAGTTTAGATTTTCCTGTGTTATGGTGATTTTTTCATCTTCGAAATATAGATTTGCTGCCTCGACTGTATTTTCTATTAATTCCGGAATAGTTCGTGCGGTCGTAAACATTGCATGATCCTCTGAGTAAGCAGAAAAACCAGTCTTTGTTTTTTCAATTACAATGTCCATTTTATTTTTTAATGTTTTCATGTCGCAAATGCTATTTCTTAATTCCTGCTATTTTTAAGATCCTTCGCTCAAGTCCTTTTTAAATCCAGAGGCCCCCCATCAAAGTACTCTTAAATTTTCCTTACTAAATTACATACTATTTATAGATTCAAAAACAATCCGATAAAAAAACCGCCCAAAATGAATGACTTCTTCGAGAACCGTGTAAGCAACAACAGTATTATGCCCCTGGCTGTGGAATCATATTTACGAAAAAACGGAGAACGTTATTTACCGCTTACAACTGTAAGCAGTACAAGGAATAATGCAAACAGGGCGTTTAATCTGATGGACCGGAAAGGGAACGACAAAATAATCTGTCTGAAGAAGTCCGACATAAAATCTGATCCAGGTGCTATTAGTTCTTATAATCGGTCAAAGTAAATAGTTCAGTTAAACCTGAGATCAGTGATTTACATGGGGGGGTAGAATCACCAGAATAGTGGGTGCACCTTGCTCCGGAATGTTGGGAGCAGACCTCTTTTTCATAATCATTTTTCTTTATTCAGTTTTACAAAACTTCTCAATATAATTTAATTCTCTTGTTCTTATTTTAATAAAATATAAACCCCTAAGATAATTCTTTGTGTCAATATTAATTTTTGTTTCACATGTTTGGAATTTAGAAATCTTTTTTCCTTGTAAATCATAAATTTCAATGAATTTAACATAATTATTATTCCCATTAAATTCAATAGATAAGATTTCGGTTACTGGATTTGGATAAAGAGATAACCTTGATTCTTGTGGATCGTTGATTCCGACGACGACAGAATCATATTTCATAACTGTTGCGTTACCTGAATACTCATAATCTTGATAAGCAACATAAGGTTGACCAGCCGGACTAAGAGCAAGGTCTATGTATTGTGCTGTTCCAGCCGAGAAACCATCATTTCCTACATTTATCCAATTGGTTCCATCAAATTTCATAACGGTAACTTTACCCGCATTTACATAATCCTCATATGCAACATAAGGATCTCCGTTGGGACTGAAAGCAAGGTTTGTATAATCGGCAGTTGTTGCTGAAAAACCAGCGTTTCCTACATCCACCCAGTTAGTTCCGTTAAATTTCATTACTGTTATTTTACGAGAATTCCCAAAATCTACAAATGCTACATGTGGTTCACCAGATGGGCTGAAGGCAAGTTCGGTATATTCAACATGTCCAACAGTGAAACCAGCATTTCCAACATTCTCCCAATTGGTTCCGTTAAATTTCATTACTGTAGCTTTTCCATCATTGGCAATATCCTTGTAAGCCACATAGGGTTGTCCATTATATGGGTTGAAAGCGAGGCTTGTCCAATTCACTTCTCCAGAAGAGAAACCAGCGATTCCAATATTTACCCAAGTAGTTCCATTAAATTTCATTACTGTAGCTTTGTTGGAATTTCCAAAATCTAAATATGCAACATAAGGTTCACCTATAGGACTGAAGGCAAGACTTAGGCACGCAGCACCATCTGGAGAAAAACATGCATTTCCAACATTAACCCAGTTGGTACCATCAAATTTCATTACAGTCGCCATGTTAAAATTTTCACCATTTGAAAAAGCAATATAAGGTTGATCAGCCTGACTGACCCCGAGGCTTATATAATATGCTGGTCCTATAGAGAAACCAGGATTTCCAACATTCACCCAATTGCTTCCGTTAAATTTCATTACTGTAGCTTTAAAGCCATAAGCATAATCTTCGTAAGCCACATAAGGTTGTCCAGATTGGTTGAATGCGATACTTATATAATTGGCACCCCATGCTGAAAATCCAGCATTACCAACATTCTCCCACATATAATCAATTGGGGAAGATTTGTCCAATTTTTGTTGAGCACAAACAAAAACTGGAAGAAAATAGATTAAGATAAAAATAATGTTTTTCATTTTTGAAAATGGTTTAAACTGATTATTCAAATACAATCCGATAAAATTACAAACTTTTTACACCTGTCAATTTCAGTGGTTTAATTTTAGGTCTTAGCCAAATAAAAAGAGAACCTCTTTGCCTGCTCTGGGCATTTAATTATTTATTGCAATGATTATCAAGTAAATTTTGTGCCTCCGCAGATCCTAATTCTTTTGCTCTTTGCCAATCTCCACATGCTCTTGTATTTTCTTTTACTTTTATATATGACTTTCCTCTATTTAACAATACATCAATATCGTTTGGCAAGTTTACAAGATATTTGGTGTACCAGGTAATAGCATTTTTATATTTTTCCTTTTTAGAATACTTATCCCCTAAACATTTATACGTTTCATTCAACTTGGTTTGACAAATTATACAGCCATGCTTCATTGCTTCTTCCCAATCCCATATTGCATTCTCATATTCTTCTAATAAAAAACTACATAACCCTCGATTATAGAGAGCATCAACATTAACCTTGTCACCATTTTTATAGTTAGAGAAAAAAGAAATTGCCTGCCTATACTTACCTTCTTTCATGAGCTTCAAACCTAATTCATAATAATCAACTTCCTTTTTTACTTCACGAATGGTGAACTTCACTGGTAAGTGAAATTCTGCACGTTGCGGTTTGCCGTTTACCCATGCTGGCTGCCACATGCCTTGCGTTAAGTTAACAACCCTAATTGCCTCTTCAGTACATCCTCCATTCACACCACTGATAACTTTAATGTTGGATATTGAACCGTTTTCTTCAACAATAAATGCCAGGAAAACACGACCTTGAATTCCCTGTTCCATGGCCATCTCCGGATACTTGACATTTTTTGCCAGGAATTCAAATAACTTAGCGTCTCCTCCTTTGAAGTGTGGGAAAATAGAATCCTGACTGTAAAGTAACTCGCTAAGCGTTATAAAAAGAGTCAAAATAATGTATCTCATCAGTGTGAATATTACTTGTTGGTGGTTCGTGCTATATTTATTCTTTTCCTTAGAGCTATTTAATTGATAATCATTTTTCAGATTGTTTCGCGCTGTTAATCAACTGTTCCTTTCAAGTAGCCATGCAGGTGGTAATCGATTCTATTTCTTCCATAGTATTTCTCCTTCCGCTAAAAATCCATCTTCGACATTGAAGCTATTAAGTGATCCTGCTTGATTTTGTACGCACAAAAATATTAAAGGATTATCGGAATTATTTCGATATATCCTTTTACCATTAGGTGAAATGCGTATTATTGAACCTTCCGATACGTCGAAAATTGAATCATCAACTTGGAATTGTCCCGAACCTTTTAAAAATATATAAATTTCTTCATGGTTTTTATGTTGATGCATAAATGGCATTTCAGTCTTTGGTGGAATTACTGTAAACGAAATTTCAGCACTTGTAGATTTTAGGATTTCTCCCACAAATACTTTCCCTTTGACTTCTTGATGTCGTTTTGGATGCATGTAAGAATAATCCATTAATTGGTCAATTAGTCCCAAATCAATTGCAACATGATTTATTCCTTCTGATTTGATTTTTACATTTTTCATTTTTGTCTAAATTAATTTATCTATCAAATAACGGGTTTGTTTTTTCACCGCTTGCACACAACAACTCGCCAACCGATCAATAGCGGGTCCATTGTCATTATCAATGATACACGAGCATTTTTATCTATTATCTCACCCTTTTTCGGGATTGGCTAAGCAAAACAATTGGCCCCTATCAAAGCGCCCTTAACTATTCTTTACTAAAGTACAAACTTTTTATTGATGCAAATCATTCTTATACGGATCTTCAAGGGCCAAATTTTCTTTTGAATTGGCTATTATGCAGTCAATCCCGACGCGCGAAGCACGCTTCGGACATACCCAAAATGTTGGCGATGATACATGCAAACGAATCGTGTGTTTTCATAGTTTGAGGAATTAAAGATTTTCGATTTTGACATCTGCATACCAGAATAGAACGACTGCTTGACGGGGAATGAAAAAAAACGAACTGTTTGTCACTACATCGGTTAATCTGTTTTAAAAGAAAGATTTTATAGGGAAAACTAAGTTTTAATTATATTCGCCCACAAAATATGATCATCGGATCAATATCGTTAGCATTTATGCCCTTAAAAAAATCTAAACACAAATTGTCATGAAAAAAACGAGTCTCTTTTTCCTCCTCTTTTTCCTGATTTTACAGGGATACCCCCAGGAGAGTACTATTCAAAACCTGCCGGCAGCCGTGTCTGGCACCCTCACAGAATGGCTGGAGAAAATTCCGGCAGGCAGTGAAGGGTTGTATGGATTTCAGAACCGCAGCGACTTTTCCCGGGCCAGCCTGGGCGTTCCGGTGCAAGTGTTTACCCTTAATGATGACTTCTTTACACACCCCGGCACCCAGCCTTCGCTTAAAAGTACCGGGGAATGGCGAATCCCGGTCGTGATTGACCATGAGAACTGCGCCCTGGTCACTGTGGTGAAAATCAACAGCGACTGGAAAATTGTGGATCTCGGTGCACATCTGCTGGCGCAGGAATTGGCTGCTATGCAGGCGCATTTCACCCCGGCACAATTCAATGAAATCAAACTCTTTAGGGTATACCCCCTTCAATCCGATTTCCTCTTTTATGCCGATCCTCTGGCTGTTCCTTGCCATATTGCACTTCTCCCTCTTCATTCGGCCACCCTCAACATCGATCGGCTGAATGAAACCCCCGTAAAAACCCGCACCCTGGACGAGGTAGCCGGGATGATTCGTGAAACGCTTTCAACAAATAAATCAAACCGGTAAAAACTTCACCCATGAACGGAAAAATAAAACTGGTTGCAGCAGTCCTTTTCTGCACCCTTGCCTTCACGTCGAAGGCCCAGGTTCTGAATGTCGTGGAACTCACACAGGAACAAAATCAATGGTGCTGGGCAGGCGTAAGCGCCTGCGCACTGGATTATTACGGTGCCACTACCGGACAATGTGTTGTTGCAGAATATACCCGGACCGTAGCCACCTGGCACAATTTCGGACTGGTAGACTGCTGTATTGATGCAACGCAAGGCTGCAATTACTGGAATTACAACTGGGGATATGCCGGCAGCATACAGGATATCCTGGTCCATTTTGCATCGATCACGAACAACGGAGTTGACAGTGCCTTGAGTAAAGCTGTCGTTACTAATGAGGTGACCAGCAATCGTCCCTTCATTATCCGTTGGGGATGGACCACAGGCGGTGGACACTTTTTGGTTGGACACGGACTGGTAGGCGATAACCTCTATTACATGAATCCCTGGTACGGTGAGGGACTTAAAATCGCCACCTATTCGTGGGTTGTAAGCGCCCCTGACCATACATGGACCCATACCAACCAATTGGTGACCTCCTCTCCCCGCCCCTACCCGGCACAGTCTGTTACCGGTCCGCAATCGCTGGTAAAAAACCAGCTGGATGTCCCCTATACCACCCCGGTTATTCCCAACGCCACCTCCTATCTGTGGGTGGTAACCCCGGCTACCGCAGGCACCATCAATTCAACTTCACGCGAGGCCGTGCTCAACCTGACTCCTGAATTTCTCGGCACATTCAGCATCACGGTAAAAGGGATCAACAGCATCGGGGAGGGAAACACTTCGAACCCTCTGGTTGTAACGGTTAGCCCCGCGGCTGGGATCACCAATCCTGCCTGGATCAATCGCCTGTCGGTCTTTCCAAACCCAAGTACCGGGAAAATCTCCTTTGGCCCTGTAATAACTACCCTGCCGGTGTTCATTCAATTGACAGACCTCACCGGGGTGGAACATTTCAGCCAACCCCTCCCTGCCTCGGGGGAACTAGATCTCTCGGCATTGCCCAAAGGAATGTACCTGCTCAAACTCCGGTCGGGTGATTTTTCACAGACCACCAAACTGATCCTGCAGTAGGATCGGGCTATATCAGCTACTAATTTAACGTATATTAAACCGAAATAGTGGCGTTGTGAATTTGTGGTAAAGCCAGACCTGGGGGTATCGAGTAAAAGCTCCAAGATGAGAATGTTGTTATAATAGGGTGGGTTAACGGAGAAAATTCAGAATTGGATCTGGTGAGCAAATGATAAGACTGATTGGTACAATCCATTAGTAAAAAAGGCAGATGGGTTGCTTAATTATTTGGATATAAACAAGCTTATGGATTCGTAAAGAGCCGCAAAGTCAATACGGGAGAAAAATATAGACGAAAAGCATCAGTACGCAAGTCCAAAAAGCATCAATTCAAGCCGATACCGAATTAAGAACAATCTGACAGGGAATGTTAACTTTTGTCCGCTCATTAGTAAAACCGTTAAACTTGAGCGCCATCTTGCAGAAAACCTTGCCGATAAAACCAGTATTGCCATTAGCGGAGTGCATAAAGATATATTATTGCGGACATCGGCATTTCTGTTACTGAAAGATTCGAAGGCATCCTTTACGATTGAAGGCGAAAATCCTACTCAAAACAGGGATGTTCGGTGGGGTAAAGCCATCGGCCAGGCAGGAAGTAAACCTCTTAGCAAAGAAGAATTGCTCAGGTTACAACAAATAGTAATTGATGACAACCGATTTGTTCAAATGGGGTATCGCTTAGAAGGCGGCTTTATTGGAGAACACGACCGTAATACTGGCGAGCCTATTCCCGAACATATCTCTGCCCGATGGCAAGATATTGAAACGTTGATGGGGGGACTGCTGGAATCTGCCAGGCAAATGGAATCCACCTCTTTCAACCCAGTTCTAACAGCAGCTTTGATAGCTTTTGGTTTCGTATTTATTCATCCGTTTGTTGATGGGAATGGAAGGCTGCATCGATATTTGATTCATCACCTGATTTCCTATTCTCCGGTGAAATCAATTCATTTACCGATTTTGTTATATGTACAAACCACAAGCAGTATATTTTTATTAAAAAATGATCACTTATGAGAAATATTGCGAGTGTAAAGGAATCAATTTTGAATTCAACAGGGGGCAAATATTCAGTTAGTTCTTTGCTTGTTTTATTACTTTTTTATCTTCATCTTCCTGCTTATGCACAAACCGGGGTATATACTCTGAACGGAGACACTTCAAACCAGACAAATCAGACATTTGCTGCCACTCTTGCCGATCAATCTGCAGTGTATGTTCTTAATTCAGGTAAACTTACAATGACGAACTGCATTATGACAAAATCTGGCGATGCCTCGAATGTTAATAACAGTAGTCAATATGGGACTAACGCCGGTATACTTGCAATGTCCTCCGGTCAGGTGACAATCTCTGGTGGTTCTGTGACGACCAATGCGAGTGGTGCCAATGGCATTTTCGCTACGGGTTCCGGATCTTCTATTACGATGTCAAACGGCACAATCAATGCGTCAGGGGCAAGTGCACATGGGGTGGATTGTACCTATGGAGGGGCAATTATTCTTAACAATGTAGATATCACAACCACTGGATCAAATTCCTCGGCCCTTGCAACCGATTTCGGAGGCGGAACCGTTACTGTTACCGGAGGAACCATCGTTGCCTCAGCAACAGAATCTGGGAGCCATTCTGCAGGATTGTATTCAACTGGGAATATTACAGTATCCAATGCTATTATTTCATCTTCGGGAGACTGTGGAGGTGTCATTGATGGTGCAAACTCGATATCCTTAACGAATACCACTCTGACAGGCGCATTACATGGAATTAAAATTTGGAAGACTGCACCAATGAGTGGTGTTGCAACTGTTACAATCAGCAGCGGCTCACTGAATGCAACTAATGGTGATGCTTTTTATGTCACGGGTGAAACAGGAAATGGTGCGTCTGCATCCCTCACAATGAGCGGTGGAGCAACTGTGAATCCCGGAACTGATAATATTGTGAATGTTCTAACTTCAAGCACAGCCTCCTTCACCGCCGATGGAGAAACAATAACAGGGAACTTTAATGCTGATGCGACCAGTACGCTTTCAGTTCTATTAAAAAATGGTACAGATTTAACGGGAAGTGCCCAGAATACGGGCATTACAATTGATGCTACCAGTTCATGGGTTGTTAATGCAAATTCAGTAATGACAACTGTGATCGATCCTACTGGAATTTCAGGTCTGACCGTCACGAACATCATTGGCAATGGTCACAATGTTCATTATGACTCAAGCCTTGCCGGGAACCAATACCTTGGCGGTTTAACATATTCTTTGTTTAATGGAGGCGTATTGACTCCAGGAAGTGTTTTGGGCGTGGAACAGTTTCAATCTGACCCCGTGACGAACTGTATCCTGTATCAAAATTTCCCCAACCCTGTAATTTCAAACACCACCATTTTGTACAAAATAACTCAGAAGGAGTTCGTTACTCTAAAAGTCTATGATCAGTCAGGAAAAGAAGTTGCTATTCTTGTTGATTCTGAACAAGAAGCGGGCCAGCATGCAATATCATTTAATGTGTCCCCCCTTGACAACGGCATTTATTTCTTTAGTTTAACTGCTGAAGGCAATGTCCAAACAAGGAAAATGTTTATCTGCAAGTAAATATCTCCTCGCATCATTCCACAAATCATCGCGTGTGTCGGTAAAAAATCGGAAAGCTCCTTGATGCCGGCTCTACCCCCCCTCTTATAAGGATACAATGGCAGCTGGATATTTCGGTGATATGCACCCACTGATTTCGGTCATACCCACCCAGTTTGTGGCTTGACGAAACCGTTAAAGACCTGACAAAATTACTGTTTTTTTCTTAAGGTGTCTCCTTTTAGTTCA
>Ga0172381_10003750_pt1 | contig 15934 bp, 19 predicted proteins | sample Leawel6488metaG_FD_119754 | JGI IMG/M metagenome (GOLD analysis project Ga0172381, IMG submission 119754) | Leachate microbial communities from a municipal landfill in Southern Ontario, Canada - Leachate well 64-88 metaG | ecosystem: Engineered > Solid waste > Landfill > Unclassified | place...
GAGTGCCAGATTTTTCCACTAATGAAACCTAGGAAAGAAGAATAAAATTTAACACTATATTAAAAAATAAAAAACCTACAAAAAGTAGGTTTTTTATAGTTATCCACATATTATCTTTTGTTTATATGTACATAGTGGTTTATAATGTATATCAAGTGGGAAGAAGTGGGAAAAGTGTTATTAATTAATTTAAATAATTTTATGCTTATTGGTGAATACATACACACAATAGATGAAAAGAATAGAGTTTCCTTGCCAGTTAAGTTTCGCAAGGAGATGGGCAAAAAAATTATAATTACACCCGGTTTAGATAATTGTTTATTTATCTTTACATTAAATGAATGGAAAAAGGTTTCAAAAAGGCTTTCTGACTCAGGTTCCGATTTATCTTTTTTGAAGGCTGATAAGAGAAGTTTTAATAGATTTATGTTTGGTCGGGCAGTGGATGTAGAAGTAGATTCAATTGGTAGAATTTTAATCCCTGATTTTTTGAAAGATTTGATTAAGCCGTTAAATAAAGTTGCAGTAATTGGTATGGGGGATAGGCTTGAAATATGGAGTGATATAGCTTGGTTGGAATATTATAAAAATACAGCATCGAAAGAGGCCGGCCAATTAGCAGAAAAGTTAGGTGATCAAAATAAATAATGATTGAACACACAGATAGCATTCATAAGACAGTTCTTTTAAATGAAACAATAGAAGGTTTAAATTTACCAGCCTCGCCTCTGTCGAGTCTAGGCGGGTCAAAAGATGAAGAATCTATAATAATTGATGGAACATTTGGTGGTGGTGGGCATTCGATAGAAGTTTTAAAAAGATATCCAAAAGCAAAAATAATTGCCATTGATCAAGATAAAGCTGTTTTCCGAAAAGCTAAAGAAAAATTTAAAGGCTTAGAAAAAAGGATTTCTTTTGTAAATATAAATTTTAAAAATATTGATGATTTAGTAAATTTAGACAGCGTAGATGGAATAATTTTAGACTTAGGCTTGAGCTCAGATCAATTAGAAAACTCTGGACGAGGATTCTCTTTTATGAAAGACGAAATACTACTTATGACGATGAAAGAAAATCCTTTACCAGAGGACCTTACTGCAAGAGATATAGTAAATAATTGGGGGGAGAAAAATATAGCCGATATTATTTATGGTTATGGTGAGGAAAAATTTAGTAGAAGTATAGCAAAGCAAATAGTAGAAGCTAGAAAAAAAAAGGAAATAAATACTACATTTGATTTAATAAATATTATAGAGAGAGCAGTACCAAATGGGCATAAGAAGGGAAAAATACATTTTGCAACAAAAACATTTCAAGCTTTGCGTATTGCTGTAAATGATGAATTAAATGTTTTAAGGAATGGGCTAGAAAAATGTTTTAAATTTTTAAAAAATGGAGGTAGGATGTCAGTTATTTCTTTTCATAGCTTAGAAGATAGAATTGTAAAAAATTTTTATAGAGATATGCAAAAAAATGGAGAAGCAAAAATAATTAATAAAAAAGTCATAACAGCAACAATAGTAGAAATAAAAAGTAATTCGAGGTCTAGGAGTGCAAAATTAAGAGTTATAGAGAAGATATAAAAATATAATGAAAACAATAGCAACAAAAATGAAAAGTTATACGGGAAATATTAATATTATGAATAATAATAATATTGAGAAACGTATTTTAAATATGATGCTTTTTATATTTTGCGCTCTTTGTTTATGTTATGTATTATTTTTAAGTAATATAGTTTTCAATATTATTGAACGTAAGGCGCTTGAAGTTAGTGTTAGAACTCTTACAAATGAAGTTGGGGGACTACAATCAGAATATTTTTCTGCATCAAATAAAGTAAATCTTAGCTTGGCAGATTCTATGGGGTTTAAGCCAGTAAATAATAAAACATATGCTGTTCGGAAATCTATTGGTAGTTTAAGATTGGTAAATAATGAATTATAGTTTTTTTTCTAGAACTAAGATTCTATCATTTTATATTTGTATTTTTGTGCTTATTCTGATGATTAAGCTTTTTTTATTACAGGTTGTACACAAGAAAGAATATAGAGAACAAGCTGACCATCAGTATGCGACTCCTTCATCAGACATATTTCAAAGAGGTAGTATTTTTTTTAGACGAAAAGACGGGCAGTTAATTTCAGGCGCAACTCAAGCCAATGGTTATAAGGTAGCAATAAATCCAAATGAAATAGATGGAGAATATGCATACGAAAAATTATATAAAATTATAGACATTGAATATAATCAATTCATAAATATATCTAATAAGAAAGGTGATCCATATGAGGAAATAGCTCATCATGTTTCCAAAGAACAAGCTGATTCTATTTCATCTTTGAAAATAAAAGGGGTTTCTATTTTTAAAGAAAAATGGCGTTTTTATCCTGGAGACAATTTAGCTTCTCATTTACTTGGTTTCGTTGCATATAAGGGTGATACGATGGCTGGACGATATGGATTAGAGAGGCAATACAATGATATTCTTGGAGTTAGTGAAAGTACACTATATGTTAATTTTTTTGCTGAAGTTTTTTCTAATATTAAAAATACATTATCTTCAAATGAAAATAAGAGTGGGGATTTAGTTACTACAATTGAACCAAATGTTCAAAATTTTCTAGAAAATAAATTAATTGAAGTAAAACAAAAATATAATATAGATTCTATTGGTGGAATAATTATGAATCCTAAGGATGGTTCTATATATGCGATGAGTATAAAACCCGATTTTAATATAAATAATTTTTCAAAAATTACAGACATGTCTGCTTTTTCAAATCCATTAGTAGAAAATGTTTTAGAGTTTGGTTCAGTTGTAAAACCATTAGTGATGGCAAGTGCATTAGATGCTGGTGTTGTGAAAAGAGATACAACATATAATGATAAAGGTATGGTTTTAATAGATAATAAAAGAGAAATTTATAATTTTGACAAAAAAGGACGTGGTCCGAATACAAGTATGCAGGATGTTTTAAACCAGTCTTTGAATACAGGTATGGTTTTTGTTTATAAAAATTTAGGTAAACAAAAAATGTATGATTATATGATGTCTTATGGCTTAAAAGAAAAAACCGGCATTGATTTACCAAATGAAACAAGTGGCTTAGTCTCTAACTTATCTTCTGGTTTAAAAAATTCTAGAGATATAGAGTACGCTAACGCTTCTTTTGGACAAGGTATTGCCATGACTCCAATAGAAGCTATTCGCGCATTAGCCTCTTTATCAAATGGTGGAAATTTAGTTGTTCCACACTTAGTAGATACTATAAAATATGAGGATGGTACAGAAAAAAAAATTACTTATAATACTATACGCACAAAAATTTCAGAGAAAACATCTGAGGAGATAACTAGTATGTTGGTTACAGTTATGGATAAGTCTTTTCAGCAAAACTCTCCAGGAATAGAGCATTTTAGTATCGCAGTAAAAACTGGAACTGCGCAAGTTGCCAATCCAAACGGTGGAGGATATTATGAAGATAGGCATAATCATTCATTTTTTGGTTATTTCCCTGCATATGATCCAAAATTTATTATTTTATTATATGCTATAAATCCAAAGGGTGTATTATATGCATCTCAAACTTGGGCCAATCCATTTTTAGATATAACAAAATTTATACTTAATTATTATGAAATTCCAACTGATAGATAAATAAATAAAATATGAAAACAACTTTTAAAAAAATTATATCTTATATTTTACAAATAGAATCACGTTTAGTTCTTTTGAAATATAAACCCAAAATTGTTGCTATTACTGGTTCTGTCGGTAAAACATCAACAAAAGATGCACTATATGCAGTTATTTCTGGAATATCCCATGTTCGTAAAAGTGAAAAAAGTTATAACAGTGAAATAGGCCTACCTCTTACAATCTTAGGATGTCCAAATGGTTGGAATAGTCCACTATTGTGGATAGGAAACGTTTTGAGGGGATTATGGCTTATAATATGGCCACATAAATACCCAAAGTGGTTGATACTTGAAGTTGGCATAGGTAAACCAAAAGATATGAAAAAAACTGCTTCATGGCTTAAAACTGATGCAGTTATCATTACTGCTATTGGAGATACTCCATCTCATATTGAATTTTTTAATTCCAGAGATCATTTAGTTGAAGAAAAAAGTAAACTTATTAAAACTTTAAAAAAAGATGGTTTATTGATATTAAATGCAGATGATGATTCTGTATTGGGAATGAAAAGTAAAACTAAAAGTCGTTTTATAACTTATGGCTTTAAAGAAGGTGCAGATGTTTTAGCATCAGGTGATAACATTTTTTATGACGATGTGACAAATGAACCAAAGGGTGTAATTTTCAGGGTTGATAAGGGTGGTAATAGTTTGCCAGTAATTATTGAAGGAGTCTTTGGTAGAAACCATGTATATGCCTCACTTGCTTCACTCGCATTTTGTTATGGTGAAAAATTAAATATGCTGGAATCTGTAAATATGTTAAAACATTATGATGTTCCACCAGGGCGTATGCATTTATTAAATGGAATTAATAACTCACTAATAATTGACGATACTTATAATTCTTCACCTTTTGCTTGTGAGTCTGGATTAAAAACATTTGGACAAATAAAAAATACTAGCCTTTCGACTGAAATCAAAACAGGTAGAAAAATCGCTGTCTTGGGAGATATGCTGGAGTTAGGACGCCACACAGAAGAATCACATAAAAATATAGGTAGAATTGCAAAAGATAATGCAGAAATTTTAGTAGTAGTTGGGCAAAGAGCTAAATCAATCAAGATAGGTGCAATAGAAGCTGGAAGGAAACAAGAAAATATTTTTGACTTTGAAAATGCTCGTGAGGCAGGTAAATTTTTGAAAACAATAGTGCAGAAAAATGATTTGTTGTTTATAAAAGGTTCTCAAGGGATGCGAATGGAACGTACAGTAGAGGCAATACTTTTAGATAAAAAAAATAAAGTTAATCTCTTGGTTCGACAGGATCCAGAGTGGATACTAAAAAAGTAAAATTTTCATTGATAATTTACATTTAAAATGATAATGTAAAGAAAAATATAAACCTTTAAAACTTAATAGACATGAAAAAACTAAATTTATCTGGTGTTTACACCGCTCTTCCTATTACATACCAAAAAGACTCTTTTTCTATTGATTGGTATTCTTATGGAAAATTAGTACAAAGACAAATAGAAGCTAATGTTGAGGGCATAGTACTAAATGGAACAACTGGAGAATCTTCAACAGCAAAAAGTAGTGAAATGGTGCACTCAATTATGTATGCAAAAAAAATTGTTCCCGATCGTTGTAAAATAATCGTTGGAACAGGTACAAGTTGCACCGAAGAAACAATAGAAAAAACTAATATGGCAGTTGATGCGGGAGCAGATGTAATTTTATTAGTTAATCCTTATTACAACAAGCCTTCTCAACGTGGATTATATTTGCACTTTAAGGCTGTTGCAGATTCTACGAGTTTACCAGTTGTTCTTTATAATATTCCAGGAAGAACTGGGGTAAATTTAGAGCCTGAAACTTTATTTAAATTAGTCAATAATACTGATAATATTATTGGCATAAAAGAAGCTTCTGGAAACTTAAAGCAAATAAGGAAAATCTGCGATTTAAAATTAGATAATTTTAAAGTTTTATCAGGAGATGATGCTTTGACTTTTCACATAATGAAGGAATTTGGCGTGAGTGGTGTTATTTCTGTCGCTAGCAATATTGTTCCCGATGAGATGGTTCAAATGGTAAATTTTCTTTTATTGGGAGAATTTGAAGAGGCTAAAAAAATTAATTTAAGATTAATGGAATTATTTACTACATTACTTACTGTTGATTCAAATCCCGTTCCACTTAAATACGCCATGTACCTTATGAGGCTTTGTAGAAATACATTAAGGTTGCCTCTGGTTCCAATAAATCATAAGGGTGGAAAAATCATTACTGACTTGTTGGAGAAAATGAAACTTGTTTAATTCGTATAAAAAATAATAAATAAAAAAGTCAGCTTTGCTGGCTTTTATTTTTTATAATTAAATTATGTTATAATATATATTATAAGAAAAATTAATTTTAAAAAAATATGTTAACTACACTTGGTTTAGGAATTATTTGTTTAGCTTGGTTTTATCAATTTTATTTAATAGTAAACAAGAAAGATAGAGCTATAAAGCCTATTTTCATCGGGGTTTATACATTGGGGGTTTTTGTTTTAGTTATAGATGGTTTGACATCTCAATCAGGTTCTATAATGTGGTTAAATTTAATTTCTTTTGTTTTGACATTTGGAATTTTACTTGTTTTATTAGGTAAAAAATAAAATATTCTAAAAATATTTATAAAAAACCGTATTTATTTGCGGTTTTTTTATTTGATATAGTATATAATATTGTATTATGCCTTATAAATTTTTTTCTAATTCATATAAAACTTGGCAGGCTATGTTTGAAGAGATTTCTTTTGCTAAAAAATCTATATATTTAGAGATGTATATTTTTCAAGATGATATTACTGATTTTAATTTTTTTAATTTATTAAAAGAAAAAGCGAAGGCTGGATTAAGGGTTAAAATAATACTAGATTCTTTTGGAAGCTCAGGTTTAAGTAAAAATTCGATTATAGAATTAAGAGAATCAGGTATAGAGTTAATTTTTTTAAGTTATTTTTTATATAGAACTCATCGTAAAATTTTAATTGTAGATGAAAAAATAGCTTTTATTGGTGGTGTAAATTTTCATAAAAATTCATTATTATGGAATGATTTGATGGTTCGTGTAAAAGGTAAATTAGTTTTTTCAATAAATAAGTCATTCGCCAGAGTTTATTTTAATTGTGGGGGAAAAGATCCATTAGTACTTTTGTATAATCAAAAAAATTTAAAAACAAAAATGAAGGATTGGCTGATTGAACATTTTCCAATTAATAATAAATTTAATTTAAAAAATATATACAAAGAACATTTATTAGGTGCAAAGAATAATATTATTCTTTGCACACCGTATTTTATGCCAAAAAGATGGCTTATTGGAGCACTACATCAAGCACATTTAAGGGGCGTCCGTGTAGAAATTCTAATACCAAAAGACACTGATCATTATTTTATTGATAGGTTGAATTATTTTTTTATAAATAAGGTTTATAAACTTGGTATTAATGTTTTTTTTGAAAATAAAATGAATCACTCTAAAATTATGATAATAGACAACAAGGAAGCAATTGTTGGCTCTAATAACTTAGATTATTTATCTTTTGAAATGAATTCAGAAGTTGGTATTTTTTTTAATAACAAAGTACCAATTAATCAAATTTTAAATGTTATCAATGGGTGGAAAAAGGAAACTACATATTTTAATAATAAAATTTATAAAATGAAATTTTTTGATTATATTTTATATCCATTCATTAGTATGTTTTTTAGAATTTTATAAATTTAAAATAAAAAAGCTGGTATTAATTAATCAATACCAGCACGAACAATATATTAAGATTTTTAATTTTTAATTTTTTTAAATTTTATAAATAAAACTAAAAAAATAATTATAAGACTTAATAAAATCTCAGTGAAACTAAAAAGGCTTCCTTTCACTGTAAATTCATTTCCTCCAACAAACTCCCCAATAAAGCATAGTGAATCTCCAAGTAAGAAAAAAAAGTAAAATATAAATGGAGTTTCATGTGGTTTTTCATTTGTGTCTCTAATTTGTGGAATAAATGAAATGGTCGAAGCAATAATTCCAACAATAATAGCTGTGTAATCACCAGCCTCTATCCAAATAAATATACATATCAGTACGATTACTGTTATTATAGTGTCCCACCATGTCCAGCTATATATTTTTTTGTAAAGAAGAACTCCAGCAGTTATAAAAGAACCAATTGCATAAAATAAAGGAAGAAATGTGCTGCTAGCCTCCATTAAGGTTGAAAATTCATTGCCATTTTTTATTGATAAAAAAGCAAGGAAAGAATCTATAACTCCAGCTAGCATCCAGGTTGTAAAATTCTGTTTCATCTCTATTTCTTCTGCTTTTTGTTTATATAGCAGATGAGCAAGTATTATGTGTGTTATCAACACGATCAATCCTGCCACAAATTGTAAAAGTACCATACTTCGTTTTTTTTGGGTCACATTTATTAAATGTGATTGTTTTTTACAATATATTACTAGATCTATATATAGTCAAGCTTTTGATAATTTTATTTTTAAATTTGATATAATATAGAAATGAAAAAAATATTAGTTACAGGGGCATTGGGGCAAATTGGTTCTGAGTTAATTCCAGAATTAAGGGAAAAATATGGTAGTGAAAATGTTATTGCTGTTGGGCACCATAAAGAACCAACAGAAGAATTTAAAAATGCGGGACCTTTTGAAAATGCTGATAGTCGAAACAAAGAAGAATTAAGATCTTTAATAGAAAAATATAACATCGATACTATTTATCATTTAGTTGGTGTTTTATCTGCTGTTGGTGAAAAAAATCCAAATCTAGCCTGGGATGTAAATATGAATAGTTTGAAGAATGTTCTAGATTTAGCAGTAGAATATAAAATTGAAAGAATGTTTTGGCCAAGTTCAATTGCTGCTTTTGGGCCAAGCACTCCATTATTAAACACTCCACAAAAAACTGTATTAGAACCGACTACGATGTATGGTGTGACTAAGGTTGCAGGAGAATTATTGTGTCAGTATTATTTTGTTAAATATGGTTTAGATGTTCGAAGTTTAAGATATCCGGGAATAATTTCATGGAAGACTCCACCAGGCGGAGGTACGACGGATTATGCTGTTGCTATATATTATGATGCAGTAGAAAAAGGAAGTTATGATTGTTTTGTAAAAGAAGATACAGTTTTACCGATGATGTATATGGATGATGCAGTCAGGGCTACGGTAGAATTAATGGAAGCTCAAAAAGAAAAGATAAATGTACGAACTGCTTACAATTTGACTGCTATAAGTTTTTCGGCCAAAGAGCTCGCAGAAAATGTATATAAATACGTAGATAATTTTAAATGTACTTTTACTCCAGATGATAGACAAAAGATAGCTGATTCATGGCCTAAAAGTATTGATGATACAAAAGCGAGAGAGGATTGGGGATGGAAGCACAATTTTGATTTAGACAAAATTTCTATCGAAATGATAAAGAATTTAAAGAAAAAATAGACAAATCTATTTTTATGTGTTAATCTGTCTATCAGTAATATGGTTTTTTGACATATATTGTCAGTTATTTGTTAATTCTCTCAAGGTTCCTTTTGCGGATTTTTGAGAGAATTAACAAATAATTATAAACAATAAAAATAAAAGAAATGGAAGAAGAAATTAACACCACATTTTTTGAATGGACAGTTGTCGTCCTAGAAAACGAAACTCCAAAAAGTATAAATAATGAAAATGAGAAACTAACTGAAGTAGAAATACTTCTTTATGGTATTCCATATAATTAACTAATTTTTTAATTTAAAAATATATTTTTATGAGGAAGAAAAAAAAGAAGGTAATTATTGTAGAAAACGATAGGTCTGTTTTTATACAGATTGCTAAAAAATTCCAAGAACATGGTTTTTCTGTCTATCCAGATAATCCAGCTGATTATTTTAAATTAAAAGCTGATGTGTTACTTAATATGAGTATAAATGCTGATAATGAAAAAAGAATTAAGGCCGGTGATGAAATTATCTATGATTTTGAAAATTTTATAGAAAAAGACAACAATGTTTATTGTATTATTGACTATAATTTATTTTTTAAAGACTCAGAAGCTAGTGGAATTTCTTTTTATGAAAAATTTATTAAAAATAAAGTAAAAATAACATTTTTTACCGTTTCACCAGATGTCGATTTTTCGGAAGTGGTAAATTTTACCAATAAAGAAAAAAAATGTTTTTTTATTTTAAAAGACAAAGAAAATAAATTTATTTTTAAAAAAATTCAGGAGCTTATATTCTAATTTCTATAAGCAAAAATCTTCAGCCATCCTCCGGGATGGTTTTTTTATTCACATTTATGTTTGACAGAAAATTTTTTTAGTTCTAAAATTTAATAGTAAATAGATTTTTGAAATACAATTTTATTGGTTACTATAGATGATAAAATTTGTCTTTTATAGTAACCAATAAATTAAATATATGAAAAAGTTTAAGAAATTTATAAAGGATTTTATAATCTTTTATTTTACTTTTTTTATTTATAAAATTAAAAAATTTTATAAAGATTGGGTAAATCTTGTTTCAGTGTCCATCTTTCTTTTTTTTCTAAGCCTAGCACTATGTTTTACTGGTGTTATGATGGATATAATAGATTATGTGCACTTAATAATAGAATTTATTTCTAATTTAATATGAAAAACCATACAATTTTATTGTGTGGTTTTTTTCTTTTATTTAATAACTAGATTTTTTTTAAAGGTTGTGTTATACTATTTTGGTGTTAAGACACAGAAACCACGTCGAAGTTTCAATCAAAATAAATAAAATAATCACATGATGACAGGAACAATCAAAACTCTCACAGATAAAGGATTTGGATTTATTGCTCGCGAAGGCGAAGCAAAGGATCTTTTCTTTCACTCCAAGGAGTTAGTTGGTGTTATGTTTGATGAACTTAAAGTTGGAGATGTAGTTTCCTTCGAAGTTATTCAGACTGAAAAAGGACCAGCTGCTACACAAGTATCAAAAGCATAATGCTTGAAAGAAGATGCCCCAAATTGTGCCTTTGGCACACGAAGGGCATTTTCTTTTTGGTTTTATAATATATATGGCAAAAGATGAAACAATTTTAAGATTTGATAAAGTGTCATTTGAACACGAAGTAAATAAGCCGCTCTTAGACGAGGTTTCTTTCCCATTACGTCGTGGATCTAAAATTACAATTATGGGTCAGAATGGTGCAGGTAAAACTACTTTATTTAGATTATTTGCTGGAACATTAAAACCTGATTCAGGCATAATTCATAGAGAAAATGGCTTAACAATAGCTACAGCTAAACAGGTGGTAGACAGAGATTCTTTAAAATTAACAGTAAGAGAATTTTTTGAAAAATGTTTTAGCAATAAGATATATGATATTGACCCACGAATTGATGAAGTTTTAGAGGTAGTAAATCTAAAAGGACATAATAAGTTACATGATAGGATTTTAAATAGTTTTTCTGGTGGACAATTAGCAAGAATATTATTGGCTTCAGCATTAATACAAGACCCAGACCTACTTCTTCTCGATGAGCCAACTAATAATTTAGACAATGATGGAATAAAGCATTTAACTAATTTTTTAATTAAATATAAGAAGACAGTAGTTGTTATTTCTCACGATGCAGATTTTCTAAATGCTTTTACTGATGGCGTCTTATATCTTGATATTTATACTCGAAAGGTTGAACAATATGTCGGTAACTATAAAAATGTTTTGAAGGACATAACACTTAGAGTAGAAAAAGAAAATATGAAGAATGCTCAATTGGCTAAAGAAATTCAAGCCAAGAAAGAGCAAGCAAATGTCTTTGCTTATAAAGGAGGAAGACTTCGTTTGGTTGCAAGAAGAATGAGAGAAAAAGCTGAAGAACTTGAAGAAGAAATGGTTGATGTAAGGAAAGAAGATAGAACAATCAAGGCTTTTACTATTCCTTGTCAGTCCGACATCAACGGTGATATTTTAACGATAAATTCATTTACAACAATGAATTTGAAAAATGGAAAAATAGTAAAACACAAAGCCAATATAAAATTAAAGAAAAATCAGCATTTGATACTAAGAGGACCAAATGGAATTGGTAAAAGTACATTACTTGAAAATTTAGCAAATGGTACAGCTGAGAATTCAAAAATATTAGATGGAATTCGAGTTGGATATTACAGACAAGATTTTTCAACTTTAAACTTCAATCATACTGTTTATGAATCATTGGCCAGTGCGATGATAGCAGGTGGTGTACCACTAAATGAAGAGCAGATGAGAGCGACAGCTGCTAGTTTTTTGATAATAGGTGAACTTATTCGTTCCAAAGTCGGTAGCCTCTCAGAGGGCCAGAAAGGTTTATTGGCATTCGCTAGATTAGTGTTAGAACGCCCTGGTCTTTTGATTCTAGATGAGCCTACTAATCATATTAATTTTAGACATATTCCAATTATTGCTGAGGCTATAAATAACTATCAAGGAGCACTCGTATTTGTTTCCCACGCACCAGAATTTGTAGAAAAGGTTCGCATAGATCAAATATTAGATTTAGAGAAATAATTTTCGAGAGTGATATTCTATATAATTTATTGTTTTAGACCTAATTTTAAGTATAAACCGGTAGTAGATTTTTCTTGCAAAAAAACTCACTACCGGGTATTATATAAGTAACATTATTATTAAACGAAATTTTTTATGGCAAAAAGAGGAACAACACTTAGTCCAAAAAATAAATCAAGACATTCTCATAAAACAAAGAAGAGACTTGAAATAAAGAGGGAAATGATAGAAAATAAAGCTACTACTAAGAGAAAAAATAGATAATTTTAAATAAATTAGACATTTTCAAGAAACTATGCTATTATACTAAAAAGGCATAGTTTTTTGATATATGGGTTTATTTAATTATTTGTTGGTTTTCTTAAGGATCTTTATGGATTTTTACGAGAATCAACAAATCCTTTTAACCTAATAATTATAATATGAAAATCACAAACAAACTACTGATTGCATTTATTGATGATCTCGAAATTTTTAATGAAAAAGATGAAGCCCTTTTTTTTGTTCAAAAATTTGATAAAGAAGAAATTTGGAACCAATATATTAAAAGAACAGATGTGAGTGGAAAGGAAATTTCTGTAATTGCAAGAAAAATCGACTGTTGGGAGACATGGGAAGTTGCATTGAAAGTTCCAGATTTTTGCGAGTATATCAAAAATCTTTTTCCCCGTAAGCTTTTCATTTATATGAAGGGGATTGCAAATCCAAATATTTGTTCTTATGTAAAAGAAAACAGAGATGATTTTAAAGAATATCTTTTAAATGAGTTGCCTGCTATTGAGGCAATAAATTATTTAAAGAAGAATAATCATCTTTGCCCAATATTTGATATTATATCGAGCAGGAAAGATTTAAAATAAATCTCTTAAAGCAGAATCTAAAAAATTCTGCTTTTTTATTTTGTATGAAAAAGTAAGTATACCATTGACAAATATATTTAATAGTTATATACTACTCCAGTAAGTTGTATTCTCATTGGTTTTATCGTGGTTAATCAAATTAAACCACCTTTATATAACGTATTATCCTCGCGATAGTCTTTATGGAAACTGAAGGGATGGTCAGTCCGTCTTACTTTAATTTTTTTAGACTGGGAAATATAAATGTATAAAGGCAATAGTAGCCAGAGCACTAGCTCGGGTAGGCCATCTTTTGGTGGTCAAAAAAAACACTCTTTTAGTAAGGTTCAACCTCGTGGTCACTTTAGTGGTCATGGTGCTAATTCGTCTAAGGGTGGTAATAATAGTTTTTCTAAAACAAGTGGAGGAAGTTTTTCTAAATCTAATGGATCAAACTTATTTAGGTCAAATGGAGGAAGTTCTTTTCGACCAAAAGGTGGAGGAATGTCTAGGGGTAATAGAGGTGGTGGTAAGCGTTTTAGTGGAACTTCTATTAGCCATTCTAAATATATCTGTAAAGCAGATCCAATAAAAGAATCAGCACCATATATTCCAGTAAATAAATTTGGAGATTTTAAAATTAATTCAGTTCTTAAGAGTAATATTTTAAAGAAGGGTTATGTTGATCCAACTCCAATTCAAGATAAGTCAATTCCATTTCTCTTAGAAGGAAGAGATGTAGTAGGAATAGCTAATACAGGGACTGGTAAGACTGCTGCTTTTTTGATTCCATTACTTGATAAAATTCTAAATAATATGCAGGAAAAAGTTTTAGTAATTGTACCAACTCGAGAGTTGGCTTTACAGATCAATAAAGAATTTTGGGATTTTCGTGGAGCCTTAAATGTTTTTTCTGTTTGTTGCGTTGGTGGCATGGGTATTTATAATCAGATTTCAGGTCTTCGTCGTTCACACAATATCGTGATTGGAACACCTGGACGCTTGAGAGATTTGGTTGATCGTAAAGCTTTACGCTTAGCTGAATTTCGTACTATTGTACTCGATGAGGCGGATAGAATGCTCGATATGGGCTTTGTTAATGATATGCGTTTTATAATGAGTAAGATGGCAGCAAATCGTCAAACCCTTTTATTTTCTGCAACAATTACTTCAGAGATTGATAAATTAATTAAAGAATTTTTAAATAATCCAGAAAAAATTTCTGTAAAAACTGGCGATACTGCTAGAAATGTAGATCAAGATATTGTTAGAGTACCACGTGGTGCTGACAAGGTTGACTCATTACATGATTTTTTATCTAAAAAAGAATTTGTAAAAGTTCTTATTTTTGGAAGAACAAAACATGGTGTAGAAAAACTTTCTAAAGATTTAATCAAAAGGGGATTCAAAGCAGAATCAATCCATGGAGATAAAAATCAATCAAAACGCCAGAGAGCACTCGATGCTTTTAGGGACGACAAGAGTCAGATTTTAGTAGCTACTGATGTTGCTGCACGAGGACTTGATATACCAAATGTAACTCATGTTATAAACTTTGATGTTCCAGCAACATATGAAGATTATATTCATCGCATAGGCAGAACTGGCCGCGCCAATCAAACAGGTATTGCCTTAACATTCGTAAATTAATTTTTTTGCATTACTATTTTCTGCTGCATTCATTTTTTTTGTGAATGTGGCAGATTTTGTTTAAAAACTCTTATGAGATATAATATAACTATTATTAAATCCTGAATTTACAAATGTTCGGGACTTCGACAAGGTCGTCGGAGTTAAATTTATAAAAAATATGAAAGGATATAAAGCAAATATAGAAAAAGATAGTTTAGAAAATGAGAATTTTCGTAAAGTTCTTTATACTTCTAAATATAGTCAATTAGTATTAATGAGTCTTTTACCTAAAGAAGAAATTGGAATGGAGGTGCACGAAGACCATGATCAATTTTTTCGTTTTGAAATTGGACAAGGTGTGGTATACATAGACGATAATCAATATGAAGTCGCTGATGGTGATGCAGTGATTGTACCTGCTGGGTCTAAGCATAATGTTGTAAATACATCTGATACAGAAAAATTAAAATTATATACAATATATTCTCCAGCTGAACATATGGATGGAGTTATAAGGTCTACTAAGGCAGAAGCAGAAGCTAGTGAGGAGCATTTTGATGGAAAGACTACTGAATAAATAAATTTTGGAAAAACAAAAATAGTGATATAATAAGCAAATGGATATAAAAGAATTAAATAAATCACAATTAATATTATTGGCTATTTTGCTAAGTTTTATTACTTCTATTGCCACAGGTATAGTGACAGTTACTTTAATGCAACAAGCTCCATCTTCAGTTATTATGCCTATAAATAGAGTAGTAAGGGAGACAGTTGAAAAAATTGTACCAGGATCCACAACAAATACTACACATACAGTTGTTGTAAAAGAAGAAGACTTAGTCGTTGATGCTATAGAAAAAAATAAATCTTCGGTTTTTTCAATAACTAAAGAATATGTTGGCTTAGATGGAATTATTTCTGAAGCTTCTTTGGGTAGGGGTTTAATCATTTCAGATGAAGGATATTTGGCTATAGATTCTATGTCAGCGTATGGAAATGAAGTTTTTTATGTAAAGAATAATATTGGAAAGTTTAAGGCAAGTTTTGTTTTATCTGATAAGTCTGGATTTTCAATTTTAAAAATAGGTGCACAACTTGATGAAAAAAATAAATTATCTTTTACCTTACCAACATTTGGAGATATAAACAAAATGAAAGCTGGTCAAAAAATAATTGTTATGGGGGATAGTATTTCTTCATTTATTTTTGATGGATCATATGATATGAA
>Ga0172381_10003752_pt1 | contig 15930 bp, 8 predicted proteins | sample Leawel6488metaG_FD_119754 | JGI IMG/M metagenome (GOLD analysis project Ga0172381, IMG submission 119754) | Leachate microbial communities from a municipal landfill in Southern Ontario, Canada - Leachate well 64-88 metaG | ecosystem: Engineered > Solid waste > Landfill > Unclassified | place...
ATTATTTAATGAAAAAAATTATATATTATTTGGCATCAATAGCAATAGTTATTTTGGTTTCTATTATTTTAGCAGAAATAATATTACAAGTTATTCCAATAATTTATAGAACTTTACCAAATTTAAAAAATGATAAACAATATATCTATATACTTGGGGAATCTTCGGCATGGGGTGATCCATATGGCTCAAAAATATCATATTCAAAAATTTTAAAATATGTTATTGGTAATAGAATTAATAATAAACAAATAGAGCTAATTCTTTTGGCAGAACCAGGATGTAAGTTATCTCATCAATATTTTAAATATTATTTATATAAATATATTCATCCATTTAAAAGAGGTATAGTCCTATTGTATATTGGTACAAATGATTGGGCTAATAGAAATGAAAATCATGTACTCAATTGTAATCTTAATATAGTTTCCTTATTTTATTATTACTTGAAAAAAGATAAAAATATTTTCAATTTTATACATGGATATGAACGAATATTGTTATTATCCAAAAAATTTGGTGATGATATATATATGTCTACAATAGCAGGTAATTATTCAGGATATGTTCCAACAGAGTGTATCTCATTAGAAAAAAATATGATATTCAAGAATAATATTAATAAAATAGACAAGTTAATACTTAGTAAAGATTATCATATTGCTATGAAAAAATGTAAAGAGTTACTTAATGAAAATAATGATCAATCTCAAATTTGGTATCGTATTGGTAAAATTTATGAAAAACAAAATAATAATTATTATGCAATGCAGTCATATTTGAATGCTATTGAGTATGGTAGGGATTCTAGACCAACAAGATATCAAAATGAAGTTATAAAAAAACTTGCACAAAAATATAATATTCCAATTACAGATACATTTGATAAATTAAATAATTCAGGAGAAATTATTGGATATAATTTTTTTATGGATATAGTTCATCCGTCAATACGAACGAATATTATAATAGCTGAGGGGTTTATAGAACTATTAATGAATAATTATAAAATTAAAATTTTTCATAAAGATTTAACGGAAGACAAAATAAAAAAAATATTGCATTTTAATGACAGAGATGTTTTTGATATGTACATGTTGGTATTGACAGAAATGTTTTCTTGGGGATCATATATAAATGTAAATGAAATTGCTATGAGATATAAAATAGATATAATTGAAAAACATATTCAGAATCTAAAATTATTAGATGCATATAATAAAAATATTGCTGGGCTATTTATTGAAATATGTGAGCTTTTCACAGAATATATTAAAGGTAATTTAAATGAAAAGAATAAGAAAATTTTAAAAAATAAGATTGACATGTTTATTAAATATTGTCCAAAAAATATAACATATTATGAATCTTTCTCAAATTTACAAAAGATAAAGTATATTGTAAATTAATATATAATAGTATAAATAATAAAATTATTTAATGAAAAAATATATTACACAAATATTTAATCTAAATAATAGATAAAATTAATGAAGTAGTTCAGAAACATAAAAAGAATTGTTTATGCCATTTTTGTATAATAAAAAAAATATTTACAATAGAAAAGATAAAATTATTAGAATGTCAATAAAATAAATAAAGTATTTTATAATAAAGGAGAAAATAATGGGCAGTAAGTATAATTACTATTTAAATAAAGATGGTGTTTTTGTTATTGAAAATTACAATTTAGCTCCAACATTTTCAAGTTTTTTCCCTGGAATAGCAGGAGTTAAAGGTATTCCAATGTGGGCATATTATGTAAATAGAGGTCAAAGTATAAGCACTTTTGGTATTAAAAATAAAAATTACGCAATAATGGAATTTTATCCGGCAAATAATACTTATACTTTAGTTAGTACTTTTGGGTTTAGAACTTTTTTTAAAATAAAGAAATCTAAAGAAGTAATTTGTTATGAACCTTTTAAAAATAATTCAAATGATATAGAAAATATTAAACAAAATATGTATATTTCTTCTTCTGAGCTTACGATAGAAGAAATAAACAAAACTATAGGAATTAAAACTATTGTTAAGTATTTTACTTTGCCAAACCAGCCTTTAGCAGGACTTCTTAGAACTGTAACTGTAGAAAATATATCAAGAGCTGATATATCTATTGAGATAATAGATGGTATGCCGAAAGTATTACCGTATTACACAAATGTATATGCACAAAAAAATATGTCAACAACTATACAAGCTTGGGCAACAGTTGATAACTTTGACAAGACCGGTGTTCCGTTTTATAGATTAAAAGTAGAAGTTGAAGACAGACCGGAAGTAGTAGAAATTACAGAAGGTAATTTTTACTATGCATTTACTCAAGATAAGCAAGTTAAGAAAGCAGATATTATAATTGATCCGGATATGCTATTTGGAGCAGATAACAGTTTTATATATCCGGAAAATTTGTTTAACGGAGATTTCAAATATCCTAAATCTCAGTTTGCAAGTAATAAATACCCGTCAGCTTTTTCATATATAAAACAAAATTTAAAGTCATCAAAACAAGTAACAATATATTCTATGGTAGGACATATTGAGAGTGTAGAATCATTAAATAAATATATAAAGAAATTGGATGCTAAATATTTTAATTCAAAGCAACAAGAGAATAAAAATCTTATAGATTCAATTACAGATAATATGGCAACAAAATCCGCAATGCCGGAATTCGATATGTATTGCAGACAAAATTATTTAGATAATGTTATGAGAGGCGGATTACCTATAGAATTTAACTATAATGACAAAACATCTATATATTATGTTTTTTCCAGAAAACATGGTGATTTAGAGAGAGATTATAATGACTTCCAAGTTTCTCCAAGTTATTATTCACAAGGTAACGGTAACTATAGAGATGTAAACCAAAACAGAAGAAAAGATATTTTCTTTAATCCAAAATTAGAAGATAGTGCAGTAAAAATATTTTATAATTTAATGCAGATAGATGGTGGAAATCCTTTAGTTGTTAAAGGTACATATTATGTTTTAGACATAAAAAGCAATCAATTTAAAGATATAGTTAAAGATTTAAATTCAAAACAGGATGAAGATAAGTTAAAAGTATTTTTTAGTAATGGATTTGAACCTGGGCAGCTTGCAATGTTTTTAGAATCTTCAAAAATAAAAACGAAATCAAAAATTGAAGATTTTATATCTAAAATAGTTACATCTTCACAGTCTGTAAATGATGCTAGTCATGGAGAAGGTTACTGGGTAGATCATTGGACATATAATTTAGATTTAGTCGAAAGTTATCTTTCTATTTATCCAGAAAAGATGAATGACCTTATTTTTAAAGATAAAACTTACATATATTACGATAGTGACCACTATGTATTGCCTAGATGCAGAAAACATGTTTTAACTGCAGATGGTTCTGTAAGACAATATGGTTCTGTAACAAAATCAGAAGAAAAAGAAGCACTTATTAAAACAAGAAAAATAAATCCAAATGCATTAAGAACAAAAAATGGGAAAGGCGATATTTATACAACTACATTAGCATCAAAGTTTATTACATTAATGACAGTTAAATTTTCATCACTTGATCCGGATGGAATTGGTATAGAAATGGAATCAGATAAGCCGGGTTGGTATGATTCTTTGAATGGACTTCCTGGTTTGTTTGGTTCTTCAACACCGGAAGTATTTGAATTAAAGAGATTAATGTTGTTTTTCGAAAATATTCTTAAAGAAAACAAAAATGAAAAAACATTTGTTCCTGTAGAAGTTGCAGTATTATTTAAAGGATTATCAAAACTTTTAGATAAAAAATTAGAATCATTTGATTTTTGGGATATGGCAACTACATTAAGAGAAGATTATAGAAAATCTGTAATATTTGGAATTAATGGAAAAGAAGAAGAGATAAAATTAGATGATATATTAGATTTTATAAAAAAAGCAGTTGCAAAAATGAATATTGGATTAAAGAAAGCAATAGATAAAAAATCTAATCTGTATTTTACATATTTCAGATATGAAGCTGTAAAATACCAGAAAAATAATGAAAAAAGTATTAAAGGATTACCTTGTGTTAAAGTGTCAAAATTTGTTAGAAATCCTTTGCCATTATTCTTAGAATCTGAAGTTCATTATCCAAAAACAGAGAATAATAAAGAAAATGTTAAACAGCATTTATTATCTATGAAAAAAACAGGACTATATGATAAAGAGCTTAAGATGTATAAAGTTTGTGATAGTTTATTAAAAGAATCTAATGAAATTGGAAGGACAAGAGTGTTTTTACCTGGATGGCTTGAAAATGAAGCTATTTTTATGCACATGGAATATAAATATATATTGGGGCTTTTAAAATCAGGTCTTTATGATGATTTCTTCAATGAATTAAAAAATTGTAACCCTTGTTTTATGAAGCCGGAAATTTATGGCAGAAGTATTTTGGAAAATTCGTCATTTATTTCATCAAGTGCTTTTCCTGATAAAAGAAATTGGGGCAGAGGTTTTGTTGCAAGACTTAGTGGTTCAACAGCAGAATTTATTGATATGTGGATAACAATTGTTTTAGGCAAAAAACCATTTACTATAGATAGTAATAATAACTTAATTTTTAAGTTAAGCCCAATTATACATTCTAGCTATTTTGATAAAGATGGTAAATTTAGTGCAAAATTATTTTCAACAACTGATATTATTTATGCAAATAAATCAAAGAAAAGCACTTATTTACCGGAAGTCCAAATTAAAAAAATAGAAATAGTATGGAATAGTGGAAAGAAGGATATAATTGATGGTTGTGAAGTTATTGGTCAATTTGCTCAAGATATAAGAAATAGACAGGCAAAATCAATAACAGTAATTTTTTAATATAGCACTTTGAATATTTGGATTATAACTTTAAAAATCCGGTCTTTAATGTATGCAATTTTACGATACTTAATGACTGGATTTTTTCACTACAAATATTAAAATTTAAAGAAGATAAATTTTTTATCAATTCTTTTAACAAGTAATCAAAATTTTATTATTGAGGTCTTAATCTATAAAAATTTCTTTGAATTTAGTAAAATAAAAAGAATAATATTAATATGGAGTTGTATATGAATTTATCAAGAAAAATTATAAAACAACATTTAGTTTCAGGAACGATGGAAGTTGGCAATGAAATCGGTCTTAGAATAGATCAGACATTAACACAAGATGCGACCGGAACAATGGCATATTTGCAATTTGAAGCTATGGAAGTTCCAAAAGTAAAAACAGAACTCTCTGTTAGTTATATTGATCATAATACTTTACAATCAGGTTTTGAGAATGCAGATGATCATAAATTTTTACAAACAATAGCAAATAAATACGGTATAGTTTTTTCCCCCGCCGGAAGCGGAATATGTCATCAGGTTCATCTTGAAAGATTTGGTATTCCCGGAAAAACATTAATCGGTTCAGATTCTCATACACCAACCGGTGGTGGAATAGGAATGTTATCTTTCGGTGCAGGCGGACTTGATGTAGCTTGTGCTATGGCCGGACAACCATTTTATATAACAATGCCAAAAATAGTTAAAGTAAATTTAATAGGACAATTAAGACCTTGGGTAAGTGCAAAAGATATTATTTTAGAACTTTTAAGAATTCTATCAGTTAAAGGCGGCAGAGGCAAAATATTTGAATTTTCAGGAGAAGGTGTTAAAACTTTATCGGTTCCGGAAAGAGCAACAATAACTAATATGGGTACAGAACTTGGAGCTACAACAACAATATTTCCTTCAGATGAAATTACAAAAGATTTCTTAAAAAAACAAGACAGAGAAAATGTGTGGGTAGAAATGATTGCTGCTGACAGTGCGCAGTATGATGAAGAAATGACAATAGATTTAAATATGTTAGAACCATTAATTGCAATGCCGCATAGTCCTGATAATGTTAGAAAAGTAAAAGAATTAAAAGGAACAAAAGTAGATCAAGTTTGTATAGGTTCATGTACTAATTCATCGTTGGCAGATATGATATTATGTTCAAAAGTTCTAAAAGACAAAAAAATCAGCAAAAATACAAGTTTGACTTTATCTCCTGGTTCAAGACAAGTTATGTCAATGCTTGCAAGTTCCGGAAAATTATTTAATATTATAAATGCCGGAGCAAGAATATTAGAGTGTGCCTGTGGTCCATGTATTGGTATGGGGCAAGCACCTAAAACGAAAGCTATTTCATTAAGAACATTTAATAGAAATTTTGAAGGCAGAAGCGGAACGAAAGATGCACAAGTATATTTATGCTCTCCGGAAGTAGCATTGGCAGCAGCTTTATCCGGTGAAATAACAGACCCTATGGAATATTTTGGCAAAAAGCCGGAAGTACAATTGCCGGAAAAATTTTATATTAATGATAAACATTTTCAAAAACCTTCATCAGATGCAACAGATGTTGTTAGAGGTCCAAATATAAAACCATTACCAAAATTTGAACCGATGTTAGAAACTATAGATGCAACAGTTGTTTTGAAAGTTGGTGATAATATATCTACAGATCATATATTGCCTGCAGGTGCAAAAATTCTTCCTTTAAGATCAAATTTGCCGGCAATATCTGAATTTACATTTGGTGCTGTTGATAAAGATTTTGTTGCAAGAGCTAAAAATGTAAAAAATGGAATTATTATAGGAGCAGAAAATTATGGTCAAGGTTCATCTAGAGAACATGCTGCTCTTGCGCCAAGATATTTAGGTGTACAGTTTGTTATTACAAAATCATTTGCCAGGATACATTTGGCAAATTTGATTAATTTCGGAATTATCCCTTTAACATTTAATAATCCTAGCGATTATGATAATATTAAGCTTGATGATGAAATAGAGTTTTGCAATGTAAAAGAAATTATAAAAAATAATAACGATTTATTTGTAAAAGTTAATGACAAGAATATAAAATTGAATTATACTTTCACAGATAGACAAAAAGAGATTTTATTTGCTGGTGGATTGTTAAATTGGATAAAAGAGAGTATCAAATAAATGGAAGAAAATGAAATAAGGCAGTTGGTTGTAAAAAAGGTATCTTCTGCAAAAATAGCATCTCAAAAACTTGGATTAATGAGTTTTCAACAGAAAAATGCTATCCTTTTAGCAATAGCAGACGGTTTAGAAAAAAATATTAAAGAGATATTGTTTCATAATGATATAGATGTTGAATCTGCAAAAGATGCAGGTTTGGATAGTGCACTTGTTGATAGACTAACACTGACAGAAAAAAGAATTGCAGATATGATAGAAGGTGTTAGAAATATTGTTAAACAACAAGACCCTATCGGCGAAATTATTGAAAATAAAACACTAGAAAATAATTTAAATATCCAAAAAGTCAGAGTTCCTCTTGGCACAATAGCAATGATATATGAATCAAGGCCGAATGTTACCGTTGATGCATCTGCATTATGTATTAAATCCGGTAATTCCATCGTTTTAAGAGGTGGTTCGGAAGCTATCAATTCAAATAAAATATTGGCAAATATTATATCTTCTTCCGGCGAATCTGCAGGAATGCCATCCGGTGCAATTACTCTTATTGATATTGTTGACAGAAATGCTATTTCAGAATTAATAAAACTTGATAAATTAATAGATTTATTAATTCCTCGAGGCGGCGAAAAAATGATAGATTTTATTAAACAACATTCCACAATTCCAATTCTTTCTCATGGCAGCGGTTTATGCCATACATATATTGATAAAGATTCAAATATAGATATGGCAATAAAAGTTTCTGTTAATGCTAAATGTCAAAGACCAGGTGTTTGTAATGCAACAGAAACAGTATTGGTACATAGAGATATTGCAAGTAAAATTTTACCTGAACTCTGTAAACAATATGAACTTTTTGGTGTTGAAATTAGGGGTTGTAAACTTACAAAAGAAATAGTCAAAAATGTAATTGATGCAACAGAAGAAGATTGGATGACAGAATACCATAGCATGATTATTTCAATAAAAGTTGTTAATTCATTGGAAGAAGCAATCGCTCATATTAACAGATATGGGTCTGCGCATTCTGATTCTATAATTACAAATAATAAGGATAGAGCAGAAAAATTTTTGAAAGAAGTCAACAGTGCTGCTGTATTTCACAATGTTTCAACAAGATTACACGATGGTAGCGTTTTTGGATTAGGAGCAGAAATTGGTATTTCTACAAATAAGCTTCATGCAAGAGGTGTAATGGGTGCAAGGGAACTTACAACAACAAAATTTATTGTTAGAGGGAATGGAAATATAAGAAAATAAAATATAACTAAATTTTAGGGGGCATGATGGAAGAAAAAATAAATATTGATGAGTTAGATGATAAGATAAAGCAGGAAAGTTCTACGATAGCAAAACTTATTGAAGAAATAGGAAATGTTTTAGTTGGTCAAAAATATGTAGTTGAAAGAATGTTAATAGGTCTTTTAGCTGATGGGCATATTTTGTTAGAGGGATTACCGGGACTTGCTAAAACTTTAGCAGTTAATTCTTTAGCAAATGCAATTCAAGCAGATTTTAAGAGAGTTCAGTTTACACCTGATTTATTACCGGCTGATTTAATAGGAACATTGATATATAATCCCCAAAATGGAACTTTTTCAGTTAAAAAAGGTCCAATTTTTACAAATATTGTTCTTGCAGATGAAATAAATAGATCTCCTGCTAAGGTGCAAAGTGCTCTCCTTGAAGCTATGGCTGAAAGACAAGTCACAATTAGTGATACAACCTATTTGTTGCCTTCACCTTTTTTAGTTATGGCAACACAAAATCCGATAGAGCAGGAAGGAACATATCCTTTACCGGAAGCGCAATTAGATAGATTTATGTTAAAACTTAATGTTGTTTATCCAAATATTAAAGATGAAAAAATTATATTGGAAAGAATGACACAGAAAATTAAACTAAAAACAAATCCAGTATTATCTTTAGATGATGTCCAGAAATCAAAAGATTTAGTCCATGAAATATATGTAGATGATAAAATAAAAGATTACATTGTTGATATCGTTTTTGCTACCAGGCAGCCGGAAGAATATGGATTAAATGAATTAAAATCTCTTATTGCTATTGGAGGTTCTCCAAGAGCAACAATTAATCTTACTCTTGCATCAAAAGCTTATGCTTTTTTACAAGGCAGAAGTTTTGTTATTCCAGAAGATGTAAAAATAATAGGGCAAGATGTTTTGAGACATAGAATACATCTTAGTTATGAAGCAGAAGCAGAATCTTTAAAAACAGATGATATTATAAGAAGAGTATTTGAAGGTGTTCCAATACCTTAAATATTATGGACAAAAAAATGAATTCATCAGATATTGTCAAAAAGAAAATAAGGCAAATAGAGATTCGTTCTAATCGTCTAGTTAATGAAGGACTAGGCGGAAAATATCAGAGTACCTTTAAAGGTAGAGGTATGGAATTTGCTGAGGTCAGAGAATATCAGCATGGTGATGATATTAGAACTATAGATTGGAATGTTACAGCTAGACAACAGAAACCTTATGTAAAAGTTTTTACTGAAGAAAGAGAAATGACGGTTGTTTTTCTTATAGATATGTCGGCATCCCAATCATTTGGAAGTTTAAACCAGACGAAGGTATCTTTAGCTGCAGAGGTAGTATCTGTTCTCGCTTTTTCTGCAATTAAAAATAATGATAGAGTTGGAATGTTATCCTTTACGGATACAATTGAACATGTTATACGCCCTAAAAAAGGTAAAAATAATATTTTAAGAATGGTCAATGAATTACTGTCATTTAAGCCTAAAGGAATAAAAACATCAATATCTACAGGTCTAAAAGCAATAAATGAAATATGGAGAAAAAAAGCAGTTGTTTTTTTAGTTTCTGATTTCAAAGATATAGGTTATGAAAAAGATTTAATGTTAACATCTAAAAGACATGATTTAATATGTATTAATATTTCAGATCCTAGAGAAAAAGATATTCCTAATATTGGTATGATAGATTTTTATGATGCTGAATATAATAAAGTTTTTACTATAGATTCGTCAAGTAAAAAAATGATGAAATCTTATTATAATAGAATTGAACAATTGGAAAATAACAAAAAAGAGATATTTAAAAAATCTTCTGTTGATATTATAAATTTAAAAACAGGAGATTCTTATTTGCCTCAGTTGGTAAAATTTTTTAGTAACAGACAAAAAAGAAAAATGTTAGGATAATAATGAATAAATATAAATTAATTTTCAGTTTTTTTATAGTATTGTTTAGTGTTATCAATGTTTTTTCTTTTGTAACTTTTCCAAAAGCTGTTTTGACTGCAGACAAAAACAATATAATAACAGGTGATAAAGTAAAGGTTAGAGTAGAAATTTTTATTCCTTCATTTGCTATGTTATTACAAGATGAAGGGGATATATTGATTGATGGTTGGGATATTGTAGATTTATCGTTTAAAAAAGATGTAATTGAAAATGATAAATATATACTTAATATGGATATAACAACATTTGATACGAGCATAAAAGAAATACCGCAAATTAGTTTCTCATATATTAATAAGGATGACTATAATGCTGGCGAAAAATTCTTGTTTTTTAGTAATTCGATTCCGATGGGAGTTAAAAGTACTTTTAATAGTGATGAATTAAAGTCAATAAAGGATATTAAATATCCAAAAACATTATCTATTACATTTATCTATTACATTATTGCGATTGTTTTTTTGGTATATGTTATATTTTTTACATATCGAACTGTTTTATATGATAAAATATTAAATATAATTAATTTAAATAGTTTTACACCTGACGAAATTGCCATTAGAAAATTGAATAATCTGAACATTGATGAAAGTTGTTCAAAAAAACAGATAAAAGAATATTATTTTTTAGTGAGCAATATATTTAAAAAATTTATTGTAAATGCTTCGCATTTTAAAAAAAAAGAAATAACAACAACAGAGCTTTTGTTGTCATTACAGGATAAAAACAATATTTTCAATCAATATTTCAGTGAAATTTATTATTTATTTGAAAGTTATGATAAAGCTAAATATTCTGATTATATGTTGAATATGGAAACTTTTTTAGATGTTTTTAAACGAACGAAGAAAACGGTTGAGAAATATCATCAATCTGTTTCCGATAAAAAAGATACAAGATAGGAGTATCATAAATGCATTTTGCTACACCAATATTCTTTTTATTGTTTCCGATAATATTAATTCTGATGTTTTTTTTGTATATAAAAAATAAATATAATAAAAAAAACTTAATAAATTTTTCTCAATATGATGTTGTTAATGGTATAAAAAAATCAAGAAAGATGAAGATATATCCATTATTAAAGATAATTAATTATTTAATATTAATTATCTTTATAATTGCATTGGCAAGACCTCAAATAGGAGAAAAAACAGAAGATGTTCTCAACCAAGGGACAGATATAGTAATTGCTCTTGATATATCATCAAGTATGGAAGCACTAGATTTTGAACCTATTAATAGATTAGAGGCAGCAAAAAAAATTGCTGTTGATTTTGTAAAAACAAGGACACATGATAGGATAGGATTGGTGTTATTTTCCGGACTGGCATTTACACAATCACCGTTAACTAATGATATAAATAGTGTTACAAAACTTTTAAATTCAGCAACTACAAATATGAGTTCGGTTGATGGAACAGCAATAGGTTCAGCAATAGTTACAGCTACTAACAGGTTAAAAGATAGTGAAGCAAAAAGTAAACTTATTATACTTATTACTGATGGTGCAAATAACATTGGAGAAGTAGATCCCATAACAGCAGGGGAAATAGCTAAAAGTTTAGGAATAAAAATATATACAATAGGTGCAGGTGATCCGGAAGGAGCATATTATCAAGTTATGGATCCTGTTTCAGGAATGAAATTAGTAAAAGTTGAAGAACAGGATTTAGATGAAAATACATTAACTGCAATAGCAGAAATGACTGGTGGACAGTATTTTAGAGCAAATAATACAAAAATGTTAGAAAGTATTATTAAAGAAATAGATAAATTAGAAAAAACAGAAATACAATCATTAAACTTCACTAGTTATGAAGAGATTTTTGATAAATTTGTTTGGTGTTTGCTTTGTTTGTTGTTATTAAAGATTTTACTAGAGAATGTTTTTTTAAGGAAGTTAACATAATATGTTTGAAAATAGAGAAATTTTAATTTTATTATTTATTATTCCTGTTATTGCAGTATTTTTACTTTACTGCTTTTATAAGAAGAAAAAGAATATTTCTAAATTTGTTGATTTCGAAATGTTAAAAAAGATATCAAATCTAAATATTGGCATATATAAGTTAAAAAATATTTTAATAATTTTATCTTTGATTTTCATAATAATTGCATTGGCAAGACCTCAATATGGTGCGAAAACTACACTTATATCAAAAAAAGCAGCCACTATTGTTATTGTTATGGATGTTTCAAAAAGTATGTTGGCAGAAGATTTAAAACCAAATAGGCTGGAAACATCTAAATTAGTATTATCAAATTTAATAGCAGGATTTAATGGAAATAAAATTGGAATAATAGCTTTTGCAGGAACAGCTTTCTGGAAGTGTCCGATAACATTAGATGTTTTTTCAGCAAATAATTTCTTGAAATCAATTAGTATAGATGATATGCCGTTAGGCGGAACAAAAATAGCAAAAGCTTTAGATTTAGCATTAAATGGAACAGCAGATATCCCAGAAGGTGCAAAAGCAATTATTTTGGTGACTGATGGAGAAGATGATGACAGCGGATTACATGTTCTAATAGAAAAAGCAAAAAAATATAAAACAAAAATTTATACTATTGGTATTGGTAATCCGGAAGGTTCTAAAATCCCTATTAGAGATCAGCAAGGATATATAGATTTTATTAAAGATGAGAATGGTAATGTTGTTATAACAAAATTAGATGAGGATACGTTGCAATATATAGCAGATGAAACAGGCGGAGAATATATTAACCTTTCAGAAAGTAAAGATTCTATATTTAAAATATTACAAATAGCACATTCTTTGGATAAGGCAAAAGATGAAGCCAGTAAAGAAGTTCAAAGAGAAGATAAATATCAGATATTTTTATTTATAGGTTTTATTCTGTTTTGTTTTGCATTATATTTACCAATTTTTAAAAAGGGAAATAATGACTAAATTAAAGTTTATATTATTAATTGTATCAAGTTTGTTTATTCTATTTATATATCATAATATCATAAGTATAAAAAAAGAAAATAATTATGCAGTAATAGACTTTCAGGTAGAAAATTTTAAAGGGGCTTTAAATAAATTTAAAAATCTCATTTTAAAAAAAGATAAAAATTATATTCTAAAATTTAATTATGCAAATGCTGAGTTAAAATTTGGAAATTATGATAAAGCTATTACTACTTATGAAAAATTGTTACAAAATAATAATATTGATTCATTGCTTAAATCGGAGATTTATTATAATTTAGGCAATATATATTTTCTTAAAGAAGACTATGAAGAAGCATTGGTGTATTATAAAAATTCGTTGACTCTTAATCCTAATGACCTTGATGCTAAATTTAATATTGAATATATTGCTAATATGTTTAGAAAAATGGAAGATTTAGAAGAGTTAATCAAAGAGATGAAAAATGATTTACTTCAGCAAAAAGAAAAAATAACGGAAAAGAAAGAACAGATAAATGAAAATTTAAGTACAATATCTACAGAAAAACAGAGTAAAATTGAAGAAAATAAACAGTTACAAGAAAAAGTTGAAGATTTAAAACAAGAGAGTACTCAAAATATAAAAGATGAATTACAAAATTTATTAACTGAAAAGCAAACAATTATGGAACAAAAGAAACAACTTGAAGAAAAAATTAAAAATCAAGTTAATTTAGGTTTGCAAAAAAAGTCCGGGAAAAAAGCAGATGATGAAAATCAAAGAGCAATTGAACAACAATTGAAAAAAACAGAAAATCAAATAGATTTATTAAAGAAAGAAATGACACAAGAAATCAATCAATCTAAAAAAGAACAATTAGAGCAGGATGTCAAACAATTATATGAAAAAAAAGAAGAATTAAAAGAAGAAAAGAAAAAAGCAAACTTAAATTTACAACAAAAACTTATGAATTCTTCAGAATTAGAACGTAAGAAACAAGAGTTGCAAAAAAAATTAAATGAAAATGTAGCTAAAACAAATCAAAAAATTGAAATCTTTGAAAAAATTGAAGATGATATAGTTCAAGAAGTTGTCAGACCTGAAAAAGTTGTAAATCCAAAAAAAATAATAGAAGCTTATCTTAAAAAAACTTTTAGTGATGAGAAAAAATTTCTAATTGAAGAAGAAAAAGACACTATTATTAGAAATCTTAATACTACAGATTATACTAATGAAAAAGATTTGGCAGAAGAACAAAAAGATATAATATATAATGATCCTAATGCTGTATCTGATCCAAAAAAGCAAAAATCAAAATATAAATATGAACATGAAGATATAATAAAATCTACTTCAAGTAGTCAAACTAATAATCAAACAGATGGAGATGCTTCTAGTGAACAGCAGCAGCAACAAGCACAAGAGCAAAATCAAGAATTTTCTCAAACACAAAAAGATAATCAATATGTAAGAAATGCTTTACAACAAATAAGTTTACAAAAGCAAGAAATAATTTCTAAAGAAACTCAAAGTCAGTCAGATATATTAAATGAAATGTATCAAGTAAATCAAGAAATAGCTAATTCAAATATGCAACAGATCAATCAGCTTTCCCAACAACAAGAGTCTATCCAAAATTCATTGACTGAAATATCTAAAGAAAAACAGAATATTCAAAATGATATGAAAAATACTAATGATTTAAAACAAAAAGAGCAATTAAAAAATCAAATTAAAAATTTAGAACAAAAAGAGCAATCTGTTAAACAAGAATTACATGATGTTTCAAGTGATATTAAAATGTTAAACAATAAACAACAACAAATGAATTTAGATATTGAAAAAAATATGTTAGATATTAAAGACAATGTATTGGATAAACAGCTAAAAACTACAAAAAAAATGGACAAAACATCCGAATACTTGGAAAATATTCAACAAAAACAAACAGAGTTATCCAAAAAACAAGATGAACTATTAAATAAAGAAAACAGTAAAGATTTAAATGATGTAACAACTAAAGTTATGGATTATGAACAAAAAATTGATAATACAATGATGCTCCAAAAACAGGCTGTTGATCAAAAAGAAGTTATATCTCAGCAATATAATAAACAAATAGATTTATTAACAGAAAAAATTAATAAATTGAAAGATATAACAAAAAAACAAGAATTTGATAAGTATCAATCTTTTCTTGAACAAGAGAAAGAAAAAGAAAACAAAAAAGCTGATAATATTCAACAAGACAAAAACAGATTAGAACAATTACAAGAAACTTTAAATAAAAAAACAAAAACAAAAATGCAAGAACAGTTATTGTCTTCAGCTCAGCAACAAAGTTCTAAACAAATAGAAGAATTTGAAAATTACAATCAACAAATAGATAAGCAAGTCTCAGATATGTCCAAAAAAGCAGAAATTGAAAAATCAATGGCAGATAAATATAAAGATTTAGAAAAGCAACATAAAGATATCTCAAAAGCAAAAATGGATATAAATATTGAAAAAAATTTATTAAAGTCAAAAAGTGAAAATGATGCAAATGCAGCACAAAAATTAGAAGAATTACAGGCAAAAGAAAAACAGTTAAGTAAAAAAGAACAATTGTTAGAAGCCGAAAAGAAAGAAATGAAGAAAATGAAAAATAATAGAATTGAAGATTTTAAAAAACAGACTATGAATCAAAATGAAGAGAATCAAAAAAAGATAGAAGAACAATTATTAGCTAAAGAAGAACATGCTAAAAATATGCAGGTTATAGAAGACTCTTTGAAAAATAAGAAAGAAGATGAATTTTTAATGAAA
>Ga0172381_10003753_pt1 | contig 15927 bp, 12 predicted proteins | sample Leawel6488metaG_FD_119754 | JGI IMG/M metagenome (GOLD analysis project Ga0172381, IMG submission 119754) | Leachate microbial communities from a municipal landfill in Southern Ontario, Canada - Leachate well 64-88 metaG | ecosystem: Engineered > Solid waste > Landfill > Unclassified | place...
CGGCAGGGCACCCTGAAGGTTCAGATGTGAAACTGTCTGTTCGGGCCCCTGTTTTTTTAGGAAATGTTCGATAACTTCACCAGACTTTTTTGAAAAAGTTCACCAACCTTGCCGGACTTTTTTACAAAAGTTCGATAACTTCATCGGACTTTTTTTAAAAATTTTCAGCAGCTGAGCCGGACAATTTCCGGAATCCTCAGCCCATGATAGGAACTTTTCCGGAAAAAACGGGAAATCTTTGTTCGTGTTTTTTTTGCGGGCAACGGGGGGAAAGGGATGCCTTCCCCTCCTTGTCTTCCCGTGCCGGCAGGGTACATACCCTCCCTAATCCGGGCCCAATATGGCCTCCGATTACCATCTTCATACCCCAAAAGAAGCCCGTATCGGGCTCCGTTTAAAAATAACCCCAAATCTGGCTTATTTCGGGGAACGGACAAATTAAAACGGACCCGACAATGCGGTTCTTTTGGCTGATCACAGGTAGAATTGCCACGTGGACGATCCGGAAAACCGTGGCCGCCAGAACGCGAATATGGGGCTTGAATGGGTATTATATAGGGCTCAATTTGAGGGTATTTTGTCAAGCGGGGTTTTTTAAACGGCCGGATTTTTGAGCAAGGGGATTGGACGGTTTTACGGGCTTCTTTTGGAGGTTCCCCGTGGGAAATGCATACGATATCTCCCTACAGTCCTTATCGATGACTCCCCGGTAGAACTGGATATCAAAGATTTTTGCACACCAGCCCGGTTCCACCCGGTACCGCCGGGCACTTCCGGCTATGAATATTATGAATATCTGTTACTCGCACGAAGTGGCATTCTGGCGTGAGCGCGCGTCCAGGAGATCGCGCAATACTTCCCTTCCCTTGCGGCTTTGAGGATCTCACGTCCCATGTCGCGGGCGGTTGAAAGCCAGAGATCGATTGCTGTCTTGATCTCCTGCAATGCCTGTTCTTCGCTTTTTCTATATGCAAAAGCAACCGGCCAATTCAGGTACCACCGCGATATATCCCTCATCGTCTTCACTATAAAAGATCTCTATTGCATATTTATACACCGGACTCCCCCTCCTGAAGCGAATAATCTTTTAATTATCATACAGAGTTGTTTTACCTGACAAGAGTTTTGCCATTCCGCCCACCTCCTGGAAATTCAGGAGTTCCCGGACACCATCACGTGTATAAATTTGGTGACTGCCCTTTTTTCCCCGGCATGTGAAACCGAACTGTTCAGCAATCCTGATAGAAACATTCCAACGGGGCATGTTCCGGATCTGCCAGCGGAGATCGATTGCTTCCTGGCTGATCCGGGATTTCCTGATAGGGATTCGCTTTTCGCCTTATTCGATTCCCTTTACCCCAAAAGGAAATTGCACCCTGCGCCGCAACAGGTATGCGCAACCAGGATTGCCGGGATTACTGGATCCCGGTCCCGTTCTTTCCTCCCACTCCCTTTTGCGTACAGAAAAAAAGAACCCCTGGCAGGGTTGAACAACGAAGAATCTTTTCCCGATCAGGACATACTATCCTTAATCGCGGGAGGGATTTCACCGTGGATGCCCATAAATTCTCATCAGTATTTACTCTGGCCGGTGGACGCCCGGAAGAAGTCGATGGGTACCAGGAGCGCCAGTGTGCGGCACTTGGTTCACCGGTAATGGACTGGTGGGAACAGGTCGCCCTCAAGGGAGGTTTGCCGGCCGCGTGTATCGGGGCTGTGAAGGAATATACCCATGGCTCCGCATTCCAGGATCTGAATTTCTATCTCCGGTACGGTACAGTTCCCCCCCGGGGGAAAATCCCGGGAAGAACTGGAACTCTTCAAAACGCGGCTTGTGGCAGCAATCGAACGATCCCCGGTAATTCCGGATGGTGTCGTCCTGTGGAGGGGTGTCGGGAAGTCCGCAGCCCGGCAGATCGCCGAACTGGATATTGAGGATGATTATGCCGATGAGGCCGTGCTCAGTACATCGGTTTCGTTTGATACGGGCCGCGATTATGCCGAAGAATGGCAGACTTTGCCTTCCGACGGGGTCCATTATACCATCCTTCGTTTTGTCACCTGCGGACGGCAGAAGGGAATTTATTACCGGCGCGAAGATGAACGTGAGATTATCTTACGGCCCGAAACTGCCTGGCGGGTTACCAATAAACATCTCATCGAGGGACACCGGGATCATACCAAAGTATATTATCACGTCATTACTATGGTATGTACAGGAGGTGAGGGTTCGTGAAGAAGAATGGCAGGTTTACCGGGGAAGGGAGAAAGGTCGGACACGGTAAAATCACTGATGAGCAGATCGCTTTGGTCAAGCGGGCGACCGGTTACGAACCCGATATCCCGGATCACGTGCGGGCCACCCCAAAGAGCAAACCGGCTGCACAGGCCCCCACGAATTAATTTTTCGTTTTTCGTTACGCAAGCCTGGTGGTCGTCGGGATCCCGTTCAATTCCGTCGGGATATTCCTGTCCTCATGTGCTCCCCATTATGGGGAGGTTTCGTTCCTGTCTTCGGTGCCGCCGCAAATGCCGGTATGATACTTCCCGAAAGACACCGGGAATCAATCGTCAGGAACCCGACTTTCCCGGAGGGGCTCGCCGTTTTCCCGCTCTGCAGCAAACCGGGGATACTCCCACCTCTTTGATGCGGGAGGGGGTACCCCGCACAGGTTGGTCTTTTCCCTGAATCTTCAAGCCCGCGACCCGGTCTTTTTTACGACCCCCCGATAACTGCCTGCGTGGCGATCGGGGACAGATCCCTGCCACCGTCCCGGGCGTCTCCCCTTCACGAAAGGGATCGCATACCTACCTGTGAGGGCCGGACATTCCGCCGTCCATCCCCGCCCGGATTCCCCCGCCCGAGATGCCAGGCACAAACCCACCAATCACGGGATTGCACGCCCGGGGATTCCGGAAACCCGGCTTTCCCGCCCGCGCAAGGACCCGGGCACATCTGCACACCTTTTCCCGGGCACTTCCGGCTATGAATATCTGTTACTCGCACGAAGTGGCATTCTGGCGTGAGCGCTCGTCCAGGAGATCGCGCAATACTTCCCTTCCCTTGCGGCTTTGAGGATCTCACGTCCCATGTCGCGGGCGGTTGAAAGCCAGAGATCGATTGCGATCTTGATTTCCTGCAATGCCTGTTCTTCGCTTTTTCCATATGCTGAGCAGCCGGGCAATTCCGGTACCACCGCAATATACCCCTCATCATCTTCGCTGTAGAAGATTTCTATTGCATATTTATACACCGGACTCCCCCTCCTGAAGCGAATAATCTTCAAATATCTTACAGAGTTGTTTTACCTGACAAGAGTTTCGCCATTCCGCCCACCTCCTGGAAGTGTAAGAGTTCCCGGGCGAGGAGATCATAGTATTTCCCGTGAACGGGTCATGGAAGAGACGCACGGAAGATAAAAATCAGGGGAATGCTATAATTTTGATCAACACAATGTGTTGGTGAGACAACGGGTAACTGGTGACAGAGGTACCCGGTATCCGGACGAATGCCGGTGGAGCAGGGTATGAAATTTGATCGATGTAAACCATACAACAATCTCCCGTCTCTTCCGCCAACTATCGATCTGGAATCCAGAACAATCCTTAAAAAATGTGTCGGTGCCCACCGGGCTCTTGCATCACTGAAAGGTGCAGGAAACCTGATCCCCAACCAGGCTATCCTCATCAATGCCATTCCCCTGCAGGAAGCAAAAGCGAGTTCCGAGATCGAGAATGTGGTGACGACGCGTGACAAACTTTACCAGGCATCGATATTACCCGGGGCCGCAACCGATCCGCAGACAAAAGAGGTTCTGCGTTACCGGACCGCACTTCGCCGGGGTTACGACCTGCTGAAAACGCAATCTATTTCAACGAGTCTGCTTCGTGGCGTCTGTGAAGTACTGCTCGACCATGAAGTGCAGTACCGTACGGCACCCGGGACACAGATAGAGAACAAGTCCACGGGCGAGGTTGTTTACACACCCCCGGAGGGTGGTGAGATCCTGCGGGAAAAACTGGATCGGCTGGAGAACTTTATTCATCTCCGCGATGAAATTCCGCTCGATCCCCTTGTCCGGCTGGCCCTTATTCATTACCAGTTCGAAGCTGTCCACCCGTTCGAGGACGGGAATGGCAGGACCGGGAGAATCCTGAACATCCTGTATCTTGTTGAGCAGGGGCTTCTTGACATTCCGGTTCTGTATCTCAGCCGGTACATCATCGACCATAAGAGCGATTATTACCGGTTGCTGCAAGCGGTCACCGAAGAACAGGAATGGGAGGCGTGGGTGCAGTTCATGCTTTCAGCAGTTGAGGAGACTTCGGCAGGGACCTACCGGCGCATCCTTGCTATCCGCAAACTCCTTGACGAGACAACCGCTCTTTGCCGTGAAAATCTGCCCCGCCAGATCTATTCCCGGGAACTTGTCGAGATGATTTTTGTCCAGCCCTACAGCAAGATCTCGTTTGTTGTCGATGCGGGAATCGCACAACGGCAGACTGCGGCCGAATACCTGCAACAGCTTGAAAAGATTGGCGTACTGGAATCCCGAAAAGTCGGGCGGGAAAAAGTGTTCATCCATCCCGCGCTCCTGAAATTACTTTCCGGGCAATGAGGATGTGTCGAAAATTTTGTGTTTTTTCGACACGTTTTGGGGATGTGTCGATGGAGTCGACATGTTCCGGGAGTTTTTTATACGAGAGATACACGGGGACACCTTCACGTGTATAAATCCGGTGACTGCCCTTTTTTCCCCGGCATGTGAAACCGAACTGTTCAGCAACCTTAAGAGAGATGTTCAAACCGGATATTTTTTGGATGGGTTTTTAGTTGTCGATACATCTTTTGTTTTTTTCATGGGCAAATTTCACGTTGGTTTTCCTGTTTCATGAATATTCTTATTGCCTCTCATTTGCAACCCGGAGGAAACTGATCGACGTACTGGGGTTGAGACATTGAAGGTATTTTGGTTTTTGTTCCTCCAACCGTGACTTTTTTTAAGACTGGGGCGGTATGTTCAAACCTGGTGCTGGAATTTGGTTTTCAGTACCGGCAGGTCGTGTTCAACCACACGCCAGACCGCATCCCGGTCGATTCCAAAATAATGGTGAATAAGGATATTTCTCATACCGATGATATCCGACCATGGAATATCCGGGTTCGCAGTTCTGAAATCGAGGGAAATCCCCCGTACCGCTTCCCCAATAATCTGGAGGTGGTGAATAACCCATACCTGTGCCATCTCTTCATCGTAGAAATAGTCACGACCCCGGGCAGATACCTTTTCAATCTTATCTAACGCCTCAAGGATATCCAGAACCCGTTCCCGATCGTCTCTCATAACGCCCGCGCTTCGCTCAATACCCGTGAGCGTATCCGGCCCCGGAGACCGGCTTCCGTCACTACATCGACCGATCGATCAAGCAATCGTGAAAGATCCATGGAAAGACCCCCGACATCAAGAAGACTCCTGCCAGGATCCAGATCTATGAGGAGATCGATATCGCTGTCTGCCCGCGCTTCGTTTCGCGCCACGGATCCAAAAACCCGGATATTCCTGGCCCCTCTCTGCTGTGCAAGTCTGAGGATCTCCTGCTTTTTCCGGATGAGAAGCAGGGAAATATCGTTTTCTGAGTCCATAGGTTCAATTCTTATATTGGTACCGGGTCTATAAAATGTATCCCGGTGCCGTATCCCTCCCCCTCATTTTCAACCGGATTTTTGGAATCTGCCCGGATCCCTCAGCCCGGGGGGCCGGGCACAAACCCGCTGCATCAAGGGAGGGCACGCTTCGGGGACTCGCGGCAGCCCGGTTTTTATGACCGCGCAGGAGCCGGACGAAATCCGCAGCGAATTTTCCCGGGCCCTTGCGGTTCTCCCTCATGGGTGAGAGCGTATGATTACAACAAAGATTATCCGTTCGTGATTCGAACAGGTTCGATAATCCCCGGGAGAAGACCATGCATCTGAAAGTTGTGCTCACCAAAGGCGAAGATGGCTGGTATGTTGTAACGGTTCCCGCACTTCCCGGTTGTATTTCACAGGGTCGGACAATTAACGAGGCCAAACAGAATATCAGGGAAGCGGTGTCCCTGTACCTTGAACCTGATGAGGATATCCTCCCGGGAAAAGGTGAACGGGTTATCGAGGTTGCGGTGTGAAGCATCTCCCGGTATTATCCGGCAGCGATGCAATCCGGGTATTGACCGGGCGGGATTCTCATGTGTACGCCAGAGGGGAAGTCATGTCCGGATGAAAAAGCAGCGGCCGGACACTACCCTCACACTTACGGTCCCCCTGCATGATGAACTCGACCGTACAACACTCCGTTCCATCATCAAAGCGGCGGAACTTTCTGAAGATGAGTTCCTGAACCTTCTGGAATGACATCTTCCGTGCACCTGTCCCGGTCAGAGATACCTCCACGCTCCTCCCCCGTTTTCCCGATCAGGAATACTCAGTTTTTCCCGTGAGAGGGTATTATCCGCCGGCCCCCACGCCCCGGTTTTTCCCGCCCGGATCCTCCCGTCCCTGCCTATATCCCTTCCCCCCCACCGCTCCATCCGCGCGCTTCCCCCTTTCGGGCCGGGGAACGGGGGAAGCCCCGACCCGGTTCCGCAAAGATCCCGGTTCAACCATCCGGGAAATCATCGTTCCTCATGAGTCCGCCTTTCCCCGGCTCAAGGCTGCACTACCACCTCAGGGGGCTGCCAGCACCCGGGCTACGAACTATAATGACATCGTTTCAAAGTTGTAAAAAAGAATTATTTAAAGAAACGATTATACACGGGATCTCTTTTTCCGGCGCTCCATTATCCCGGTGACACCCGTCTGTCTCCTCAGTAGATCTCCACCCCCGCCGGACATCCAACGCTCTCCCCATCACTCCCCGTCGTCTCCCCAGGTTTTTCCCCCCACGACCGTACACCCCAACACAATCCCCGATCATGCAGGGCTCGTCTTTCCAAAGAGTAAGGTATTATTCGCTGCCTCAGAACGATTATACTGTGTCATGATTTGTACTGCTGCTGCCTTGTTCGATTGTGCCTCTTTGAACTGCGGGTTGATCGCCAGGGACCGGTCAAAGGACTGTATTGCATCTTCATATTGGCCGAGCTTCATCAGGCAGCAGCCAAGGTTGTTCCACAGGATATATGAATCCGGATTTTCCTGGAGATGTTTTACATAGTACCAGGATGTTGTCGTATAATCCCCTGCGGCAAGTGCGGTTTTTACATCGAGGTATTTCCATTTGTCGTACCGGGAATAGTAATACACGGGCGGGAAGGGGGGGATCGACTGGAGTGCAACGGTATCGAGGTTTGCCATCCCTTCATTCAGGCTGCTGAGGATAACCGGGTTTGAGCTATCCCATGGCAGGGGATAGTGGGCGTCATTGAGATACGGGAAATAAAACACCCCGATAAACTGGACGAGGATAGAGAATATGATGAGGAGTGTGATAACCCCGACCTTCAGGTAATTGTACATCCCGGCCCGGAACCGTGTCATAGTGTCGGATAAGAACAGCGCCACATAGATGCACAATACGGGAGCAAGCGCCGTTAAGTACCGGGGGCCGTAGGAATATCCTCCTCCCCAATCACTAAAAAAACCGTATACAACCGTTTCCATGATCAGGACAGGCCCGAACCACCGGAAGAGGCGGGATATATTTTTGTTTTCAATTGAATCCAGATGGAAATAGCCTAAGACTGCAAGAATCAGTATGGGCGAGAAGATGAACAGTCCCTTGTTCGGGGAGATGAAGAGCCCGGCATAATCCGGGAGAACATTTACGGAGAGATCAAATTTCTGAATGTTCTGGACGTACCCCCCGAATACATTACCGAAAAAATGCCAGTTATATACGAGAAACGGCAGGCCGCTGATGATGGCCGGGACGACATAATGGAGTGCGTATTTCCGGTTTTTAAAAACAACATACCCGACAATGGGAATGAGCAGCAATGCATCAGGAGGCCGGCAAAAAACAAATAATCCAGACAGGATTCCGAGATATACGAACGACCGGGGGGACGGGTCTTCTTCATTCCGGATGATGATATAGACCATCAGGAGCAGGAACAGCTCGATCATGCCGTGCTGCCAGAGGGCCTGGCTGCTGATCGACCAGGTGCTGGTCGCGAATGCGAAGACCAGCGTTGATACTATCGCGATTTTTTTCGGTACAAACCGGATTACAATCAGGTAAAACGTGCAGGCCGCGAGCGCTGCAATCCCTGCGGATGCAGTTCGTGCGATCTGGCCGATATGGATAATGGCGTGACCCGGTGCCATTCCCAGCGTGCAGAGATATACGAATGGTGTTATGAGGACCGGGGTCACGATGGGAAAGATGGACATAAGGTGCCCGTTGACCGTGGTGAACGCATAGGCATTGGATACAAAATCCGGGTTGGCGAAATGTTCGAGGAAGAGATCGTGATAATAGATGATGCTGAACGGAAGGTATCCTGCGGGAATGGTATCCCCGCTCACCCGCATGTAGGTATAGGTATTGTAGATAATGAAACAAAAAAGAAAAATCGCAATTACTACCCAGTTTTCCGCAATTCGCGAGAACCATTTTTTGAGGAATGTATCCGGTGTCTTGTCCCAGGTTGAGCCGGGTTTAATAACAGATGTTATTTTTTTGGATTTGTTCATTAGAACCTGTTAATGCGACTGCGAATTATAAAACTGTCGATAACCCGGACATTTTTAAAAAAACTTCAACTGCCGGACCCCCGGCTTTTCCCGCCCGGATCCTCCCGTCCCCACCGGCATCCCTTCCCCCCACCGCTCCATCCGCGCGCTTCCCCCTTTCGGGCCGGGGAACGGGGGAAGCCCCGACCCGGTTCCGCAAAGATCCCGGTTCAACCATCCGGGAAATCATCGTTCCTCATGAGTCCATCCTTCGCGAGTGGTTCCCTCCGATCATCCCCAAATCCCTCAAATATATTTCCTTAATTTCTAAAACGCGGGATATTCCCGCGTTTTTTATCAGTCGCAAACTATATAACTTCATGTGGGTATAAGTGATTTTGTTAACAATATGCATTAATAAACTGCAAATTGTTAACGCGCGCAGGGCAGTGCCCTGCGCAGAAAACTGTGAAAAAGAGGTAAAAACCATGAAGGCAGAACACATGAAAAGAAACAGACTGTGGGGGATGGCCGCAGTGGCCGTCATCCTGTTTGTTGCGCTGGCGGCGATGCCGGTGGCGGCGGATGGTATCTATCCGTACCCTCAGAATAACAAGACGTATATTCCGGTGGCAAATCCCCCCGCGCAGTATCCTACATCTGGTTTGGGGACTGCGTATTATTATTTCAACCTGACGAATGCCAGTGCGGATGCCGGCGCGAAAGCGATCCACATTGCTTCGAATAATTACACATTTGCCGGGGACAAAACTACTATACCTAATACGAGTTCCTATTCATTCTATGTTTCAGATACCGGTGGAAAAGGGTGTCAGGATGATATCATTCTCCTGGTATCGGTTAATAAAAGCAGGGATCCCTTTGATAATTTCAGGATCAAGCTCAATGTGAGTGGGTACCAATGGGATGCAAATCTCGATGAATCCGATGGAACTCTTCCCTCATGGAGTTCTTTCAGCAGTGGTGCAACCTGGTCTAGCTGGGAAGAAACATTTGAATATTCGGATTTCGCAGTAAATTCCACCCAGGATGTATTCCAGGAATGGAAATTTGCAAATGCTGCAGATTACCCAACCTACAACAGTCAGATCATAGGCGGGAATGACACACTCTTCAAGATACTACCGGTTGACCTTAAGGTAGGGGTAATAGGAAACAACTCGAAGAAATACGGTACAACCTATTATGCAAACCTTACCGATTTCGGCATGGTGAACGTTTCCTATTCATTGTATAATGTTACATCAGATGATACAGTCGCATTCAATGTCTATGCGTATAACAACCAGACCTCCCAGGGAAAAGGTATTAACTGGTTTAATAAAGTACTTCCGAGTGGAACCTCCGGTTCCGGTGCGAGCGGATGGGTGATGCACGGATCAGAATAATTCTTTTAGAATTCTAAAGAAAATCTTTTTTTTCTCTTTTTTAAAAATGTTTAGATAAATTCGGTAATGTCTCTATTCTGCTGTAAAATCAGCCACAGTATCCAAAGAGATCATCTCACTCTTCAAAGATAAATACCGGCTACCGGTGATCCATTCCTCATTGATATCGATAAGAATCGATCCTGCGAGTCTAAGCAACGAAGCATCACTCGGAAATGCACCAATCTTTTTACTTCGTCGTTTGAGTTCCCTGTTAACCCGCTCCAGGAGATTGGTAGTCCGGATCTTTTTCCAGAACTCCGGAGGAGCGGAGCGATAATTCATCAAACCGTGATGGAACCGGTGAATTGTATCGGCAGCTCGGGAGAATCCACGTTCATCGAGTTGAGCAGCATAGTCGAGTAATTTTCCGGAATCAGTGAGGCATTCTTTGAGAACCTCAGCGATCTCCTTGTGATATTTTCGGGGAACTTTTCTGAGAACAGCCCGGATGAAGTGGACGTGGCACATCTGCCATGAAGAGCCCGGGAACATTCTCCCGGCTGCCGATTGGATGCCGGTATGGCCATCTGAAATAATAAGATCAACCTTAGTGAGACCGTGCTCCTTCAGGTCAGAGAACATTCCTTCCCAGGTAAGTTCATGTTCGGCATCAGCTACCCGGGCAGAGAGTACCTCCCGATGGCCATCGGTCCTGATACCAACAATCACGAGAAGAGCTTTGTTGACATACCGGGTCTCGTCCCGGACTTTGAAATACGAGGCATCGACGAAAAGATACGGGTAGTACGAGTCAAGGCGTTTCTCCATAAACTCCTGAACTTTCGTATCAAGTTCCCGACCAACTTTCGAGACGTAGGATGCCGATAACTGGTTGATACCCAGATGCGAGACTACCTTCTCCACATTCCGGGTCGATACGCTCTGAAGATACGATTCGATGATTGCATTCACAAACGCTTTTTCAGTTCGGGAGTACCGTTCAAAGACTTTGGTCTCAAACGGGATCTCCCATAATTGAGGTTTCTGGAGACTGAGTTCCCCAAACCGGGTCTTGAGGGACCTCGATCGGTACCCGTTCCGGTGCGCTCTTCTCGAACTCGATCTCGCATACCGCGGTACTCCCGCCTGCTGAGCCACTTCCTCGTTCATCACATCGTTCAGAAACCACGTGATGAGCTGTTGCATTCCCTTCTCGTTATCGGTAAGATAATTTAGTACGATATCTCTTAGATCCATGCCCTGTTCCTCTTTGTTTCCAATTCACTGTTGGATACAGGGCGTCTTCACTTTTTACAGCACTTCGTGTACACTACCTATATATTTGGTTGGATAGTTCCAGATGTAGCATAAGTATTGGTATCTTTGGATTAAGAAGAATAAAATCTAATGTTGTAAACATTATATAATTAACATAACGTATTGTTAAAATTAAATGTTAAATATGTGTTAGATGTAACATATTTACAGATGTATAGTCTTCAAAAAAACTCACTCTCTCTGGTGATTATCTGTCTTCTGGTGCTTGTTTTTATTATAGCACCTGTTATGGCAGATACCGGTTTGATGAATGGCGGGTGGCCAAAATTCAAACAGGATCTCAATAACACAGGATTATCCTCATTTTTGGGAGCACAAACAAATACCACTAAATGGATTTTCTCATCAACTTCAGATCTTTATTATACAAACCCTGTTGTTGGACCTGATAATATCGTATATCTCGGAGATTGGAGAACTAACAATAAAGGATATGTTTGGGCGATTAATCCAGATGGATCTACAAAATGGTGTAATACCGATGGCTATTACATGTATGGTTCAGCTGCAATAAGTCAGGATGGAACCATCTATATCGAGGATTGTTATGGATATTTGCGTGCAATTGATTCTTCAACTGGATCTACGAAATGGGCAAAACCACAATTATCTTCACCATATGGTTCTCCAACTATAGGCACAGATGGAACAATATACGCTACTGATAAAACCGGCCTAAAGGCATTCAATTCTGATGGATCGATTAAATGGAGTAATACCACAGTAGGTACAGCTTATTACGCTACACCTGCAATTGGTGCGGATGGGTCAATATACATAGGGAGTGAATCTAAAAATGCCCTATATGCGTTTTATTCTAATGGGACTCCAAAATGGAGCAATTCATCGCAGAATGTACCGTTCAGGGCATCCCCGGTGATTGGACCGGATGGAACTATATATCTTGGGACAAGTAGTACCAGTACTTTTAAATTCTATGCATTTAATCCGGATGGAACACTGAGATGGGCAAAATCAACCGGAAACAAAATGTATGGATCTGCTGCTATTGGGCCAGATGGAACTGTCTATGTCGGGTGTAATGATAATAAGGTGTATGCATGGACCCAAGATGGAACCCCTAAATGGACCTATCCAACAGGGGGTATCATATTATGGGGTTCCCCTGTAGTTGGGTCGGATGGGACTATTTATATCGAAAGCCGGGATGGTAAAGTCTATGCTTTAACGGATAATGGAGCAAGTGCAAGCCTGAAATGGTTCTATTCAACTGGCGGAACTCGACCGGATGGGACACCTGCTATTGGGCCAGATGGAACCGTATATGCTACAAGCAAGTACTCGGGTGCTGGACAAGGAGTAATTGCATTTGGACCTGTTTCGAACTTCACGTCAGATTTTTCCCCAGGACAGGCTCCCCTCACAGTCCAGTTCACGGATACGTCCACTCTGTCCGGCACATCCTGGCAATGGGACTTTGGTGATGGGAGCAACGAAAATGCAACTCAACAGAATCCGGTCCACACGTACACGACTGGCGGGACATACACCGTCAAACAGTACATAACTTACAACAAGGGAACTAACTATGTCATCAGGACGAATTATATCAATGTTTATTCTCCCCCGGTTGCCGGTTTTACCTCAAACATTGTCGCAGGAAAAAGCCCATTGTCTGTTACGTTCACCGATACATCAACCGGGAACCCGACAAGCTGGCTCTGGAATTTTGGCGATGGCAGCACATCCACAGAACAGAATCCGACCCACACCTACTCCCTTACAGGAACAGATACGGTCACGTATACCGTCAACCTGACCGCCACCAATGCGGCAGACAGCAACCTCACCAGCAGGACAAACTACATTACACTATACTCGACTGCACCGATTGTATCGTTTACCGGTACTCCAAGAGTGAGCGGTATCGCACCCCAGACTGTCCAGTTCAACGACACATCGACCTTGGATCCAACATCCTGGAACTGGTCGTTTGGCGATGGCACGTGGTTTAACACGACAGATTCTACAAAACGGAACGCAAGCCATAGTTATGCAAACTGGGATTCCTACACGGTCAGCCTGACAGCAACCAATGCCATTGGTTCGAGCACCCTTTCACAACCCGGATACATCACATTAGTATCACCAGCGCCAATCTCTTACAACGGTGCCAGCATCTATGTCTCGAATCATGAGGGCGTGAAATACGATTTCCAGGGGACACAAAGTACACACACCCCGAATACGTATGACTTCTCCTTCGGAACGGGTGGTACGACTCCCCTTTCAATAACCGCAGATCCATCAAATTCCGGACAGGTTACCCGTACGATAAATAATTCTGGTACTTTCTGGCTTTCCTTTAATGGTGGTCTTGCACAGCCTACGATGCATGAAGGTATCCTGATGCTTGCCGTAAACGGTACCATCCCGGATGATTTCAGCCTCCATATCCGGTCGAGCGGATACAACTGGACGCAGGACACCGCAGGGAATCTCTACGAAAACTCGGCCTCTCCAACCGATGCTAGGTATGTGGAAGGGGCACTGGACGAAACCTTCAATAAGAGCGATTTCCTCTACGGCCCCCAGAACTGGAAACCCTGCAGCAGTTCCGGATACCCGATATACGGTGGGGAAAACCAGAGCGATCCGACCAACCAGTTCCAGATCATGTTCATCGATCTCCGTGCCGGGGCGTTGAAGCTAACCGGAATAGATAACGGGGACATCAAAGTCGAATACAGTTTCAACAACCTCACAAGTTTCGCAGTGTTCAACAGTTATGGGTGGTTCTCGAAGAGTAACCATGGTACCGGCATTATTATGACAAACGATGTCGGAAATTACGGTTATCAGGTCACCGGGATTCAGGCAACCCCGGTTGCAAATTTCACAACAAGTACAAACTATGGCTGGTACACCCGTGCCCCGATCCAGTTCACCGACACGTCGACAAACCTCCCACAGTCCTGGTCTTGGGACTTCGGGGAGGGGAACACATCGACGCTCCAGAACCCGACCCATACGTATGTATCAGGTGGTAATTACACGGTGAACCTCACGGCAAAAAATGTAAAGGGCACTTCATCAACGACCCAGAGTGTAAATATTACGGTCCCCTCGGCACCGGTCGTGGGTTTCTATGCGACGAGTACCTCCGGGACCTCCCCACTATCCGTCTCATTCATCGATACATCATCATATTCTCCGATTGCGTGGTTCTGGGACTTTGGTGACGGTACCAATTCTACCAGTCAGAACCCGGTTCACTGGTATGCGCCGGGAACGTACTCGGTGAACCTTACCGCTACGAATGGGGGCGGTACTACGAGTCTCGTGAAAACCGGGTATATCAAAGTGACGTCAAACGGCGTAACCAACCAGTTCATTAACCCGGGATTCGAAACCAGTGACCTGACAGGATGGACTGCGGGAACGGCAACTTCTGTCAGCTCAACCCAAAAACATAGCGGAAGTTATTCGGTCTATTTCCCACCTTCACATGGCGGGCAAACATATGTAGCGCAGCATGTTGATCTGACAAATCTTTCATCTATATCATTTTGGGGATATCATGATGGCAGCGGTATGCTTAATCAGTATTTCTACACGTATATCGATGGAAACCAGGTCCAGAGAGATACTGCGGCTCAAACATGGACGCAATATACGATTCCAGCGAACGGATACACCGGTATTCATGTAGTTCAAGTTGAATTTGATTACAATTCGATGGGGGTTAGTGGATATATCGACGATTTCGTTGCTGGATCCAATACCACATACATCGGTGGGGGGGGTGCCCCGGTCGCCTCCTTCACGGGAACTCCGACCACCGGCACCGCCCCGCTTTCGGTCATGTTCAACGACACGTCGACCAACACCCCGACCGGATGGCTCTGGGACTTCGGTGACAGCACCACGTCAACGCTCCAGAATCTGTCGCACACCTACAATTCAGCCGGCACCTACACGGTCAATCTCACCGCGACAAATACAGCGGGAAGCAATTCATCGGTTCAGACCGGGTATATCACCGTCACCTCCGGTGGCGGCACGTCCGCGCCGGTCGCGTCCTTCACGGCGAGTACCACCTCAGGACCTGCACCACTCGCCGTAACCTTCACCGACACCTCGACCGGCTCGCCAACCTCATGGTCATGGGACTTTGGAGACACCACCAAAGCCACTGCCCAGAACCCGGTGCATATCTACACAACAGCAGGGACGTATACCGTCAGCCTGACGGCAACGAACGCCGGGGGAAGTACCAGCAGCAGCCAGACCATAACGGTAAAAAGTGGCAGTCTCGGGGTACTCCCCGGGTATACCGGGATCTACGTCCGGCCCTCCAACGCCAACGGTATCCTGTGGAACACCAACAGCAACGGCACGTATTACATCAACCCGAATGGCGGGGGCCTGAACGCGGTTCATATCACCACCGACCCGGCTGTCAACGCCGGCCAGGTCACCGTCACCCCGAACACAGCCGGGACATTCTATCTCACGGATTCAGGTGGCAGGGGATACCAGGATGAAGCCGTCCTCCTGCTTGCCGTCAACGGAACGATCCCG
>Ga0172381_10003756_pt1 | contig 15923 bp, 13 predicted proteins | sample Leawel6488metaG_FD_119754 | JGI IMG/M metagenome (GOLD analysis project Ga0172381, IMG submission 119754) | Leachate microbial communities from a municipal landfill in Southern Ontario, Canada - Leachate well 64-88 metaG | ecosystem: Engineered > Solid waste > Landfill > Unclassified | place...
CTCGTGAAGCGCCTGAAGCAGATCCCCGGGATCACCGGGGTTTCGGCCCATACCGGCACCGCTGTCACCATCACGAATATCAAGACCGGGAAGTTCCAGTCAAAATCACTGACTGCCTTCAATCCTGAAGACGAACAGAGCGCCACAAAATACCACATGGTCATAACGGATGGGGACTACCTCTCAAAGGGAGACACCGGCCAGATCCTGATCGGGACCCTCCTTGCGGGTAACGAGGATGAATCGCAGGACAAGATGCCATCGCTTGGCGGAATCAAGGTGGGCGACCGCGTTGAAGTAGCCTACAGCAACGGGGTAGTGAAGACCTACCGGGTGAAAGGGATCTACGAATCTCTCGGAGTCCTGATCGACTCTTCGGCATTTGTTACCCGGAACGAGATGGACTCCATCATGCACTCGGAAAACACGGCAACCGAGATCCTGGTACGGGGTGCATCGGCTGACGACGCCCCGGCGCTCAAGTACACGATCATGAGTTACGGTGTGGAGGAGAAGGTGAAGACCTGGAACGAGAAGGGCAAGGGGATCATGGGCGACGCCATCTCCAGTTTCAACCTTATCAAGAACATCATGACGTTTGTCTCCCTCATTGTCGCAAGCGTCGTGGTCTTCATCGTGACCTATATCAACATCATCAACCGGAAGAAGCAGATCGGGATCCTGAAAGCGATTGGCATCCGGAAACAGATCATCGTTGGCAGCTACCTGATCCAGGTCCTGTTCCAGTGTGCCTGCGGCATCCTTGTCGGTATCCTGATGTTGAACGCGATCAGTTTTGTGCTCACCGTCAACAAGCTCCGGTTCCCGATGGGATATATCACGCCGGTCGTTGATTATAGCAACCTCGCTGTCAGCATCGTACTGCTCTGTATTGTATCCCTGGTTTCCGGCTACATCCCGGCCCGCCAAGTAGTGAACGAAGAGATTTTGGATGCGATGAGGGGATGAGCATGATCGAAGTTACTGACCTGAAGAAGATCTACCTGCTCGGGAACGTCGAGGTCGCGGCACTGCGGGGTGTCTCGCTCTCCATACGGAAAGGCGAGTTTGTCGGGATCATGGGGCCATCGGGTAGCGGGAAGTCGACGCTGCTCCACCAGCTCGGGCTGCTCGACACGCCAACCGGTGGTCATATCCTGATAGATGGCACGGATGTCGCACAGCTGGACGACGAGGCGCGGACCCGGTTCCGGCTCATGCACCTTGGCTACGTATTCCAGGATTATGCGCTGGTCTCCGAGCTGACGGTGAAGGAGAACGTGGCGATCCCGGCGATCATGCAGGGCAAACCATTGCCGGAATGCTACGCGGCCGCGGCCCGGGTGCTCGAGAAGGTTGGCCTGGAAAAGCGTCTTGACCATCTCGTGTACGAACTCTCCGGTGGCGAACAGCAGCGGGTCAGTATCGCCCGTGCGCTGGTAAACCGGCCCGCTATCGTTTTTGCGGATGAGCCATGCGCTAACCTCGATACCGAGAACTCGCGGACGGTGCTGGAACTCTTCCGGGCCGTGAACCGGGATCTCGGGCAGACCGTGGTGATGGTCTCGCACGAGCCATGGCACATGGAGTACTTCGACCGGATCATCTTTATCCGGGACGGGAGGCTGGATGAGGATAGGATTACCCGTGAGGGAAAAAGCGGGGTTCCGCCACAACAGGATACCGTATGACACGTCGCGTCCGGGAGTGAACAGATGATCTCAGTGGTTTTATATCGAATCTGATTCGCATACCGCCACCATCATCTTCGACGGGCAGGCTGCTGCTGTGATCTCAGTGGCTTATATCGAATCTGATTCGCATACCGCCCTTACGGTCTGCCTGTTTTGCCAACGACATGGCAGGATTACGATTCACGCATTCTCTACCGAATATAATGCCCTGGAGATGCTTTCATGCTCCCCGGTTGACGTTATCTTGTCCGGTTATGATACGCCGGGGATGGCCGGAATTGAGTTGTTGGCTGCCCTACGATCACGGGGATATCCAACGCCGTTCATTCTTTTTACAGATACCGGAGATATCACGGAGATCCTGAATGCAGTGAACCGTTATCCGGCTGCCAGGATCTTTACCAGGGAGAATCTCATAAACGGACAGTTTTCCCGGCTGGTGATGATGATTCACTCAGTGGCACAACATCCCGTAGTACGGAGAGATGACCGCATGTAATGTATACCGGATAAATGACAGATCCGGAACGCCATACCCTACAGGACATCCAGATAGTTGCATAAATCAGCAATGTGAGATCCTGGTTGGCGATGCACGATATTACCCTATCAGACCTGGTAAAAAAAGAAGGATATCCCGTAATGATCCATGGATGTACTCACACCCTGACGATTGTCCCGGGGACGATATTCCGGTGATGGCAGACGCCACAAGGTTACGGAAAATTTACGAACTGTGCTGAACGACGGCGGGATCGCACACGATAGAAAACAAGGTTTCCCGAAAGAAATGGAATCCGGCTGAATTGCGTGGGCAGGTTCGGACGGGTCTTTTAAGAACAACCCGTCCCCTCCCGCTCATCACTCTGCCTTCATTCAATCGACCGACAATCAGAAAAGGCTACACACAAAGCCCTGTTAAGCATAATCCGTTCAGATTTTCACAGAAAGTTTTTTTATTATCACTTCATCCCATATTACGGATAATTCATTGAAGGGAGACCCAGATAGTGAAATGGCAATTTTTTCTTCTCACAGGTATTCTCATAGCAGTGGTTCTTGCAGCCGGTTGCACGGATGAAGAAACCCCGGTGAATACACTCGGTGTGACAAATTCACCCCTGCCGGGCCAGAATCTGGTTACTATCGGCGACATAACCGGCGATGGATTAGCCGGAGGTACCATCAATACCATCACCTTCACGGTAGGGCTGGTTCCGGGAGCGAAGATGATTGATATGGAGAAGATCTCCATCATCTATGCCGACACTATAAAAACTGAAACGCTCAAGCCGGTTGAAGGTTACCGGGGCGATCCGGCCCGGGGTGAATGGGGAATACTGTATGTCACCAATGAGCTTGGCAATCCCAACAACCGGCTGGAAGATAAAGAGCAGTTCACCATAAGCATCCACCCGTGGGCGTACCTTCCCGCAAACCGGATGGTTACGATTGTTGTCAGAACCCCTGACGGCACACCCCTCACCATACGGCGGTTCGCTCCCCCCACGATTATTGAAAAAAATAATATTCTCATTAACAGATAATCCGTGACATTCATGGGAACTACTCGGATTCCCGTACCTTCTTTTTTGCCTTGTTGCCCCGGAGCCCGGTCCCGGACGTAAGTATCACGGGAGTGAAGTGAGAGTGGAAAAACCAAACGAAATACTCATACACAATGCACTGAGAGATTTTATGGGAAACAGGGTTTATACACCAAAACCAGAAATGAATTCCTGAGACTGCGAATCCCATGAAGAACATTATTATTATCGGTATGCCCGGCGCGGGAAAGAGTACCCTTGGAGTGATCCTTGCAAAAACCCTGGGATGGAAATTTTCCGATACCGACATCGTGATACAGGAAATGAGCGGGCGGCTCCTCCAGGAGATCATTGACACCGACGGGATCGATGCATTCCTGAAGATCGAGGAGAGCGCGATCCTCTCCCTGCATTGCCACAATACCGTCATTGCCACGGGGGGGAGTGTTGTTTTCAGCAGGAGAGCAATGCAGCACCTGAAAAAAGATGGCATTGTCCTTTACCTGAAGATCTCCTTTGATGAGATGGTCCAAAGAATCAATAATATCCGGACACGGGGGATTGTTTTACGTGCGGGACAGAGCCTTCCGGATATGTATAGCGAGAGAACTCCCTTCTATGAAAAGTATGCTGATATAACTATCGATTGTTCAGGAGATCATTTTGAACAGGTTATCGAAAACGTCCTTGATGAACTTTCCAGCGTCCGTATCCAGATTGCACACGGGGTATTGACCCGGCAATAATTGTTTAGCCGGAAATCCGAAACGTCCCTCCTCCCCCTGTTCCGCCGGGTTCCGGCACAAAGGATATACAGGAAAAGATCCTCCAGAGATAATCAACCATGTTCCGCAACCATTTCCTGCTCACCGGTCTTGTTTTTTGCATTGTCATGCTCGGGACATTTCTTGCGGGATGCAGCAGCCCCGCCCCATTGCAGGAAACCGGTGCGATCCATATAACCTCAGTACCGTCAGGGGCAGAGATCTATCTCGATAATGAATACCACGGCACCACACCGGCCACCATCACCGCAGTTCCGGCCGGCAGTCACACAATCGAGATCCGGAAGACCGGCTATGAATTCTGGTCAACGACGTTTACGGTCACAAACGGGAGCAACGGGACCATCCCGGCGCTGCTGGTGAGCGTTCCGGTGACCCTGCCGGTCACGTTTGCCACAAAAAATATTTCCCCGGCCAAAAATGATCTCCCCGAAATCCACGTGGACGGGTACTGGATATACCCGCAGGGAAAAACCAGCACAACAAACCCGGTACCCCTGATCGTGCATACTGAAGCCTTCAATGTCGGATCTGCCGATGCCCGGGAAGTTACTGTATCGGCAAATTTCTACTACGAAGGGAGGATGATCTGCTGGAATACCCTCTATCTCGGGACCCTGAAAGCCGGCGACCATGTAAGTACGGATACCCAGGTCTCCTGCTCATTACCCTCAGTATTTTCCGGCCCTGACCTTGTTGTCAGGTTTGAGAACCTTGTTGTAACCCCGTAAAAAAGTAATTCCGGAATGATGCGATCGGGCATCTCTGAGATCGGGTTATTTTGTTCCGGTCCTCGTGTACCCGCACCGCTTGCACCGGTAGCTGCCATCGGGTTTCAGTACGATATTGGGATCCTGGCAGTGCTCACAGATCGGGCGATCCTGTTTCACCCGCGTTGCCTGAGGTTGTTTTTCCATTGGAATTGATACCGTGTTCTCTCTATAAAAATGTACTCCCGGCCTGCACCCTCACCCTTATCCCCCGCCAGCCCCAACCTCTACTATTCAATGCTTCCTGAACCAACCGGGGAAACCCCTGTCGATCCTGAAGACAGGGACTACCTGTCGTACAACTGGGGTTATCTCCCCTGGTCCCCATGGATCCCTTTCAGCGCCGGCAAACCTGCTTTCCAGGAAATACCCCATGAACCCGGCGTCTACCGGATAAAACCGGTAGGCAGGGACTGCCTCATGTACGTTGGAGAGACCGGCCGCTCACTATACCTGCGCCTGCACGACCTCCGTATTGAACTCAGGAACTGCAACCAGATGCCATGGAGTGATCCGCATGCAGAAGCACCGGCACTCTGGGCATGGCAGGATGCTGCAGGATTCAAAGACCCGAAAGAGCATTCTGACCCCGGGTTGGAGGAGAATCTGCAGGATTCTGTAACTCCAGGTGATGTATCCGAACCACAGGAAGATGAAGGGCCGGTCAGGGCCCTCCGGTTCGAATGCTCTGCAGCCCCGCTCGATGCATCAGCAGGCGGGCGGAAGGGAATGGAACACTTCCTGCTCTCCAGGTACCGGCTGGAGCGGGATGAGTCCACGCTCTGCAACTTCGGGCGGTTCCACCCGCGATACCGGAAGTCCACGACCCGCAAAGAGGGGCGGAGGGGGGGAAGACTCGCGGATAGCCAGAAGGATAACCCGGCAGGATGGCCCGGCATCACTCCGCTGGACGTTACCGGGAAACCCGGCGACAGTGACTGGATGGGACTTGAGTGGACGGACAACCTGGCGCTCTCTGCTGAGAATATCGCGGGGGTTGCACCGGGTGCCGGTCTCTACCTGCTTTCAGATGCCGTCTCGCGGGAGATCGTGTACATCGGCCAGTCTGCGGATATAGGAAAACGGTTGCTCGGCCACAGCAGGAAACCATCTGATGACAGATCACTCGCATTCTCATACCAGATCATCGGGCAGTCAGTTCTCCCTCACAATCTCAAAGAGATGGAGACGGACCTTATCGGGAATTTCTTTGAGAATTTCCGCAAAGCACCGGAGTTCCAGTTCCCGGGTGGCCGGTAAATTTTTTATTTTAAACACCGCTGAACCCGGTTATTACCCTGCTTACTTTGCGGCAGAGGGCATGATTACGGGTGTGCCAGATGATGTTACTCTCTGGTGAAACACCCATGAATGAACGTTCACACCCGGACGATGAAACTCGTTGAAAAATAATCAGGGTGCGTTCCCCATACTATCTGACGGGATGTCCATTAACAGGACAGTTCCCGCTGGTATTCCACGTTTCATTCGATCCTGAATGGGGGGCCTGTTCGTTTTAAAAATAAAAAGGTGGGAATGTATGCGCGATATCTCCCTGTTTGTGTAGAGATAATTACCTCTGAAAGAACCGGCTCTGCCGAAAACAGCTTTCGGGGGAACTGAACGCAATCTCTCGTGCTACCCGTCCCAAGGGGAGAACGGGGCACATTACAACGGGATGAACGGTTAATTTTCACAGGCTGGAACTCCTGTCTTTTTGCCGTTCAGGTAATGCTGCACCATTACACCTCAGGAAATACCCCGAAGGTACAAGGCGATTCCAGTACTAATAAAAAATGTCGGAAATGCAAAAGAGCGCGTTCAACAGAGTACAAAAAACCCTGTTTCAGACGTGCCGTTCAAAGTAGTCATGCATATCCTGCACAGTACCGCAATGCAGAGTATCTTATACTCACTAGTCAATTATGATTACACAGTTTCTAACAGGACTGTTCGAGAAATCATTATGTTTGGATCATCAAATTTTGGTGGAAACCGCGGTCCCCGCGATATGGGTCCCCGTGAAATGACAAAAGTAGTCTGTTCAGACTGCGGAAAAGAATGCGAAGTACCGTTCAAGCCAACTGAGGGAAGGCCAGTTTATTGCAGAGACTGCCTCCCGAAGCACCGGAAGCCCCGCTTCTGATTTGGTAGTACGTTTTATCTTTCTCTTTTTTTACCAGTAAATTATGTGCAGTTTTTTTAGAACCGAGCGTAGCCCAGGTCCCAGTCTTCCGATTCGGTGCCAAGGTCCCAGACCCTTGCCGGCTTCTGTCGATTGAGTCGCCGCACGGTTATAGAACTATGGGAACAGATCCCGCAGCGCGGGAAAAGGATAGCGCCAGGGTATGCTGATCTAAAGGTAAATGACGGGCAACTGAGGGGTGGTTTCAGAGAATGAGCATCCCACAGAGCATCACGCCGATGAGGAGTGTCAGCACAATGGCAACCGGGGCAACCTTCCGGATGACCTCGCCTTCTATACCCAGCTTATCGATCACTGCCGCCGCATTGATAATCTTGGCCACCGCCACACCGGACGCAACCCCGCCCGCAACCGCATGGGCGGCATAGACCGAGAGGAAATCAAGGGAGAGCACATCCGAGGACTTCTTCAGTATGCCGTAAAACATCACGTTCGATGAGGCTTCGGAGCCTGAGATAAAAGCCCCGAAGAGACCAAGTGTCGGGCTGACGAGCGGGAAGGTGATGCCAAACGCGAGGGCAAGGAAGAGGCCGATCACTGCGTTCATGTTGAACGCATCCGCCCCGGGAGCAAACATGAGCGTCCCGCCAATAACCGATCGGCCGGACCAGTCCATCACGTACGCAATGGCAAAGAATACCATCGCGGCAAGGGTCGGGCTCCATGCCCGTTTCACCCAGAGCGCGAGAATATCCTGTGCCTCTCTGCGGTTCCGGATAAGAAGCGGGGCGGATATCATGGTGCTGACAACCACCCAGAAGTAGGCCTGGTTCAGGAGTTTTAAGTCCACTATTTTGTCAGCTACGACGGTAATTTTCTGTACGGGGCCGAGGAAGCTGTAAATGCCGGACTGGATAACGGGGATGCTGATAATGATCGCAAACGTAACGAGCAGGATCCAGGGAAAAGCCGCTTTCCAGAGCGGCATTGCACCCGGCTCTTCAGGAATGGAGGAGGGAACCGGGGCTGCGTCAACAGGTCTGCCCCGTAGTGCCCGCATAAGGAAGAGGACCGCGATCGTGACAATCCCTGAAAATACCCCCACAAGTCCGATCGCAGATGCAGGCAGGATATTAACAAAGAGAATAGCGGAGAATCCGAGCGTGAGTCCGGCAACAAGAGCCATGAAGAACCCTTTGCGAACTCCCGCAAACCCGTCTGCAACCCAGAGCATGCCCAGCGCAAGGCCTGTGGAGATGATCGGCAGGAAGAGCGCAATCCGGCACCCGAGAACCTGGGCATCGAAACCGAAAGCAGCAGCCGGGATCGTGATGGGGACTGCAAGGAGCGAGAACGAGGTGAGCGGATCATAGCCAAGACAGGGAAGGGCAACTGCGGCCACAGGTGAAAAACCCAGCGCGAGCATGATGGGCGGGAGCATCGTGACCGGGGTTGCGCCAATAGAGACTAGGAACGATCCGAACCCGACATTCAGGATCATGATCTGCTCGTAACGCTCGGCCGCAATGGATTTGATGTAGGCCGTGATCCGGGTGATAGCGCCGGAAACATCCATCATCGTTACCTGGAGAATGGTGAAGAGTACCATCAGCGAGATGCCAAATGACGAGAGTACCCCGGCCCAGGACGCAGAGAGCGCGATCTCCAGGGAGGTCTGGAAGAACAGGACTGCGATAATGACGGTCAGCAACCAGCCGAGGATACCCATCAGCGTACCTGATTGTTTCAGGAAGACAAGGCCGACAAAGATCAGAAGAATCGGCAGGATGGCAAGAATGAACTGGACAATAAGATCCACGATGATACGCTCCGGGGTGTGCTCATACCAATGAGCCATGGTTATCGAAAATCATATCGGAATGTGCGCGAGAGGGGAATATTCAGATTGCGCCAGCTGGCAATGGCAAAATAGAGCGCTGTCGTACCTGCGAGCAGATCTGCCCGTGAGATCGGGGAAGTTATGATACGGGAATAAACAACTCCGCAAGGGCACACAGAAAACCCGTAAGAGGGAAGCCAGTGTTATGCAATTTTCATGCATGCCGGATTTCTTGCCAGCGGGATCCAGAAGACCGGTCATGATAATCTGCAGTTCTTTTTTTCAGAATTGATTAATGATAGTTTTGAATTATCTCAAGAACCGGATGACATCAGATCAGATTATGTGCGGGATTCGTGGTTCGATATACCCACGCAATAATTTCGATCGTGTTATATGTTAGCATACCACAAACTATTTGGATACCATGTTCGGACTGCCGGATATTACTATCATTGCTGTTGGCGGGGTTGTGCTCGTCATCGTGGTTGCATTGCTGTACTGGGGACTTACGTTTAAGGGGCATGACTGATGGCCGCCGACTGGATAACTATCGGTGTTGTCGGGCTCTACTTCCTCCTGATGCTCGGCATTGGTGCATGGGCAAGCAGGAAGATCAAGAATACCGAAGACTATCTCCTTGCCGGGCGCCAGCTCGGTTTCTGGGTCTTCATTCTCATGATGATCGGGACGGTCTGCTCGGGTATGTCGCTTCTCGGGGTCTCGGGCCTCGGGTACAAAGCTGGCTGGCCTACTATCTGGGAGCAGGTCTTTGTCCCGCTCTCGATTGGCATCTGTATCATATTCTTCGGCGTCAAGCTCCACAATGTCTCGCGGAGCGCCGGATACATGACCGTGCAGGACTATCTCGCCCACCGGTACGAGAGCCCGGTTGCGCTGCGGACGCTCTCTGCGGTCGCCGGTATCATCGTCTCGCTCATTTATCTCGTGGGCCAGTATACTGCGATCTCAATCGTGCTGATGTGGCTCTTTGGCATCCCGCTCTGGCTCGCACTCGTGATCGCGACCTTCGTGACCATGGCTTATACAGCCATCGGCGGGCTTTATGCGGTTGCCTGGGCATCGCTCGTCCAGTCCATCACGCTCATCATTGGGGTGATAGTCATGGCCCCGATCATCATCTGGTATGCCGGTGGCTTCACGCATGTCAACGAATATATTGCAACGATCAATCCGAACCTCGTCATGCCGTGGAACCCGGTGGGCGCGTTTGCACCACCCTACGTGGTCTCGTTTGCCCTCCTTCTCGGGCTCGGACTTGCATGTGCCCCGCACGTCATCAACAACGTGCTCGCAATCAAGGATGTCAAGTACTTCAAATGGTCACCGCTAATCGCGTTCCTTATCTACGGGGTTGTCATCTTCCTCCTGAAATTCGCCGGGTTTGCCGGTCTTGTGATGGTCAAGGAAGGCGTCTTCACCCTTCCGGCGGTTTCAAATGCACAGGATTTCGTAATCCTGTATGGCATCCAGTATGCTATGCCGATCCTGGCACTCTGGGCAATCTTTGCAGTTATTGTGCTCGCGGCAGTCATGTCCACCACGGATCGTCTCATGCTCACGATAGGAGCAATGTTCTCATGGGATATTTACAAAAAAGTCCTGAAACCGGATGCTGATGACAAGAGCGTCCTCCTCCTCTCCAAGATCGTTGTCGTCCTCTCGGCACTCGGCACGATGGTAATTGCCATCAACCCACCGGAGATGCTCGCTATCCTCATCTGGATGGGCATCGGCACCATGCTGGCAACGTTTGCTGTCCCGCTCCTTGCGGGACTGTACTGGCGGGGGGCAACCCGGGAAGGCGCACTTGCAAGCATGACCCTCGGTCTTCTTGCTGCCCTGCTCTTCGGGTTCCTCAACTACTTCAAAGTCAATGCGCTTGGCGTCGACTTTGCAGCAATTCCCCTTCATTTCTCAGCGTATGCATTCTTCATCTCACTCCTTGCGATGGTCATCGTCAGCCTCCTGACTAAGAAGACTGCCGACAAGATTCTTGATGAGACGCAGACCGGCTGGTATATCTCAAAACAGTAATTCCTTTTTTTCTCCAGCCAGATGTGCCAGATGATCATTCCCATAATAACATATCCCGGATAAATTTTCCGGGAATACTCATTCTTGGAATCCCATATTTAAGCGAGTGATTTTATTCCCGGCATCCGGATAACCGGTTAAACCACAGAGAGCAACCAGCAGAAATTAAGGAATGATGCCGTTATTCCCGATCACCAGGTGTTGCCTGGCAATCTCGTGACGGGACGTGGATAACAATAGAAGAAAACCTTTTTTCATCATGCCGGGAAAGGAGAATACCGGCAAACCTGGTGATTCCCCTGCGATCCTGTACTGAATGCGGTGCCCCGGCCAAACCTGGCGATCAATTCTGCGGCAAATGCGGCGCCCCTATCGACCCTGACCTCTCTGGCACTGCTCCTGGAATAACCGCACCTTCAGATACGGTACTCACATCTCCCAAACCTTCAGGGATACACTCGCGCTGTACACTGATCGTGGCAGCAGGAATTGTCGTCATTCTGTTAATCATCCTCGCAGCCGGTTACCCGTTCATCAAAAATTCACTATCAGCCGGAAAAGGGACCTCATCAACGTCGTCCACAGATGTGCCGAACGAATCATATGTTGTTGTCATGGATGAAGAGCCGCTGGTAACTGTAACAACAGATCTTCCCGTTGCCACAACGATCCTCCCCACCACGTCGCTTCCCAGAACAACCACCGTCCCGGAAGAAACCAAACCCCTCATCTGCGCCTCGGATCGATTGATGTGTAACAGTACATGCGTAGACGCGAAAACAAGCAGCAGTCACTGCGGGGTCTGCAATAATGCCTGCGCGAACGGGCAATCCTGCGTGAACGGCAACTGCCAGAAGGCATGTTCGTTCGGGCAGACTGCCTGCGTGGAAGGCTGCTTTGACCTCCTGACTGATGCCGATCACTGCGGCACCTGTGGCAACAACTGTCCTGCGGGTCTCCTCTGTTCTGAAGGCAGGTGCACTGCGCCTGAAACCCCCATGATCATCGCAGTCTGACGTTAAGCGGGTGAATCACCCGTACGCATATAAATTCTGACGGCAAATGGCTATGCAGTGACGACAGTAATTCTTGGCGGCGGACTTTCCGGCCTGACTCTTGCCCGGCTCCTGCACGAGCGTGGTGACAGGGTCATGGTCCTGGAAGCGGAACCGGCAATCGGCGGGCTCTGCCGATCGAAAACAACGGATGGGTTTACGTTCGATACCGGTGGATCCCATATCATCTTCTCGCGGGATACCGAAGTCCTCGCGTTCATGCGCAGGATGATCGAGGGAAACGAACAGCGGAATAACCGGAATACCAAAATTTTCTACAAAGGACGGCAGGTCAAGTACCCGTTCGAGAACGGGCTGTACGAGCTTCCCCCGGAGGACCGGTTTGCCTGTATCAACGGGTTCGTGCAGAACCTGATAGCCGTGGAGAAAGGCACGATCCCCGCACCCGGGAATTTCCGAGACTGGATCTATTACACGTTCGGCCCGGGTATTGCAGAATGTTACATGGTTCCCTACAACGAGAAGATCTGGAAGTATCCCACGGAGAAGATGTCGCTTCACTGGGTGGACGGGCGCATTCCCCGCCCCCCGGTCGAAGATATCATCAAATCCGCAATAGGTATCGAGACCGAGGGTTACACCCACCAGGCCGTCTTCTCCTACCCGCTGGACGGGGGGATCGAGGCGCTGGTCCGGGCCATTGCGCACCCGATTGCCGGGTTTATCCGCACCGGGTTCCGGGTCAATTCCCTCAGAAAGTCGGGAACGAAATGGCTTGTCAGCAATGGCAGAGAGTCCATTGAGGCTGACCGGGTGATCTGTACGATCCCGGTCCAGCACCTGCTGACCTGCCTTGATGCCGTTCCACCTGAAGTAAACGAGGCCTGCCGTGCGCTCGTGTACAACTCCCTTGCCTGTGTGAACATCGGAATCAAAGGGGCCCTGCCACCGGTCTCGTGGATGTACCTTCCGGACAGGAATCTTGGCAAGACCAACCGGCTCTCGTTCCCGTCAAATTTCAGCCGGCACGCGGCCCCGGAAGGGTGCAACTCCATCCTTGCCGAAATTACGCACCAGCCGGGCGATGAGATTGCCGCACTCACCGATGAGGAACTGGTCCGGGAAGTAACCGGTATGCTCGATGCCATGCAGATCTGCACCCCGGACAAAATTGTCTTCTCATCTGTAGAGCACCAGCCGTTCGCGTATGTTGTCTACGATCTGGCCTACCAGAAGAACATCGCCATCATAAAGGACTATTGCGCCGGCCTCGGCCTCCCGCTCGTTGGACGGTTTGCCCAGTTCGAGTACCTGAACATGGACGCCGTCATCCGGTCGGTCTTTGACTTTATTGCACGCGACACAACCGCCTGAATCTTTTTTTGGCATTACCCTTATTATCCGCCAAACCCAAAAATGAACAAGGAGTCCTGAAAACCTGATGATATCTGTCGTTATCCCGACATTCAACGAAGAGGAGAATATTGCGCAGTGCCTGGTCTCGCTCTCCCACCAGAATATCCCGCGAAGCGAGTACGAGATTATCGTGGTGGACGGCGGATCGAAGGATGCCACCTGCGAGATCGCGAAGAAATACGCTGACAAAGTTTTCACCCAGACCAGCAGGAAAGTAGGCGGTGCGCGAAACGATGGCGTGAACGCGTCGAAGGGTGAGATCATCGCTACAACGGATGCTGATTGTATCCTCCCGCCCACCTGGGTCAAACGGATTGGCGAGGATTTCCATGACCCGGACCTTGTCCAGCTCTATGGCCCCGTGTATCCTATAGAGGAAGGGTTGAACAACCGTTTCTCGCTCATGCTTGCCAACACGTTCTCGCGAATCGGGTATTACAGCCGGACATTCTATTACACTCTCGGTTGCAACACCGCGTTCCGGAAAGACGCGTTCATAAAAGCCGGCATGTACCGGTGCATCGATGCCGGGGACGATCTCGAGATTGCGATGCGGATGAACGATCTCGGCAAAGTGAAATTCGACGGGAAGCTCAGCGTGGGTTTCTCGATGCGGCGCTACAAGCAGTTTGGCACCATGCAGTCCCTGTACGAATGGGTAGCCATTGTTTCCGACGGTGGCGAGAGCGGGAAATACACCTACACGCAGAAGAAATACAAATGATCACCCTGATCGCGTGCCTGCCCGGGTTCCCATGACCGCAAAACCCCCTCCCTACCCGGAGGATCCGGATACCGCTGAATGCATCCGAGTATTCAATGAGAACGAGTTCGCCCGGTTGCTGGGCATGGTGATCACTGAAGCACGTGACGGCTATGCACGTGTCACGATGAACTGTACAGGTAAACTGAACCCGTCCGGCGCAGCACATGGGGGGGCAGTCTTTGCACTCGCAGACCAGGCATTCGGGATTGCCTCAAACTGCGGTGGCGTGCACCGGACTGCCATCTCGATCAGTATCCACTATCTCGTCCCCGCAACAGGCGAGCTTGTCGCCATTGCCGAGCGGGTGGAGGACAACGGCATCACCGATACATTCCGTGTAATGATATACGCGGGGAACCGCACCGTTGCGGAGTTCACGGGCGTGGCGTTTCGGGTCTGATTTTTTCAGGTTCCGTTTTTTAAAATTGAAGATAGTGAAAATTTTTTTCTGATGAGACCATTTTTTTAAAGGGCGGGTTAAAAAAATAAAAATTGCAATACCTTACACAGGAAAACGCAGGGAATTTTATGTTACGAAAATAGTATAACCCGGGACCTTGCCCTGGCGAGAGAGAGACATTGATAAATTATGGAAAAATGTCACCATCAACAGGGCGTTGTAAAAAATTGTCATCCAGCCTATACTCATAACTATCCCGGATCTCTTTTTCATCCTTACCCGGCACCGGTAATGTTTATCCACCTCATCTTCCCATAGTTCCTTATGAAGCCGGAACAGAATGCAGTAAAAACCGTGGCAGAACTCATGGCACTTGCCGCCCGGACCGCCCCCAAGGGCCGGGGCGTGGACACGCTTGAGATTCGTGTGCTTACCAAAAAAGAGACCGGTAAACTTGCCGGCCGGCTGGAAGAACTGGGTGAGGAGAAGAAGATCGGTTTCTTTCTCCGGGATGCAAAGAACCTTGCAGCCTCCGACGCCTGCCTGCTCATCGGCTCCCGGGGAGATTCGGCTGCCGGCATCAACTGCGGTGGCTGCGGGTACCCGGCCTGTGCAGGCTTCGAGACCGCCCGCATGAAAAAGAAGAAGTTCTCGTTCACACCCTTTGACGGCCCGAACTGCGTTATCCGTATGGCAGATCTCGGCATTGCGGTCGGCTCCGCGGTGAAGACTGCACAGATCCATAATGTCGATAACCGGGTCCTGTATTCCGGCGGCGTTGCAGCCCGGGACCTGGAGTTGTTACCGAAAAACTGCACGGTAATATACGCAATCCCGCTCTCGGCAACCGGCAAAAATATCTTTTTCGACCGACCGTCATCCCGCTGACCCTATCTCTTTTTGTGCATTGGAACGGGTTACCGGAAGAGGAACCGGCTGAGTACCTATGACGGGTCGAGAGGTCCTGAATCCACCGGATGATAACCGTTTGGCATCCCGGCCGGGATCCTGGCTGAAGACACGATACAGTATGACGAACACAGGAAAATTTCTCTCACTTTTTTTCCACATTGCCGTGGTATATATACCGGTTCAATAAACCTTGTAATCAGACCGGGACAAGATCCCGGAAGAACGGAGGTGATTCTTACCAGTGAATAATACCCGCTCCTCCAAAGCCTCATCATTCATCGGGGAGTCCGGAATATCCTCCTCCCCATGCAAGCCAGGCATATATACACGAGAACCAACGGATATTGAACCCATTCATTTTTCCCGTATCCGTGCCGTTTCCGGAATTTAAACACTCCACAGCATAACACAGGAAACACCGGATTCCGTTTTTCATTGCCCGGGTCATTTGCTCCGGCAGGATCCATGACAACCAGATCCAGACAAATCCGCTTTTCATAGAGACATATTCATTGTTCGTTATTCTCCTGTATATACAGCTAAAACTAAAACAGGAATACGAAACATTAAATC
>Ga0172381_10003757_pt1 | contig 15921 bp, 12 predicted proteins | sample Leawel6488metaG_FD_119754 | JGI IMG/M metagenome (GOLD analysis project Ga0172381, IMG submission 119754) | Leachate microbial communities from a municipal landfill in Southern Ontario, Canada - Leachate well 64-88 metaG | ecosystem: Engineered > Solid waste > Landfill > Unclassified | place...
GGTTATCTCGCCATCTAGCACAGGCTTTATCCACCTGTACTTTTCCTCTTGTGTTGATTTTGGCATAGTTTTTGACATATGCCCTTAGTCTAGCAAAAGTGCAATATGTATGTACACATTACCATAAACCCTTGACAAAATTGCAAAATGTGTTAGGTTCAAAGTATAGACAGCTCTTTAATACAAAACAAAAAAACCAAGAGGATGCTTTTTGTAAACTATTTACAATAATAATATATTTTATAAAAAGTACCCTCTTGGCAAATAAAAAACAGCTTGATCCTACGGGAAAAGGCTGCTCGTTCAAGAGTCCGCTATAACGGAACAAGGAGGTGGTACAAAAGACAGTTAAAAAGGAGGCATGAGATGTCACAACAATACGGAAAAGGAGGAAACTTTTTAACCGGTGCTATCATTGTTGGCTTTTTATTACTTGCCATCTATATGATAGCAACAGAAGGAAACTCTGGTTTTTCCGGAGTAACGCACAGCCCCTCAGAAGTATCTGCTCCTGAGGCAACAAAAGAACAGTTCCCCATTCCTATAGGAGTAGGAGCTGAAAAAACAGAATTCACAGCCGCTGATGTGGTGAAATTGTCGCAAGAAGACAAGGCCTCAATGGGAGAAGTTTATCAGTGGGGTACGAGAGGAACGCTTTATTTTTTTGGGAGCACATCCCAAGTAAAGGGAATGCAGTATGAGGGAACCGGGTTCATTGTAAAAATTAGCGATGAATCTATTTCGATATTCCCCACATCGACAAAAATGAGGGTGTCCTCAATCATGGCACTAGATGCCGAACAGAACATTATTGAGGCCACCAGCAGAAGTAGTTTTAGCGAAGGGGGTGTAATAATAAGCTCCCTAAAGGGACTGCTTGGCAATACAAAATACATCATAATTGGCTTTGAGCCGACATGAAAAACATTTTCATGTTTTTTTTATTGCCAAGTTCCATTTTTACAGGTCTTAGTATCTCTAAATTCATATATATGAGGGCTATCAGATTCTGAAAGGCCACAAGACCCACACTCATCACTAACACCTGACCCATATTTTGCCCTTAATACTTTCTCAGCCCCATCGGCATATATACACTCGCCCCAATCTATTAAACACCCGGCAGCACCAGAAGGAATTATAGTACAACAATGATAGTAAAGCCCCAATCCTCCAATATCGTCAAAAAGGCTGCGCCCCTCTCTGCCGACAGTTGTTCCTTCGGCAACCCAGAATATGTCATGCTCATCAAGACCGCCCCCAGAATCTTCGTTAGTAAGAAGAATCGCACAAGTACCTTTAATAGTTCCGACAACTACCCCTGACGCATCCTTAATTTCTATATCCATATATTCAGTATTTTTTATATTAAAAGGTCCATATTCGCCATCGTCCGTCAAAAAGAAATCCCAAATTTCATCCCCCTCTTCTTCGCTAAGGTAATAATAGTCCTCGTCTTTCATAAAATATGAGGTTCCATCAAAAGTCTTGTCTCCATAACTATGTCTGGCACCTAGTTTCACCACCAAAAACTTCCCTCCGCAATGCTTTTGTTCCTTACAATATGTATTACATTCACCACTCGCCGCTTCCAATGCCACCTCCGTCCCATCCCCACAGATACACCTATCTCCATCATACCAATTCGTCGCAGAACCGGCGCTTAAACAAGACTGATCCACTGCATCATTGTTACAATGAAGCCCATCAATACAATTTTGCTCACAATAATACTCATCCGCAGCGGTAATGGTTTCCCCATCAGCACATATGCAGGTACCGCCAGTGAAAGTAGAGCAACTCCCCAAATCTGTCGTTGAGGTCGCAGAAAATGCCGAACCGGGCTGCTTGAGGTAGAGCACATCGGGATTTATCGTGCTTACGAACACCCAAGAGAGAAGTGCCAACATAAGCCCGAAAATTGCACTCCAGATCGTATCTTTCGCATCGGAAACTGTCGCGCTGTTTCCTGCCGCAGTTATATATTTCATACCACCGATAATCAACATAATAACCGCAACAATTCCCACAATACTCAAAAGAAAGTTATACATCCCGACCAGATAGGCAGACATATCAATCTCTCCTTCCGGAACTCCCGGAATTTGCACCAAAGGAACATATCCAGCTGAAGCTTGTGATGCGAAACCAATCGATAAAAGGACGGCAAATGCCAAAAACTTTTTCTTGCAATTATTATTCATTTTTTTAAATTATAGATTATACATATATAATAAATATTTTCGTTTTTTTTAATCACTTACATCCTTTTCACGGGAAGTACTTTTCTAAACCGGTATCCGAGATTCTAATCCTCATAAAAGGTAACGCTTGTTATAACTTTCCATTTTATATAAAAACTCTTGTCTTGAAATCAAATCATATAAAAATCGAGCTTTAGCGCACAAGCAACACATAAAAATTGCATAACTCCACAAATCTACGAAAGCGAAACTTTCACGCCCTTTGCCTGTCTCTGTATTTCAGATCTTGTGAGGTTAACATTAGCAAGTTCCTCTTCCGCTTTTTTAACGCTTTTCCGAAAATCCCGATGGCTCAACATATTTATAATTACAAAAGTGGGAACAAGACTGCCGATGGGCAAACTTTCAAAAATAGATGTAGCAAGAAGCCTTACTAAAATCCTTTTTATAATTTGATTTTTTATTACACCACCGTGCCAACCGCCAACAACGAGAACCCAAAAATAACCTATAACCGCTCCAAAAATCATTCCTGTAAAAATACTGGCGATGCTTCCCGTACTAATATCTAACACATCCTTACCAATAGCCAAAAGATAGGTTATCATGATTGGCAAAAATGCCCTAGTTCCTCCCATCTCCACTTGCGCTGCCAATTTCTGCGCAATCGCAAAAGCAATAGCATCAGCTTTTTCCAACGCGACAAGGGTAACAATTTTCTGCCTTATTCCCATATCTTTGCTTATCATCTTTCTTGCCTTTTCCGCCTCTTTTTTCACATTCTCATCTATCTCCTTTTTCTGTTCTTCTGTACTACGATTAGACGCACTTCGAAAAGAACGAGCATCGCTACTCAAAGACCTCGCCTGTCTTATCAAGTTAGAATCACTCTTATACCTATTTTCCGTTTTTTCCAACTTCTCCTGATTCTTGCCGTGCAATTCTCCCGACCTTAAAACATCTACCTTTTTATACCCCGTTTCCTTATCATAATTCTTTTTTACTTTATCTTCCACCCCTGCGATTATCTTCTCCATCAATTCCTTCTGCTGCGCACCAGAAAGTACACTGGCCTCTCCGGTGTTGTTATCGGTTCCTGATTTTCTATCTCTATCTTCAGGCATATATTATAAACACAAACAAACTATTAAGCGATTTCTGAAAGTTCTTTTTTGGCCTTTTCGATCTCTATCAACTGTGCCGGATCGGAAGTGATGATTTGATCTTCGGAATAGGAAGCGACCACTTTGATTGCAGCTCGTTTCGGACCGGCAAAGAAGATTCCCTCACCGACATTACTTTCCAATAACAAAAATTTCTCTTCGTCCGTCAAGAAGAAGGTATCAACGATAACCTTGATTCCGGCAGGGGACTGCTTGAGCAAAAGCTGGATTGAAGAGTTGGTAACGATCGGCTTGCCATATTTCGAACCCATAAAATCGGTAACATCCTGCGTAATGGTCGTAAGCCCCAAATAATATTTTCTGCACCGTTTAGCGATTCCGAACAGGAATGACGCCGCGTCTTCGTGCTGCATCATCCACCAGGCCTCATCCACAACCAAAATTCTCTTCTTTCTCTTGGATCTGATTTGATTCCAGATAAAATGAAGCACCAGATACATCGCCACTGGACGAAGTTCATCTTCCATGTCCCTGATATTGAAAACGACAAACTTGTTGTCAGGTTCGATATTGGTTTTATGGTTCAAAAATCCGGCGAAAGTTCCTTCCGTATATTTCTTGACCCGGCTCGCCAGACTGTCTGCACCTGCCATATTTTCCAGAACCATCTGCAAATCAGTCATTGTAGGAGGTTCCATATTAGTGAAATCGGTGTCGGAGGTTATATCCTTGATGGCGTATGTTTCCGTAATGGCCTTATCCAAAATCGCATCCTCCTCTGCGGAAATAGTTCCGAGCATAACCTTCAAAATTCCGGAAACATTCACAATTGCCGATCTCAAGATATCCGCTGGAGATTCGCCCTCAAGCGCAGTCGGCAAGTCGAAAGGATTGATGTGATTCTTAGAAGAGAGAGAAATTTTCATAAAAGTTCCACCCACGGTCTCACAAAGATGCTTGTATTCATTTTCTGGATCAATCGCGATAACATCGATTCCCATCATCAAACTTCGCAAAATTTCCAACTTGACCGCATAACTCTTTCCGGCACCGGACTTAGCAAATATGACCATATTGGCATTTTCCATCGAGAAACGGTCAAAAAGCACCAAACTGTTATTATGTCTGTTGATTCCATACAAAATTCCCTGATTGGAGGTAAGATCACTGGAAACGAACGGGAAAGTCGTCGAAAGAGGGGAAGTATTCATATTGTTTCCCACCATGAGTTTGTCATTTCCAAGAGGAATAGTGGAGTTAAAGCCCTTTTCCATCTGCATCATCGCCGGCTTCAGGTAAACGATTTTTGCCTCCAAGATAGACTCAATCTGAGTTTCCGTCCTCCTGAGATCCACTTCATTGTCGCCATAAATCGTGATATAAAGCCCGAACTGGAAAAAATGCTCGATTCCTTGCTGGAGATCGTCACGCAAATTTTCCACATCCTGATAGGCTGTTTCAAGCACAGGATCACGAACCAAGCCCTTGTCTTCATTCATAGAAATCTGCGATTGGATCCTCGTCACGACTTTTCTGAGCTGCTTCAAGACTTCCGCCGTATTCTGGGGGTGGATGAACATCGCCACATCAAAAGTGGAGTCCAGATTGATAATCGGAGAAAACCAGCTGGTTTGCAGATATCTAGGATAAGCATACACAAAAAGGGTAGTGGCGAGCTTCTTATTGATCCGGACATAATTTGGAGTAATCTGAAAAACCGCAGGAGCGATTATATCCTTGACCGTCGCCAAACCTTTTTGATACAGTTTCTCTGACTCCAAAAGTTCTTTTTTCTCTTGAGCATCGACTTGATTTTCCGGTGAGATTTTATTGCCCTTTGCAGGCAAGATTTTGTCTAATATTCCCATAGTATAAAGATAAAATATTTATAATTTTATTGCGCCAAGTCTATTTCGCTTATATCCGCCAAACCTTTTTTTTCTACAGATTCCGGATTATAGACATTGTAGTAAAGTTCGATAAGTTCCTGTGTGTTTAACATCGTCATACGAAGGCCCGTCCCTCCGAGGTTCTCCACAATGTGATCAACCCGCTGAAAGAGCTGATCGCGGTATTTCTCGAAAGATTTTCGATTAGACATAACACCTGAAGCATCAGTGATAGAAGACAGTCTGGATTTCACATTTCCATCTTTTGCCTCTGCCAAAGAGAAGGGGATTACGATATAAAAGGTCTTAGTCACGATATTTGCCATCTTAACCAAACCGTTTATATACTCGACATAGCTGGAAATCTGCATCCTCAAAAGATCGCTCGACTGTTTTTTTTCTTCTTCCCGCAAAGCGTCCAAATAGCTGTCGATATTAAGCTGTCTGGAATTGACCACGATTTGTATGGAGAAATCCAGAGAATTCAAAAAACTCTGATAGCGATAAATGATCGCATCTTGCTCATCGATCGATTTCAGGGCGAAATTTATGGAAGAAACCATCAGGACCGCCCTCAGGCTCCCGTTTTTCATCACGACGACATTGTCTTTTATCTCGGCAATTTCGAGATATTTTTGTGAACTTAACCCTTTTTGACTTTGTTTTTCCGGAGTAGACATACTAAAACTATTAGGATTTAAGAAAAATCTAAGACCATAGTCTTGCCTTTGGGGTAAGACTGCAATCTTCTCTCTTCCTTGTTAAATATCCGTTTATCTTCGGAAAATATTTTCATCCGGCCTGGTTTCGACTTCATAAGGCATATTGACCGCGCTGCTCGTATCCAAAAGATTCGCCAGGTCCCTGATTCTGCTTCTTGTGACTATTTTCTCCGGCCCCTCGCCATTCGCTTTTTTCTTCTGAACGACCTTATACATAGTCATATCAGGCTCTCTTCTCCAAAGATAAAAATGCTCAGTGGTATAATAATCAGTAAAATTGGCAATAAGCTGCGCGACACTGATTCCTCTGGGTCTCCAGAAGGCGAAAGCAAGAGTAACAGGAATAACAATTATGGCTACGAGGACAAAAAACGCAGTATTAAAAAAAGAAAAGGCAAGCAGAACAATCGCCCCACCGATAACCAGATAGAGTGTTTGTTTGGCAGTAAAAGGACCGACAATCTTGTCTTCAACATCTATGAATTGTGGAACGCTAAATTGCATATTTTTTCCTTAAGTTTTATTTATTTTATTTTGCAAACAGTGTTGCAACAAAACAATAATAAGTCTTGATTGGTCATTATCCTAAATGCTATAAAGACTCGCAACGCATATAACAAGTAAACTTTCTAGCTTTTTTATCATTCCGAACTTGCCGATTAACCGCCCCGCCTCACAGACAAACTGCTTGATAGACAAAAATAGCACAAAATCATCCGCCCTGCTAATTCGCTTGATATAAGGATAATCATCTCTATATCAAAAGCATCTTTACCTTCACCAAGTCAGAGATTACTAAGCTCACACTCGCAATGACAAAATTTTAGTTTTGTCCTTCTTACCAACTTATCATCCCGAACTTGTTTCGGAATCTTTGGGAATTACCCCACAGACCCTTCGATAAATTCACGATAAATGATTATTCCTCGTTCACTAGAGCAAAATCGATTTTCTTCCGTCTGGTAGAGTAGGGAAGCGCCAACTCTCCGTCCCAAGATTTCAAAACCAGATTAAGCTGTCTTCTTTCTTCCTCGTTCATATTTCTCGTATTCTTGTCGTGACACACATATTGCACTCTTTCCAAGTTAGAATGCTGAAAATATCCCATTTTCTCTTTATAATCCGCAATCCAATATTTGATCATCGGCTTCATCTTGACCGGCATATTCTTGATCTCAATCGACTCCTGGCTTCCGATGGTCTGCATCCCGGCTTCCGGGAACTTGGCGATTAAACTCTCAATCCCCTCAGTCACAATCGCATCCGCCATTCTCTCCTGTTCCGCCTCCTCTTCCCTCCTTTTCATATCTTCGATTTCACCTTCCCTTTTTAGAAGCTGCTCGCTTATCGTTTTTGGCTTAGCTTTTGGAATTTCTCCTCCTAATTTCAAAATTTCATCTTCAATGCCTGGGAAGAAATTTTTAATAGGATAAAAAATTTCAGAAAGCATTATAAGAGAGACTTCTCTGGCAGCTTTTTCATCAAGACCTAACCTGCTTTCAATTTCTGAAACTAAAGTTTCCGCCCCTATCTCTTTGAGTGTAATTAAGCCTAAAATGTCTTTCATACCATCAATCCTTTTCTCCTCTAGTTCCTTATCTTCATTTCTCAGATACCCATCAATTATCTTTCCATTCGCGTTAAAAGTATAATCTTCATAGAGATTATCGAACACAAACCCCGGTAGAGTATTTTTTATTTTATCTTTTATATTTTGATTCATCTATTTCAAATTAAGTGGATTCTTCCAAGGCTTTTATTTTTTTACCTATTGCGTCTTTGTCCGTTTGTGACACTGCGCTCGCGCTTGCGGCTGTCAAAGAACCTCTTATTGCTTCTACCTGTTCACTGGTAGCGTTTTTAGCTATATTTTTATTAATTTCAGCCGAAAGCATATACCCATATTTTCCTAAATCTTCCTTATCCCGATCAGCCGCATCAGAAACATTAAAACCATCAAACAAATTTTGAACTTGTTTATTGTAATCAGTATCGCTGAGAGTTCCTTTAGGAAGAGCCTCTTCTACCTTTGCACCCGCCTGCAAAGCAACAGCGGCTAATTTAATTCTCTTGCCCGCATCAGTAATATCCTTAGCAGCCTCTGATGCACCTTTTGCCAGATCGTTCTTCTTGTCTTTATTTAAACTCTTAACTGAAGAAGTAAGCTGACCTCTAGATTGAGATTCGGTCCAAATCCTAGCAACATCCTTATCAGACAAATTTTGAACCGCACCGGCTTTATTGTCGGCAACAAGATCCATCATCTTCTCCCTCATAATTTCTTCTTCTCGTGCTTTTTCTATACTCACACGCCGAAGAGTCATATTATCATTCATTCTCTTCGTAGCACCGGTATCAAACCCTTCGCCATTGCTTATTCTTCTCTGTGAATCAGCTGTTAATGCGGCAAATTTAAGGTTCTTATCGGTCAACTCACCCAAATCTTTTTTAGATAAAAGTGTTTGTGATTGCTTGAACTGCTTTTCATACTTTGAATCGTTTAACTTTCCTTGTGCAGCAGCAGCTTTAAGTCCGATAGCTTGATCAACTCTGTTCCCACTCTTCATAGCCAAATTAACATCAATCGCTTTCAAGTCACCTCCGTATTTCTTCAACCTATCATCAACGGCTTTTTGCTTCTTTGCCTCCTGATTGGCCTTACTCTGCAAGGCCATACCCTTTCCCGCAAAAGGTACATGAGAAACTCCAGCTTGATATGCCCCGCTCATTTTGTTTGATATTCCTGCCGCCGTATCCGATCTTTCAACAAGCTTCCTACCACCCCATCCAACCGGTTTAGAAACAAGTTTAGTCGCTGCGTAACTTCCCATAGCAATCTTCCCAATTCCCATAGTTCCACCGATAAGCTGCTTTGATCCTGCCGCGCCTATTCGCTGCGATGCGGGTATAGCCGCCCAGAGCATCCCAACTGCAATCAACTGTGGAATAATAATTGCCATTGTTCTTTGAGCAAAATTTAGTTCTGGAGGCAAAGCAGGGGACACATTTCCCATGAGTTCATAAGCCAGATTAGCAGATACAAATATAAAAAACACAAACACCGGACCGGAAATCACATTTTTGAATAGTGAATCCCACCACTCGCTACTATGTTTTCTCATAGAAGGAAGCACTATGCTAAAAAAAGCGAAAGGGGATACCATTATAAGGATTACAAACATTATAAGACGAACCAGAAGAAATCCGGCAAGCATTAAATATAAAAAACCGAGCATTAGAGAATAACATATGGCAAATATCAACAAAAAGAGAGAAGACATGGTTGTAGTTTCTTGAGCAGCAAATTGATTTTTAAAATAATCAACGATTGAGGTTAATCCAGCAGCAGCCCCGGTATCACTGGAGAAAGACCCCATCCAGGCAGCGATTCCAAAAAGAAAAACTTGCCCGAAATCAATGGCTACCTTAGCGATTACCATACTGAAATTGATGAGAAAAAGCGATAGGATAAATTTAGGCAACAAACTTTTAGCGCTATAGGTCTGATTTCTGGTAATGGTAGCAAAAGCAATCAAAAGCAAAAAGAATATATAAAACATATTACAAAAATCTCTCACTGTTCTCCATCCGGTATCTATCACGCTTGAGGACAAAACAGTGGTATAAAGATTCGGGTCCAAGAAAACATCCACTACCCAAGCAGAAAAATGAACAAAATAAACAACAAGAGGCAGGGCTGTAAGCTGCAACAGGGCGGACAAAGCTCCAAAAATCAAACCACCTAGAGCTCCTTCTACATCTTCAATCCATCCGGCATGTACGCTTTCCATAGGGGAAAAAATACATAAAGCTAGTATAAAAAAAACAACAAGAAAACGACTTTTCTCACTTTTTATTTTTCGCAGAATCTTTGTCATATAGTTTATTTATATGCTTTGTAATTTTTAAAAAAGATGCAAATTTATAGTCTCTCACTTATTGCCATTATAACACAAAAAGAATAAAGCAACAAAAAAATAAGCAAAAAAAAGTGGCATATGATATTCTATAATATTTTTATAGTCATATGCCAAAATTGTTTGATTTTTTTAGAAATCCCAGACACTAGTGATTCGAAAAGTTATCGATTTACCCGGATTCGGGATTACTATAAAATATCGATCCAGCTCTATGTCCTCCCAATTTTCAGTCAGAGACAGGCTCCATAGCTCACCACTGTGGGAATATTCCCGGTTTATGATTTTAACCTTTTTTGCGTTAAATTCAACCCCGGGAGAAAAAGTCCCTTCCGGCTTTCCTATCTTTTTAGATTTGAAAGCCTGAAATGTAGGATCTTCTGAAACTGGTACAAAATAGAACTGAACAGTCCCAGTCCCACCATCAAACTCTAGGTTAGATGATGACGAGGGAATAGTGATTTGCCCATTCCATACCTGACACTCTTTATATATACGAACATATCCCTGTTCTTTATTAATATAAACAGAGACATTGTTCTTTTTCGCTTCTTCTACCGACCCCACCAGAGAAGCATCATGTGTTACGGTGCCTTTCGTCTTAAAATACTCAGGATGGTTTACCAACTCCCCCTCTTTAAAATTTTTCGTTTTGGGGACATTATCTAGCCAACCTCCTACGGCAAAGATAATACCAATAACGACCAATATAGCCGCTACAACCGCCACACTAGGCAATATTTTTTTAATTAAACTCGTCTTCCCTGAAATTTTTATACTGCCCACTTTTATTTTTCCTATACCGCCTGACAATAAAAATATTGCCAAGGCTACAAGAAAAATAAGAAAGAGTAAAAAAAGGGCAACTTTAAATAAAATATCCATCATTTCATCTCCTCAAATTTTGCAGGAATAACCTTGCTGGCTAATATGTTTATATCTCTCATTACCGAGGCTTCATCCAATCCTTTGTCTTTAATAGTCGTTAAAAGATTATTAATCATCCCAGTATCAAAGATAGTATTTGTTCCAGCCTTAGCGGCAGCTTGCAATGCTTCTATGAATTTGATGGCAATTATAAATTCCATCCCCATCTCGTTCACTAACCTTGCGTAAGCTTTTGCTTCTGCTTTAGAGCTTATCTTAAGAGCATCTGCTTTCTTTGAAGCCAATTCTACCAGAGCATCTCCTTCCTTTTTCGCTTTTATTTCGGCTATAGCCATATCAGACCAATCACCGTAATCTATGTCCACTATATCTATTTTTAAAGCTTTTGCGCCCTGAAAATTTTCAATGTTTTCTATTATACCCTCCTTGACCAGTATATCCGTCATTACTTTACTTAATATAGAAGAATCTTCTTTCTGAGCTATTTTTATAATCTCGTCAGGATCGTCAAAACTAGAAACAAATGTCCTCGTTCTATCCAAAATCGACGAAGAAGCCAAGGCCAACCATTTATCATTCTTAAATAAGGCTCTATACGGATTAACCACTCTAAAAGTAACAAGTACCTTCATAGAAAGGGTAGCCATAGAAGAAGTCTCTGCATTTTTTAATTCCAAAACATATTGATATGATTTAACATAAATCTGTTTTATAGTCTCTTTTCTAACCTCAGGTTCTCCTTTTTCATCAAGCTTAACCCAAGAGAATGGATATTCATATACTGTTGCCACACCAGGCAAGCCCAACCAATAAACTCCAGGGAAAATCTTATTTACAAAATCTGTTTCTTCCTCTTCTCCGAGGACTACATTATAATCCCGATCTAGATGATATCCCTGTAGATTCATTATTATTTTTTTTAATCTGCGCCCAGTCATGATAGCAGCAGCTTCTCCTTCTCCAATGTTGGTAAATAAAATGTCATTATCTGCCATCCTATAAACCAACATCTTAATTAATCCCCATAGTACATAGGAAAAAAATATTATTACTAGTATCTCAGTCATTATTGTGCCAAACGACATCATGTTTCACTCCTACTTTTTCTTTTTTATTTTTTTCTAAATTGTTAAAGATCGTTTTTATCCCTCATAATGCCTTTCGTTTTCTGTGTCGTTTTTTACAAAAGACACTATTTGGGCATTATTAAGAGAACTTTATATTCTATAGTAAAATAAGTATTATGTCAAGCACGAAATGTCGCAAAAAACAGGGGATAATAAAAGATTTCAACCCGACCGATCTTCCGTCCAATGCGAGGATAAAAGTGTTGTCCGCTTGGGATAGCAGCGCAGACTGAAGTCTGCTACTCCGGATGCAAATACACCCAGAGAGAAAGGACTGTCCTTACAGAATCAAAAGGACCGTCTTTTTTCCTTTGTTTATAAAAACAAAAAAACAGGCTCAACACCTTTTTAGAATATTCAAGGATAAGTTTTTTGACGGAAGGGGATGTTCCTGCTCAAAAACACCCCGCCCCCGTCTTGTGTATTTCGTATTACCCCCCCCTATGGGACAAAAGTTAGTCCCTTTATCATGATAATAGGAAGTTTACACTTTTAATGCATGTCGTCAATATCTTATCCACAGGATACATCTCTTAATAGCGCTAACTTTATTATACATTAAAACTATATGCTCAGCATTTATCCACACAAAAAGCGGGAATAAAACCCGCTTTTTTTATATTGAAAGATTGATTTGAAAAATAAGAAGAGGAGCAGAAAAGTAGAATTTGTATTCGTTTTTTGATCTTGTAATATTCTCCTTTCTCTGCTCCCTCAAGGTCTGCTTTTGTTTACCTCCCGGCGCTTAAGTGCCTTTTACCGTTTTTTGCTTTGTATAAAAATAGCACATCTTTATAAACCTGTCAACCCCCAAAACAAAACCTATATCAAACTCGAATCTTTCAACTTCACCCAATCTGCGACTTCCAATTCTTGCGCGCGGGCGTTTTTGTCCACTCCGCAATCCATTAGGACCTTTTCAATTTCCTCTTTGCCGATTCCGATTCCCGCGGAAAGATTATTGACCAATCGTTTTCGTTTGGAAGAAAAACCGATTTTAATGATCCGAAAAATTTTCTGATAATCCGAGACGGAATATTTTTTTGATATATTGCTGATTTTCAAAACAGTAGAATCGACTTTAGGCGCGGGATAAAAAGCTTCGTGCGAAACTGTCCGCACCATCTCCGGCTCGCCATAAAGAAGCACGCTCAGAGCCAGAACACTCAAGCCCCCTTTCTCGGCACAAATCCTTTCCGCCACCTCTTTCTGCATCAAGAGCACGATCGACTCCGGCTGAATTTCCGCTTCCAGAAAAAGTTTGATGATCGGGGAAGTGATGTAATAGGGGATATTAGAAACTAACTTATATTTTTCTATTCCCCGCGTCGCCAAAAATTCCGACAAATTGATTTTTAAAATATCATCACTAAGGATTTCGACATTCGCTTTTTCTCCGAGTTTCTCCAAAATCTCTTTTCTCAAAACCTTGCTCATCTTCCGGTCTTTTTCGATTGCCACCACTTTCTTACATTTCTCCGCCAAAGCGAACGAAAGCGTCCCCATTCCCGGTCCGACCTCGACCACGATATCCTCCGGACCCAAGTCTGCCGCCGCAACGATATCCTCCAAAACCTTTTCATCAACCAAAAAATTCTGCCCCAAGCCCTTGAGAACTTTCAAGTCCTCCTCGCGCAAAGTTTTTTTAATGTCTTCAATATTGAGCATAAATAGAAATAAAGAGATAAACCTTATATATCATTCCAAAGTGAAGTAAGACAAAGTGCGGGAGCGGTTCTCTGAACCGGTCATCTATAATTTTGAACCTCACAAAAAAATAGTACTTATAATGTTTTATTTATTATAACTAGAGAAGTTATAATCAATAATCAATATACTTCTCCTCATAAAAATCATCCAGATAACGATACCCCTGATTCTGCTTTTCTACAAGGTTTTGCGGAACATCAGAAATGAAACGAGATTCCATATTTGACTGGATTGATCCGAAAATCTTGCGCGTCCGAGCACAGGTGAGATATAGATTCCGCTTGGCACGCGTCATTCCCACATAGCACAATCGCCGCTCTTCCTCCATTTCACTCTCGTCCTGCAAACTTCGTCCGTGAGGGAGCAACCCTTCTTCCATTCCGACCATAAACACCGAGTCGAATTCCAGCCCCTTGGCAGCGTGCAGAGTCATCAGCGTCACCGCCTCGCTCTTGTCATCCCAATCATCGACATCGCTCACCAATGCCACATCTTCCAAAAAAGCCCGAACACCTTCCTTGGCCCCCATCTCTTTATATTTCTCCAACGCACTGAAAATTTCCCTTACATTTTCCCACCTGCTTTCACCCTCATCGGTTCCATCTTTTATATGCCCCTCATAATTGATCTTCTCCAGAACGAATTCCAAAAACTTATCCGTTTCCATCTCTTCCAATTTTCCCCGCATATCTGAAATGGTTTTCGCAAAAGTCTGGAGCGCGACAACCTTATTCTTCGCCAATTCCTTACCCGCATAACCCGAAATCGCCTCCACAAAATCCTTGCCCGAAGAACGCATTTCCTTCTCGACTTTGTCCAGCGTCGCCTTGCCGATCTTGCGAGCGGGAACATTGATGATTCTCTCCAAGCTGGCGATGTCACTCGGATTCTGCACGAAGCGCAGATATGCCAGCACATCCTTCACTTCACGCCTGGCATAAAATTTGATGCCGCCCACAATTTTATATGGCACCTGAAATTCCAAAAAAGATTCCTCAATGGAACGCGACTGAGCGTTAGTGCGGTAAAGGATCGCCACATCATTGAGACTGACTTTCTTTCCATCCGCACCGCGATTCAACTTGGCCGTCTCAGAAATGATGAATTCCGCCTCGCCCTTCTCATTGGCAGCTTCATAGACCACGATCGCTTTGCCGCCTTTCTTCTCCGTCCACAAGTTTTTTTCTTTACGATTCTTATTTTTAGAAATCACACTATATGCCGCATCCAAAATATTCTGCGTCGAACGGTAATTCTGTTCCAAAAGCACCGTCTTGGCCTCCGGATAATTTTTTTCAAAATCCAAAATATTCGCGATATCCGCACCGCGCCATTTATAGATACTCTGCCAGTCATCTCCCACCACGCACAGATTGCGATGCTTGCAACTCAAGAGATCGACCAGCTTATACTGCGCATGATTCGTATCCTGATATTCGTCCACCATCACGAAATGAAATCTATCCTGATACTTTGCCAGCGCCGCCGGCTGTTCCACAAAAAGTTTCGTCGTCTGCATAATCAGATCATCGAAGTCCAAAGCTCCACATTCCATCAACCTCTTCTGATAAATCTCATAAATCTTGGCGACATTCTCCAAGAAGAAACTGTCCGCAGCATTCATCACATTATCCGGAGTCCTGAGTCGGTTCTTAGCATCAGAAATTGCGCCATGCACCGAGCGGGGATTAAATTGCTCCGCACTGAGATTCATTTCTTTCATCACGCCTTTCACGATACCCAACTGATCGTCACTGTCATATATGACAAAATCGCGCTTGATTCCCAAAAGCTCTGCATCCTCACGAAGAATCCTCACACAAAGGCTATGAAAAGTCCCGATGAGCGGCAAAGTGGTATCAGTCGTCTTTTTAAAATATGTGCTGAACGGATCGTTATTATCAACCGCACCCCCCTCATGACCGTCCACCTTGCCAAGCAAATCGCTCACCCGCAATCTCATCTCGCTCGCCGCCTTGTTGGTAAAAGTGACCGCCAAAATATTCTCCGGTCGCACGCCCTTCTCCCTTATGAGATATACAATTCGGTGCGTCAGAGTCTTGGTCTTCCCCGAACCTGGACCGGCGATAATCAAAACCGGACCCTCGGTCTTCTGCACGGCTTCCTTTTGTTTCTCGTTCAAATCTCTCAACATCTTATTTGAATGGTTATTTTTTACACTTCATTATAACAGAAAGAAAGTTAGCGGGACAGAAATTGAATGAACTACCTCGGGGCAAGCCCACGAGGTATCTAAATACCGAAACATTTTGACTAATCGAATAAAGTTAGTTGGGTGCGATGTAACTGCCGATACTTCTTTCCTTGCTGCTTTATATA
>Ga0172381_10003758_pt1 | contig 15918 bp, 17 predicted proteins | sample Leawel6488metaG_FD_119754 | JGI IMG/M metagenome (GOLD analysis project Ga0172381, IMG submission 119754) | Leachate microbial communities from a municipal landfill in Southern Ontario, Canada - Leachate well 64-88 metaG | ecosystem: Engineered > Solid waste > Landfill > Unclassified | place...
AAACAGGTCGAAGTAAAACAAGAAGATATTATAAAAGAAGTCAAAGCCATATTAAGAGAAAAATAATATGAAGATACAAAAACAATTAAGAGAAACTTCTCAATCTTTAGTATATCGCTTTACAAAAGCCGTTCAAAAGAGTGGAGTCTTGATCGAAGCAAGAAAAAGAAGATTCACTAAAAGAACTAAAAGCGAGAATATGCAAAGAAAGGCTGCCTTAGTTAAGGTAGACAAAAAGAAGGAATTCGAAAAAGCTAAGAAATTAGGCAAAACTATAAATAAAAAATAATATGATAGTTGAAGAAATTAAAAAAGATTTAATTTCTGCGCTAAAAGAAAAGAATGAATCAACCGTCTCAACCTTGAGAATGGTGACTTCGTCTATTTTTAACAAAGAAATGGAAAAGAGAGTCGAAGTTCTAAAGGGAGAGCCAGGCTTAACTGAAGAACAGATAAAAGAGAAGGTTAAGTTGTCTGACGAAGAAGTGATTGATGTTCTTTCTTCTGAGGTTAAAAAAAGAAGAGATAGTATTGCTCAATTCGAACAAGGAGGAAGGCCAGAGCTTGCGGCTAGTGAGAAGATTGAAATGGAAATATTGATGAAGTACATGCCTAAAGAATTAACTGAAGATGAGATTAGAGTTATTGTTAAGGATTCAATTGCTAAATCAGGAGCTACAGATATGAAAGGAATCGGTCTTGTTATGAAAGAAGTTTCTCCTCAAACCAAAGGAAGAGCAGATGGAAACATGGTAGCAAAGATTGTGAGAGAGGAATTGGGAAATTAATTAAGAATCGGCTTTTTGCCGATTTTTTGTTATACTTAATTTAATGGATAAATTATTTATTAAAAATAGAAAAGTTTTAGAGATGGCAGTTGTTGTTGATGAAATTGAAAACCAAAAAGGTTTGGTTTTTTTAATGCATGGTTTTCTTAGTTATAAAGAACATCCTTTATTATTATCGACAGCACAAATATTTAAAGAAAATAATTTTACAACAGTTTTATTTGATTCAACTAATAGTCTTGGAAAAAGTGAAGGTAGAATGGAAGATGGAACAACGACTGGATACTTTGAAGATTTAGAAGACGTAATTGATTGGGCCAAGAAACAAAAATGGTATGATGATAAATTTTATTTAGTTGGTCATAGTTTGGGAGGATATTGTGTTGCAAAGTATGCGGCTCAAAATGAGAATGTTAAAAACTTAATACTTTTTAACCCTAAAGTTTTAGGAGAGATTTTCGAAAAGAACAATGATGAAGAAATGATTAAGGAATGGAAAGAAAAAGGATTAATCGAATGGGAGAGTCACAGCAGTCCAGGAGTATTTAAAAGAAAAGGATATAAATATTTTGAAGATGGAATTAATCATAATTTATTAGAGATTGCAGGAAATATTAAGTGTCCAGTTCTTATCTTAAGCGGAGATGAAGATGAAGTTATTCCAATAGAACAGCAAAAAGAATTATTTGACAGGATTAAAAGTAAAAAAGAAATCTATATTTTTAAAAATGGAGATCATAATTTAGAGGGAAAGGAAGATTCTGAAGAATTTATCAACATTATAAGTAAAAACATAGCAAAATAAGTCTTTTTTCTTGTTTTTAGAGCCTTAATCAGGCTCTTTTTACTTAAACTTGCATTTACTTTCTGAATTTAGTAAAATAGAGAAAACACAAATGATAGAAATAAACAATCTTTCCCAAAAATACAAAAAGATAGACAAGGTTTTTTTGAAAAAAGTTGCTGAAAAGGTTTTAAAAGCAGAAGGAACTAAAAAAAAGATAGAATTGTCTATTGCTATTGTCAGTCCCGAAGAAATTAAAAAATTAAATAAGGAATACAGAAAAAAGAATAAGCCAACTGACGTGCTTTCATTCGGAGAAATAGGCGGTGATATTTCAGAAATAGTAATTTGTCCTGAGGAAGTAGAAAAGAATGGTGAAAATTTTAAAAAAGAATTAACATTAGTTTTAATTCATGGCATTCTGCATCTTTTCAAGTATGACCATGAGAAAACTAAAAAAGAAGCTGAGAAAATGTTCCAGAAGCAAGAAGAGTATCTTTCTAAAATCAAATTTTAATCAATAAGCAACATGTCAAAACCAAAAATAATTACTGGGTTAGATATCGGAACAGACACAATCAAGATTTTGGGAATTAAAAAAGATTCCGAATCTGAAATGGAAGTTTTGTTCTTTGATACAATTGCATCTTTTGGAGTTCAAAAGGGAAGAGTTAAAGATTCAAATGAAGTTGGTAAAAGAATTGCTGAATTAATTGAAAGAGTTGAAAGAAAACATAATTGTCGTGTTGAAAATATCTTTGCTAATATTAATGGAACTAAATTACAACTTCTTCCAAGTCACGCTTTAATTTCTGTAGGAAGAGCTGATCAGAAAGTTTCTTCAGAGGACATTGAAAGGATCTATGACGAAGTGAAGATGATTAATCTTCAATCAAACAACAAAACTATTCTTCAGGTATTCCCTAGAGAATGGATTTTAGATGGAGAAAAAGAGATTAGAGATCCATTGGGATTGCAGGGGGTAAGATTAGAGCTAGATGCTTTGCTTTTATCTTCTTTTAATTCGGATATCGAAGGAATTATTGATTCCGCTGGTTCTTTTGGTATAGAAGAGGATAACATCATTCCTGGCTTAATAGCTGACTCAAATGCGGTTTTAACGCCCAATCAAAAGGAATTAGGAGTGGCTTTGATTAATATTGGAGCAGGAACTTCCAGTGTGGCTGTTTTTGAAGAAGGAAGACTTTTAAATATGGTAGTTTTCCCAGTTGGTTCCGCTAATATTACTAATGATATTGCTATTGGCTTTAAGACAGAAATAGAAATAGCAGAGAGAATTAAGAGGCAACACGGTTCTTGTTTATCTAAAGAAGGAAAGAAGAAGATAGACTTTAATCTTTCTTTAGTTAATGAAGAAGACGATGAGGAGGAAGAAGATATCTTTGGTAAAAAGAAGAAAGGGAAAAAGAAGAAGCCAGAGAATGTTTTGTCTTTCTCAGAAAAAGAATTAAGTAAAATCATTGAAGCGAGAGTTTGTGAAATATTTGAATTAGCTGACAAAGAAATTAAGAAAGTTTCTAAACAAGGATTATTACCAGCTGGAATTGTTATCACTGGAGGTGGAGCTAAGCTTCCAGGTATAGTTGAGTTAGCTAAAAAATCATTCAAACTTCCTTCCAGGATTGGATACTGTACAGAATTTAAAGGTTTAGACAAAGATAGTTCTTTAGCGACTGTTTGCGGATTGGTTGTTGGCAAGATTGAAAAAGAATCATCACGTAATTCAGGAAATGGAATTGGAAAAAAGATTAAAGGATTCTTTCAGAATTTTATCCCTTAAAATATATGAGCTTAACAAGAATAAAAGTTGTAGGTGTAGGTGGGGCGGGTTCAAATACTATTGATCGATTGACGAGAGCGAAGATCAAAAATGCAGAATTAATTAGTATTAATACCGACGCCCAAGACTTAAAGAAAAAAGAGGCGCATTTGAAGTTGAGAATCGGAGATAAGATTACTAAAGGATTGGGAGCAGGAATGAAGCCAGAAGTCGGAAGATTGTCAGCTAAAGAGAGTTATAAAGAAATTGAAGATACCTTAAAAGATAGTGATATTATTTTCTTAACTTCAGGACTAGGAGGAGGAACTGGTTCTGGAGCAATGCCGATTGTTTCCGAGATTGCTAAGAAGTCTGGAGCACTAACGATTGGAATTGTCACTCTTCCATTTTCATTCGAAGGAAAGAAAAGAAAAAAGATTGCTTTAAATAGTTTGGAAGAGATGAGAAAGAAAGTTGATACGATGGTAGTCATTCCTAATGACAAGCTTCATGAGATGATTCCGATAAAATCATCAGTTGAAACAGCTTTCAATAAATGCGATGAGCTTTTAAAAGAAGCAGTAGAAAGTATTTCCAATGTCATTATGAATCCAGGAATACTTAATCTAGACTTTTCTGACATTAAAGAGATTTTAAAAAGTAGTGGGTCAGCATTTTTTGGAACAGGTAAGGCTCAAGGAAAAGAGAGAGCGGTTCAATCAGTTGAAAAAGCGCTGCAATCTCCAATTACTAAGTTCCCATTAGATCGAGCTGATGGAATTCTATTTAATGTCGCTTCAGGTAATAAAAACTTCTTACTTTCTGAGGTAAAAAAGATTGCTGATATTATAAAAAAGAAAACATCTGGGTCAGCGAAAATAATTTTCGGAGCGTCATTTGATAATAGTTTATTAAAAGATGAAATCAGAGTGACAGTGATTGCAACTAGTTCAGAAAAATCATAATTAAAAGAGCTCTTATACGAGTAAAGAATAAAAAACCTTCTAACATTTTGTCAAAATTGACAGTAAATTTTAAGGAGTATAGAATATTTATATATGAAACTAATTAACCACATCACCAAAGTCCAAAAAAGAAATGGAAGTATCGTTGAATTCCAAACAGACAAGATTTTTAATGCTGTTTTCAAAGCAATCACTGCTACCAAACAAGGTAATGGAAAAAAGACTCAAAAAATTGCTGATGGAGTTGTTAAAATTTTAAATAGAAGATTTAAAGTTGAAGAAGTTCCTACAGTTGAACAAATTCAAGACATTATTGAGGAGGTTTTGATTCTTGAAGGAGAAGCAATTGCTGCTAAGGCCTTCATTCTATACAGAGAACAGAGAAGAGTATTGAGAGAAGCTCAAGCTGTCGCAGAAGAAGCGGTTGATAGAGTTGATGATTACTTGGATAAGTTGGATTGGGAGGTTCAAGAGAACTCAAACATGACTTTTTCTCTCCAAGGTTTAAATCACTATGGAGTTTCATATATTGTTAAGAAATATTGGTTGAATAAAATTTATCCAGAAGATGTAAGGAGAGCAAATGAATCAGGTGATATTCATTTACACAACTTAGATACACTATCTTGCTACTGTGTCGGATGGGATTTATACGATTTGTTATTGAGAGGATTTGGTGGGGTCAATGGAAAGATAGAATCAGCTCCTCCAAAGCATTTCAGAAGTGCTTTAGGACAAGTGGTAAACTTTATGTACACACTTCAAGGTGAAGCAGCTGGTGCAGTTTCATTTTCAAACTTTGATACCTTACTTGCTCCTTTTATTCGTTATGATAATTTAAGTTATGCTCAGGTTGAACAAGCAATTCAAGAATTCTTGTACAACATGGCGGTTCCAACTAGAGTTGGATTCCAATGTCCCTTTACCAATATCACTCTTGACTTAAAGCCATCTCCTGTATTTGCTAATCAGCCAGTACTTATCGGTGGTATTCCTCAGAAAGAAAACTATTCTGAATTTGAGGAAGAAATGAAAATGTTAAATAAGGCTTTCTATACAGCCATGATTAAAGGAGATAGAAGTGGAAGACCATTCTCTTTCCCAATTCCAACTATTAACATTACTAAAGATTTCCCATGGGATGATCCAGCCTTAGATCCAATGTTTGAAGCTTCAGCTAAATACGGTATCAATTACTTTGCTAACTACATTAACTCAGACATGAAACCAGAAGACGTTAGGTCAATGTGTTGCAGATTGAGGCTTGATATGAAGGAGTTATCAAATAGAGGAGGTGGAGGTTTATTCGGTTCAGGTTCTTTAACTGGAAGTATTGGAGTAGTAACTATTAATCTTCCTAGAATTGGATATGTATCTAAAACTAAGAAAGATTTCTTTGAGCAATTAGGTAAGGTAATGGATATTGCTAAAGAAAGTTTAGAAATTAAGAGAAAAACAATTGAAGAATTTACTTCTAAGGGACTATACCCATATTCTAGATATTATTTAGCGGGAGTGAAGAAGGCCAAAGGACAATACTATGCTAATCACTTCTCAACTATTGGTATCTGTGGAATGAACGAAGCATTATTAAATTTCATGGGAGAAGATATCGGTTCTAAGAAGGGAAGACAATTCGCTCTAGAGGTAATGGACTTTATGAGAGAGAAATTAGTTGGATATCAGCAGGAGACTAATAGTATTTATAACTTAGAGGCTACTCCAGCTGAATCAACTTCTTACAGATTAGCTCAGAAAGACAGAAAGCTTTATCCCGATATTATTGCTTTAGGAACAAAGAAGATTCCTTATTACACTAACTCAACTCAGTTGCCAGTGAACTACACTGATGACATCTTTGAAGAATTAAAGCTACAAGATGATATTCAATGTAAGTATACAGGAGGAACTGTTGAGCACTTGTTTATCGGAGAAGAAATAACGGACATTCAAACAGTGAAAACTTTAATTAAGAAGGTTTTTGAAAAGAATAGATTGCCTTACGTCACTCTAACTCCAACCTTCTCAATCTGTCCGACTCACGGATACGTTGCCGGAAAACACTTTACTTGTCCAAAATGTGCGATCGAACAGCCTTGTGAAGTTTATTCACGTGTCGTTGGATATTTAAGACCAGTCTCGCAGTGGAACGAAGGCAAGCAGCAAGAGTTTAAAGACAGAAAAGAGTTTAAAGTTAAAAACTCATTAGCCAAGTTAAATAAGAAATAATATGGACGCTCAAAACATTTGTCATGATTGCGGAAAGAGAATTATCGTTTCTGAAAATGGGGAAATCGTTAATGGGCAATTATTGAAATACGCTTTGCCAGACGGAAAGGAAAAGATGGTATTTAAATGTAATGAATGTTTTAATGAGAGTAAGAGTTTGAAGAATTATCAAGAAACAGAAGTTTATTCTCGAGTTGTTGGTTACTTGCGTCCAGTCTCGCAGTGGAACGAAGGCAAACAACAGGAATTCAAAGACAGAAAAGAATTCAAGATTTCTTAATTATGAATGTGCGGGGTTTCCCGCACATTTTTAACAGATATGATTATTGGTGGATTACAAAAAGTTACCCTAGTTGATTATCCGGGCAAGCTAGCTTGCACGGTTTTTCTCTCCGGATGTAACTTCCGTTGCCCTTTTTGTTATTCCAAAGAATTAGTTTTAGAAGAAGAGATTCAAAAGCATTCTAAAATATCTGAAGATTACTTTTTTGATTTTTTAAATGAAAAGAAGGGAATGCTTGAGGGTTGTGTTATTTGTGGAGGAGAGCCAACCGTTAATGGAGAAGTTTTAGTTGATTTTATCAAAAAGATTAAGAAAGAAGCTTTTTTAGTTAAGCTTGATACTAATGGTAGTAATCCAGAAATGATTAAGAGATTGATTGATGAAAAATTAATTGATTATATTGCAATGGATATCAAGGCTCCTCTTATTAAAGAGAAGTATGAACAGGCTTGTGGAATTAGTTTTGATATTTCTAAAATCAAAGAATCAATTTCAATTATTAAGAATTCGGGAATCGATTATGAATTTAGGACAACAGTTGTTTTTGGAATCCATAATGAAGAAGATATTATTAATATTGCTAATGAGATTGCTCCGGCTGATAAATATTTCGTGCAGAGATTTAGAGGCGAGAAGGGAACGATTAACAAGAAGTTTGAATCAACTATTCCTTTTCCCGATGAATTTTATAACAACATAGAAAATAAAATTAAGAATCTTTTTAGATTTTTTAAGATAAGATAATGCTACCTCTTTACGATAAAAAAAAGATAAAAGATGGTTTTCCTTTGGCAACTACTTTTTTGATTGTTTTAAATACAATCTTTTTTCTTTGCACTATTTCTAATTTAAATCATTTTATTGATCTTTTTGGTTTTACTTCGGAGAAGTTATGGGATGGTCGTTTTTTTACCATCCTTACCTCTATCTTTTTGCATGGTAATATTTGGCATTTAATTCTTAATATGTGGTTCTTATGGGTCTTTGGCGATAACCTTGAATCTCGTTTAGGCAAGCTAAAGTTCCTTGGCTTTTATCTCCTTTGTGGCGTTGGCGGAGGTATTCTTTATGCTCTAGCGATGTCTGACCCAGCCCAAGCGGTAATAGGGGCTTCAGGTGCTATTTCAGGAGTGCTAGGAGGATATTTAGTGCTCTTTCCAAAGAATAAAATCAGAACCTTTTTGTTCTTTTGTGTTGCTTCTATTCCCGCGGTTATTTATATCTTTGTTTGGTTCTTATTACAGCTTTTCTCGACTTCGGCACTAGATACTTCCGTTTCTTATTTTTCTCATATTGGAGGGTTTATTACGGGAATTCTTTTTGTTAAAATGTTTAAAAAAGGAAGATGACTAAATCAGAAGCATTAATATATTTTTGTTTGAGTTTTGTGGGAGGCATTTGTATTGCGTCCTTTTTTATTGATTCAATTATTGCTGTAATCATTGGCTTAATTATTGGTTTAATTTTGGTTGGTGCTTTCTATGAGAATAAAAACATAATGGTTATTGGTTTCTGTTTTATTCTTTGCTCTGCTGGAATATTTTTATTCGGTTTTAATTTATCAAAAGTAGAGAATAATGAATTAATTAATTTTAATGATCAAGAAGTTGTTTTTGAAGGGACCGTTTCTAGTGATCCAGAAAGGGGAAGTGACAAGATGCAATTAATGGTTGATGTTTTAAATCAAGAGAGAAAGATCGGCAAGGTTTTGATTTTCACCGACAAATATTCTCCAGTTAAATATGGAGACAGGATTGAAATTAAAGGAACAATTAAAGTTCCTCAGTCATTAGACAATTTTGATTATCAAGGTTATTTAGCCAAAGATAGTGTGTCGGTCATTGTTTCTTTTCCTGAAATAGAAATCATTGAGAGCCGGGATAGTTTTTTAGGAATGATTTATTCTTTCAAAGAAAAGCTGGGAGGGAGAATTAGGGATAATCTTTCTCCTAATTTGAGTCCAATATTAGAAGCAATGATATTGGGGAATGATCAGCGGATGGATAAAGAAATGAAGAATAAGTTAAGTGTCAGTGGATTAAGCCATGTAATTGCTATTTCTGGCTCCCACATTGTTATTTTTTCAGCTATGCTTTTCGAGATTTTATTATTTTTAGGATTGTGGAGAAAGCAGGCTCTATTAGGTTCAATTTTCTTTACCTTGTTTTATGTCTTTCTAGTCGGCATGCCAGCTTCGGGAGTCAGGGCGGGTATTATGGTTGGCTTGTTATTTTTATCCCAACTGATTTCTCGCCAATCATTTAATCTGAGGACTTTAGTGATGGCTGCTTCAGTGATGTTATTATTTAATCCATTGTTATTGAAGTTTGATTTAGGATTCCAGTTATCATTCATGGCTGTTTTGGGAATTATTTTAACAGGACCAGTTTTTAATAAATGGCTGGATGTTGTTTTTAGAGGAAGATTGAAATGGCTGCAAGAAATAATGGCCATGACAATATCAGCTCAGATATTTACTTTGCCCTTACTGATTTCTTCTTTTGGTTATTTCTCTATTATTTCTTTACTATCAAATATTATTGTTTTACCGATTACGCCGTTATTAATGGCTTTGGGAATTTTAGTTCCTGCCTTAGGAATAATTGTTGCTATTCCTTGTTCTGTTCTTTTATCTTATCTAATGTGGGTGGTAGATATTTCTTCGCGAGCCCCTTTTGCCATAATGAAAGTTAATTTACCGTTTATAGTATTAATTATTATCTATCTCCCTTTTCTGTATTTAGCTTATAGAGGAAAGAGAAAAGAATTGGAATTTTTGAATGGATAAGGTATAATTTATTTATATGACAAAAACAGCCTGGGTTGTTTCAATAAATATGGGGTATGGGCATCAGAGAACTGCCTATCCTTTGAAATCTTTTGCAGAAGGGAAAGAGGTTATTTGTGCTAATGATTATCCAGGAATTCCAGCTAGCGATAGAAAGATTTGGACTAGTTCAAGAAGTTTCTACGAATTTATTTCTCGTTTTAAGAAGTTTCCTTTATTGGGAGAAATGTCTTTTGCGCTTTTTGATGCTACTCAAAAGATTAATGATTTTTATACCACTAAAGACTTATCAATTCCCAATTTTACCCAAAAGAGAACTACTCGCTTATTTGAAAGAGGCTGGGGTAAGGATTTGATTGAAAAGCTTTCCAAGAAGAAGGTTCCGATTGTTTCTACTTTTTACAATCCAGCTTTTATGGCGGAATACTTTAATTATCCTAATGATATATTTTGTGTCATTTGCGACGCTGATATTAGTCGTAGTTGGGCTCCAGTTGCAGGAAAGAATTCAAAGATAAAATACTTTGCTCCTAATACTAGAGCAATACAGAGATTAAGAATGTACGGAGTCAAGAAAGAGAATATTATTTTAACTGGTTATCCTCTTCCGATGGAAAATATTGGTGGAAATAATATGGAAATATTGAAGGAAGATTTAAGAAATAGGATTGTTAATTTAGATTCTTTGAAGAAGTATAGAGAAAAACACGATTTTATTATTCGTGAAAAATTAGGCAAACTACCTAAAGAATCAGATCATCCTTTAACTATTATGTTTACCGTTGGAGGAGCTGGAGCTCAAAAAGAATTGGGAATTAGTATTGTGAGGAGCCTGAAGAAAACAATATATGCCAAAAGATTGAAAATTATTCTTGTGGCTGGAATTAAAAAAGAAGTTAGAGATTATTTTGAAAAAGAAGTTAGAAATGGGGGACTGGGAGAATTATTGAACGACGGAATAGAAATTTTATGGGGTAAGGATTTTGGAGAATATTATGACAAGTTCAATCTAGCCTTAAGGAAGACAGACGTCTTATGGACTAAGCCTTCAGAACTTTCTTTTTATTCTGCTTTGGGCTTGCCAATCATTATTGCTCCAACTATCGGCTCTCAGGAAGAATTTAATAGGAGTTGGCTTTTGAAATCTGGATTTGGAGTAGATCAAAGAGAGGTGGAAAAAGTTAAAGATTGGTTCTATGATTATCTTCATTCAGGATATCTTGCTCAACTAGCAATGAATGGTTTTATTGAAGGCGAACAGATGGGAACAATTAGAATCAAAGAAGAAATACAAAAATGCTCTGGCTTATAACAATCATTTTTTCTTATTTATTTTTTGCCTTAGCTTCTTTGGGAGATAAGATTATTTTGTCTGGGCCAGCAAAGCCTAAGTCATATACTTTCTATGTCGGATTATTAAGTATTCTAGTTGTTTTTATTATTCCTTTTGTCGAATTTGGATGGCCCAGCAATATCGGCCTAGCTTTTATAATCCTTGAAGCCCTTGTTTATGTTGCTGGTCTCTATGCCATGTTCTATGCTTTAGAGCGTTTTGATGTTTCTAAAGTAATGCCGACAATCGGCGCTAGTCAGCCAGTGATTATTGCTCTTTTGTCTATTTTCTTTTGGGGAAAGCTAGATATGGGAATTAAAGAGATGGTCGCTTTTGCAATCCTTCTTTTAGGAAGTGTTTTAATTTCAATTGACAAAAATCCCAAGATTACAAGAAAGAGTTTAGAAATATCTTTAATAACGGCAGTTCTTTTTTCTTTGGATTTTGTTTTTTCTAAGTTTATCTATATCGAGATGCCATTTTGGCAAGGCTTTATCTGGATGAGAATATTCAGTTGTTTATTTGTAATGGTATTTCTTTTTGATCGAGAGTTTAGAAAAGAATTTAGCGATGGAAAAAAGAATCCTAATAAAAAAACAGGAATGTTTTTTATCCTTACTCAGGGAGCAGGAGGGTTAGCTAATATTTTGCAAAGTTTAGCAATTTCATTAGTTCCTATTTCTTATCTCGCCATTATGAATTCAATGAAAGGAATTCAATATGTCTTCCTTTTCATCATGGTTGCTCTTATCTCTTATTTCTTGCCCAGAGTATTAAAAGAAGAAACAAGCAAGAAGATTATTATTCAAAAGATAGTTTCTATTTTAATTATTGGGCTAGGTTTAGCCATTTTAGTGATATAATTTATATATGAAATTAATCAAGCAAGCTTTCACCTTAATTGAACTACTAGTCGTGATTGCTATCATCGGTATTTTGTCCGGCTTGATTGTTGTTTCGATGAGTGGGGTAACGCAGAAGGCTAATATCGCTAAATCTCAAATCTTTTCTAATTCATTAAAGAATTCGTTGTTATTAAATCTTATTTCTGAATGGAGATTAGACGAAAATACAGGAATTTCAACCTATGATTCTTGGAGTGGCGGGAATACAGGAACCTTAATGGGTGCAACTTTACCTGTTTGGAAAACTGGCTCAGATTGTGTTAATGGCTCTTGTCTCCAATTTGATGGTTCTGATGATTATGTAGATTTTGGTTCTAATTCTTCTTTAAGTATGGGATTAGGAGATCAAACCATATCTTTTTGGGTTAGATTTGATAATGCAGTTGCGTCACAATACGAAGTTTTAGCTTATTGCGGAGGATATCCTTCTGGAACAGGATATCCCGGATATTTTATTGATAGGCCTATTGGAACAAGTTCTATGCGTGTTTTGTTTTCTGATGGAACAGCATCTCTTATTGGTAGCGCAATGACTTCTACAAATTACTTTGCTAACAATGTTTGGTATAATATAGTAATAGTTTTCGATAGGGATTCTCTTGTTCAAGCTTATATAAACGGAACGAAAACATCATATTCAGGAAATATTTCTGCACAACAAGGAAATATAATTAATTATACTAGCTATAAAATTGGGACTTATTCAATAGCATCATATCACCTTGCAGGTAGAATAGATGAATTTAGACTATATAACGCAATAATGCCAGCTTCTCAAATTAAGGAACAATATTTTGCAGGACTAAACAGTCTTTTAGCTTCAAATTCTATTACTTTCGAGGAATATATGGATAGGATTGATTCTTTAGCTAAATTTTAATATAATGTATTTGATGATTCCATTATTAAAATACATTCTATGGTCCTTATTGGGACTAGGAATCCTTCTTGTCTCATGGTTTTTTATTGGTTTTGCTTATCAATCAAAGAACATAACTTGGGGAACTAATTTCTCTGTTAAACAAACAGACTTTTTAGGGCTTAATTCTAAAGAGACATATTTGGCTATTTTAAAGGATTTAGGGGTGAAGAATGTTAAAATTTCAGTTCATTGGGATTTAATTGAAAAAGAAAAAGGAGTGTATGATTTTAGCGAGCTAGATTGGCAAGTTGCTGAAGCAGAAAGAAATAATGCCAATGTTATTTTAGCGATTGGAATGAAAGTTCCTCGCTGGCCAGAATGTCATTTACCAACCTGGGCAAGAGATCTTAACAAAGAAGAGCAGCAAGTGGCAATAATGGAAATGCTTGATATGGTTGTTTCAAGATACAAGAATTCTAAAGCCCTTACCATGTGGCAAATTGAAAATGAAGTCTTTCTTAAGTTTGGAGCTTGTCCCTGGACCGATGAAGAATTTTTAAAGAAAGAAATTGCTTTTGTTAAATCAATTGATCCTATTCACAAGATTATCGTTACCGATAGTGGAGAACTTTCTTTTTGGTTTAAAGCTTCACAATCAGGAGCTGATATTGTTGGGGTGACAACTTACAAAAAAGTATGGCAACAGCAAGTTCGTGTATATATTTCTTATCCTCTTCCGTCAGTTTTCTACAACCGCCGAGCAGATACAATTAAGAATCTTTTTAATAAAAAAACAATTGGGGTGGAGTTGCAGGCTGAGCCATGGTGTGCTAATTCAATTATGAACTCTTCTTTGGCTGAACAAGAGAAAACCATGAATTTAAAACAATTCAAAGAGAATGTAGAGTTTGCCAAGAATACTGGTTTCGATACTTTTTATTTTTGGGGAGCTGAATGGTGGTATTACATGAAAATGGCATATAACAATTCAGAGATTTGGGATGAAGCTAAGAAATTATTTTAATATATGATAAGCATAATTGTACCAACATTAAACGAAGAGAAGAATATTAAAAGCCTGCTTGAGTCAATCAAGAAAGGTGGACTTGATGATTACGAAATAGTTATTGCTGATGCTGGCTCAAAAGATAAAACAGTTGAAATTGCTAGAGAATATAATTGTATTATTACTAAAGGGGGATTGCCATCCAGAGGAAGGAATAATGGAGCCAAAGTTGCCAAAGGCGACATATTATTCTTCCTTGATGCTGACTTAAAGTTTTCTCCTAAGGGTTTTTTAAAATTATCAATTGATTATTTTATAAAAAATGATTTAACAGTAGCTTCATTTCAAATATTGCCACAGAGGAATAATGTTTACTTGAATCCTTTTACTTTGAATCTTTTTTATAACTATCCTCAGATAGCCTTAAAGAAATTGTTTCCAATGGGAGCAATGGGAATAATAGTTAAAAAATATATATTTGAAAAGGTGGGTGGATTTGATGAAGGTATTACTTTGGCTGAAGACCACTATTTTGTTCAGCAAGCTGAGAAATTGGGAAAATTCGATATAATCAAAGACGTTATTCTATATATGCCCTTAAGAAGATTTGAAAAAGATGGGTATTTCACTACGGCATTTAAATATCTTAAATGTGCTCTTCGTATGGGAATTATAGGTGAACCAGAGAGGAAGATAAAATATGATTTCGGACATTATGATAAAAAGTAAATTATCAAAACTATGTCAATATATCAATTACCAACAATAAACTTAAAAAAGATAAAGGCGCCAGAAATAAAAAGGTTAGTCCCAGGCAAGATGCCTTTTCTCGGATTGTTTTTAATATTAGTTTTTATAATCGGCCTGATTGGAGGACTATCCTCAAGTTATATTTTTTATCTTAAATTAAAACAGGAGATTATTAGTGCTGGATTGCCGATGATAAGCTCGGAGAAAGTAATTGAAAAAGAATATATTCCTCAGACCACTCAAGAACAGAAAGTAATTGATGTGGTCAAAGAGAATTCTTCTTCGGTTGTTTCAGTTGTTATTATGAAAGAGATTGCTGTTTATGAACAAGAATACTATGATCCTTTTGGAACGGGTATCTTTATGATTCCTAAACAAACACAAACAGGAACAGAGAAACAGCAGATTGGAGCAGGAACTGGCTTTATCGTTTCTGAAGATGGATTAGTTTTAACTAACAAGCACGTTGCCTATGATGACAAGGCAGAATATATTGTCATTATGAGCGATGGTAAGGAATATCCAGCGAAGATATTGGCTAAGGATCCAGTTCAAGATTTGGCGATTATGAAAATAGAAGCGACTACTAAATTTAAAGCTTTAACTTTAGGTTCAGCTGAAGATATTCAAATTGGACAAAGCGTTATCGCAATTGGTAATGCTTTAGGAGAATTTCAGAATACAGTTTCAGTAGGAGTTATTTCTGGATTAGGCAGAACAGTGATTGCTTCAGGTGAAAGTGTTGGAACAGAAACATTAGAAGATATTATTCAAACTGATGCTGCTATTAATAAAGGAAACTCAGGAGGACCATTATTGAATTTAAAAGGTGAGGTTATTGGAATTAATACGGCTGTTTCTTCTTCGGGTCAGAATATTTCTTTTGCTATTTCAATTGATAAGGCAAAGAAAGATATTGAACAAGTGAAGAGTTCGGGCAAGATATCATATCCATATATGGGAGTGAGGTATGTGGTTATTACCAAAGAATATGCTGAAAACAAAAAGTTATCAGTTGATTATGGGGCGATTATTACCAAAGGAACAACAGCCGATGATCCAGCTATTGCAACTGACTCTCCAGCGGAGAAAGCAGGACTAAAAGAAGGGGATATTATTTTAGAAATGGGAGGAGAAAAGATAGGGGAAGACAACACCATTGCGAAAATGATATCAGAGTACAATCCGAATGATTCTGTTGATTTAAAGATTTTAAGAGATGGAAAAGAAATGACAATTACTGTTGTTTTAGGAGAATGGGAGCAATAGCTCTTTTTCTCTTTTTGTGTTAGCTTAATAATATGAACTCAGATTTAGAAGAAATAAAATCTCGGCTAAATATTGTTGATGTAGTTGGAAGCTATATTAAGCTTGAAAAAGCGGGAATAAACTACCGAGCTCGCTGTCCTTTTCATAATGAAAAGTCAGCTTCTTTTTTTGTTTCT
>Ga0172381_10003759_pt1 | contig 15918 bp, 6 predicted proteins | sample Leawel6488metaG_FD_119754 | JGI IMG/M metagenome (GOLD analysis project Ga0172381, IMG submission 119754) | Leachate microbial communities from a municipal landfill in Southern Ontario, Canada - Leachate well 64-88 metaG | ecosystem: Engineered > Solid waste > Landfill > Unclassified | place...
ATATAAATGATTAACCGGACTCTGACGCCAGGCACGAACGCCTGCCACCATTTTATCATATCCATCCGCTTCCAACAATTTTATCTTCGAAAATATTTTAGCGGTAATTTCGGCCGGAGTTTTTCCTAAACGGCGAAAATTCAACAAATCAAGAAATTGTAATTCTTCAATCGGACCCATTACTTTCGGTATCGGTTTAACGTCGCGCATGATTGTTTTCGAACTAGAAGAAACAGCGGCTGGACGAGAAGCGGCAATCGGCCTAATAGGTGCGAATACTGGCGGTACAACTGGTTTGCTTATCGGCGTAACCGGTTTACTTATCGGCGGAATAACCGGATGAACCACTGGCGGTACAACTGGATGAACAATCGGTGGCACAATCGGCGGAACTATTTTAGGAATCGCGACTGGCGGAACTATTGGGGCAGCTACTAAAGGTAAATTCAATTCTTTTTCCGGGGAAGATATTTTTTTAATCTGACCGGAAGCGATTGCTTGTTTTAAATTATATTCGGCCCCCGGTTTAGCATTGTCGGCTGAGGCAACTATCTTATCAAGTCGAGCGGAAGGAATGGCAGCAACCGGTGAAGCGGCCGCTGGCGCAAAAAAATTATTATAATTAATTATGTTAATCGAATTTTTTGGTAAACGGTTATCACAAATCTTTAAAACACGTTCTATCTCTTCCGGACTAAGATCGAGTCCGCCAATCTTGGTGTTCTTCGCTAAAGTATTTTTTGTATCTATTTTATTTCTGATTCCCCGATTATAAGTAGAAATAATATTTTTAAAACGGCTAACCGCCATCGAACTTGGCAATACTAATCTGGCTTCTTTAATTATACTTTCAATTTCTCTATCCTGATCAAAGGCGGTAATTTCTCGGGACAAGCCTAAATATTCCGCCGCTAAAGAAAAAACTTTTTCTTTTAAATCATGCGTTAATTGTTCGGCAATATCGGACGACAAAGAAAATTCGCTGCTAAGATATAGAGGCAGAGTTGCTAAAGGAATACTCTTAACCATTACTTTCATAATAACTATCGCCAAATCGACTTTATATTTCGTTTCCAATTCGGAAATAGTCGCCATCGCGGACGGCGAAGAAACCTGATCACGCAAGTTTTTTGGAAGCTTATTAAATTGTTGTAAATAGTCGAACATTAGAAAGTACTTTTTTTATTTCTTCTTTTTTAAGTGCTCAATTTCCTGCTTAACCGCTTTATATTCCAAGCTACCCGGAGCATATTGAGTTAACGCTTCTTGAAGCTCGTTAAGAGGAATGTCTTCCAGCTTTTTTGTGTTTAAATGGGCGGGCGCGGGCGATGACGGAAAAACGGACAACGATTTAGAAATTATCGGTTTATTATCTTCCAGGGCATCTTGAAATACTTCCGGCTTAGAAACTTTTTTATTAATCTCAACCTTATCGACCGGAATTATCTGCCAATCTTCAATCGGGTTATTTCCCATACTGTCGGGAAAAAAAGCTAAATTACGATATAGTTTTAATAACTTTCTTAATAAATCTTTTTCTGACTGAGTTAATTTTTTAGCATTAGCTGAAGCGCTTAAATATTCCGCCATTTTCAACTCGTCAAACATTTCACTACCGTTAATCTTGATAAAATCCTTCAACCAATTAGAAATAGTTGGGGGGACTTCTTTGTCTTCAATTATTATATTATTTGTTGAAATCTTTTCTTGATTAGAATACAAAGCTGATTCTAAAAATTGGCTAAAATCAGCATCCTCGGCTATTAAGGCAATAATAATATCATTGTAATCGGAAATAAATTCTTTTCCTTCTTCATCAGAAAAAATACTAACTAAATTTTTATTAAATATCTCCGGTGCATCAATTTTTTCTTTTTTCAAGTCCAAATTTAAATCTTTATCTTCTATTGGAGAAACTTTGGGGGTAAAAGAGACTCCGGGCTCAGGCGTTGATTGTTCGGCAAAATACTTTTTTTCTTCTTCAAGGGCCTTTTTTTCTTCTTCTGTATAAGAGATATAATCTTGCGGAGTTCCTCCCCAAGAAACAATAAGAGCATTTAAGTCTTCGTTTAACCAATCCTTTATTACAAATAAACGTAAACCGACAATATCACAAGCTAATAATTTAGCGGCTAAGGCATCAACTTTAAAATCACGAATAATTTGATTGGGCAAATCTATTACCTTAAGATCTTTGGTAAATAAAGCAGAAACTATATCCAAAAGAGACCCAATATAAGACATATTCAAATTATTTCTCTTTAAAATAAGGAGGTTAAGTTCTGACGCCTTTAAAGAATCGAGAAATGATTTTATCTCTGAGGGTATGGTTTTTATTTTATTTATATTAGTGATCATAAAATATTAATCATTAAAATTTACCAATTAAATAATCGGAGGGGTGTTGATATTAGAATTATTGCTCTTCGAATTTATTGAGCTAGAATTGCCTGAGTTCTGGTTTGCATCAGATGTAAGATTATTTGAAGTATTGCCTCTTTGGTTGGTCTGATTCTGGTTATTTTTAGATTGGGAATCCATATTAAACCCAGTAACTCTAACTCTTGACCTTCCCCCTCCTTGATTATCATCTGATTTATTTTTTTCGCTGGCGGCTAAACTTATTTTATTGCTATCTTCAAGCATGGAATTAAGTTCACGATCAGCTTGTATCTGCTCGCGGTCAGCATGATGGCTTTTCACCATATAATTAGCAAACATGCTCACTAATTTAGGGTTATCTCCTTGCTTGAGCATTCCTTTAAGCTTAGAGAAATCCAATCCTTCGGCAATAACTTTCTTTAAAGAATCGGCAATTTGACTAGCATCAATATTTTTAGCGTCCATCTTATTTAAATCAATAACCTTTGCCTCTTTAACATAATTTTGCAAACCTTCTTCATCCAACTTACCATCAATAGTGAAAGATTTTTCGGCTTGCCCAGTTAATTTAGTTTCCAGTTTGGCGTATTTATCTTCTGGGTCTATCTTCTTGGTAGTTTTATCATATTTGATATTGCGGTTAAGATCATTATCGACGGCATCAGCATGAGTCTTACTTTGCTTATAGTTAGCTTCCATAACAGAATTAAATTCTTTCCCATGAAATTCGGCTAAAGTTTTAAGCAACCCGCCATCATCATTTTTAAAAGCCTCAGCTTTTAATTTTGTAGAATTAACTTTGCCAAAATCTACTCTTTCTTTAAATTTAAGAACATCGGCTTCATTTTTAAATTTTCCGGTCACTTTATCAATAGTCAAATCATAATTAAGATGGGCTTGGTTTGTATCAACCAAGTCATTGAATTTACTATTTAATAAAGTATTGGAACCAACATACTTTTTGGCTTCATCCACTTCTTGATTAGTTTTAAAACCTCCTTTGGTCGCCAAAGTCATAGACGCGGCCTTTTTCTGAGTTGCCGAAGCGGTTGTGCTTATAAGAATTCTCCTCATTTCATCATTTGTCATACCAGAATCAGCAAATTTCTGTTGTTCATCGGTAATTTTCTTTTCTTCCTCTTTGTTAGCGATTGTTCGACTCTTGGTGCCGGTATCACGCCAAGCGTCTCGCCAAGCGGCGGCGGCAGGACTCATTGCGGTTACTTCCTTTTCTTTACCCTGATTATTTGCCTTCGTCTTAAGAAAATTCTTTTCATTATTTTCTGACAAGACGGTTTTACCTTTTTCGTCAACTTCATAAAACTTATCCCTATTCTCCCCTTCTTTTTCCTTCTTATACCGTTTACCGTTGTAACTTAAAACCGCCGCATTTTCTCCAACCTTCTTCTCCTGTTCTAAATATTCTCGACGCTTTTCATTAATATCTTTCTTTTTATTTATTCTGGCAACGGTTTTTGTATAAATATTACCAGGTAAATTTTTTACACCGGCAACTGTTCCGCCGATAAGTCCTCTATTAGCAAAATTGGTTTGAAATACTGTTCCATCTTTTCTTTCTTTTTTGGAAACCCAGTCTACTCCCGCACCTAAAGTTCTATCTATCCCCCCAGCGACGGCGCCACCAACATGTTTTATTGTCCTCCCAGTCGCTAGGCCCATACTCGTAGCTTTCTTACCTGCCCATTTTCCAGAAAAAGCTGCACCCTGTTGTATCTTAGCCATTCCTTTCCCGGCCATACTTCCGGCCGCGCCACCGATTTCTTGAGAAATTTTCAAACCACCGATAAGCATACCGATGGCAATAATAAATTTAATAAATACGCCAGAAGTAGCAGCATTGGTTCCCGTGGTACTAGCTCCCTTATCATAAGTAGTGGACATACCCGCTTCAGTAGCGATTGAACTAGTAGTATCGTCAGTCACTTTAAAATCGGTATTTATCCAAGTAGGCGTTTGCAAGGATACAAAAGACAACCAAATAAAAAAAGCTAAGACCGGACCGACAATTAAATTTTTTGTAAATTCGGTCCACCATTGGCTGGCATATTTTTGTCCGCCGGGAAAAGCGGAAAATAAATAAGCGGCCGGTGATAAAACGACGTATATCCAAATCATCACGATACGCATTACCAGCATTGCAAGCATCGTAACAATAACCACAAGGGCAATCATGATATAAATAAGACCTAAGACATACGAACCGATAATCTCCCAAAAACCGATGTCGCTGCTTGTCTGCGCTAAAGTTAAAATATCGGTAATCCCTAAATTAGTAATTAAATTTCCGGCGGCGATATCTTTAAAGGCGTTAACAAAAGTTAACATTACGACCTGAGCAAAATCAATCAACAAGCCGCAAATAGTTTTAGAAAAATTTATTAAAATGGCCATCAAAATTAATTTTGGCAACCATTTTTTATAACTGTAATTTTCTATTTTTAAAATTGTCGCGAAAGCAATAATTAAAAGAACAAGAACAAAAAACATATTGCAAATATCGCGTACCATTTTCCAGCCATTACTAACCGCCGGAGAAGCGATAAAGTTGCTGTACTGAGCAACCAGCACTAAAGCCTTCATCACCAAAACAAGAATCAAGCCGAAAGCGGAAATAATCCAACCGATAAGGCCGCCAATAACTTCACCCGCCCAATCGCCGATTGCCGCGTGAGCGCTGGGAACTAAAAAGAAAATACCACCTCCGACAAACAGAGTTAAGAAAAAAGAAAATATTTTTTTCTTGTTTTTAGTTATCATAAAATATTATAAATATGTATTTGAGATTGTATTTACAAGACTAATTATCATATCCGTCTTACTATTGTCTTTATTGCACCCGCCAATAACTGAGCACCAAATAGTTCCAAAAATTGCTTTTATCGCCTTGAACGGATTTTCAATGCCAGAAACAATCATGGCAATTAAACTCAAAACACATATAACCAAAATCAAACATCCTAAATTTAAACAAGCGACTCCCATTCCCTCGGCCATACCAACTGATTTTTTTGCTCCTTCAAGATTTCTCGGCGTTCCCTTAGGAAACCATTCCTCTCCCAAAGAACAAAACAAATCTTTACCTAATACTTGGCTTAAAAAAATATGAATATCAATCCAAATAAGCGAAAGCCCAAAAGTATCAATCAAATTTCCCCAGGCCGCTTTTAATAAATTAGAGGTCCCTTGTTTCGCCGGGGACAATATTTCTTCAATTGCTTTATCTTTCACCCCCCCTAATCCACTCTGACGAAGCGCTGTCATTCTATCAGCGCGGATATCGTTTTGCGATTCCAAAGCACTATTACTTTCATTACCGCGCATCGCCTCTCTCAAACTAGCGGAACGAGTGGAAGACGAATCACTTTCCGGGTTATCCGCTTCATTTTTCTGACTATTACTATGAGAAATTAGTTGTTCGTCGAGCGGCATAAATATAAAAAATATTTTTGGATTCTACCTTCAAATTATACAATAAAATAGGAATAAAGGCAAAATAAAAAACCCGCTTTGTTTAAACACAAAACGGGCATTTTTTATAATAGTTATCCAACCGACAAACGATTATTTTGATAAATCATAATTAACTGAACTTTCGATATCCCAATTATCTTTAATCTTTATATTAATATCGCCGGTAGCCTTTTCTTTATAATAATGATAAAAAATATGAGGATTGCTGGCTGACGGACGATTATTCTGACCGGTAATTGTTTGGGCAAAACCGTCGCCCCAATCTATATATATCTCTTTTAAAGGCTGCTGCTCAGAATCGACAAAAGTGGTAAATTTAAGACCATAAATGTTTTGTTTATTCTCGACCGAGATATTACCAATGCTCGGCTCGATATAACAGAAAGAATTATGAGAGGCATTAATGTTGCTATAATCGGCTACCGGACGGCTGCCATTACATTTTACTAAACCGGACTTTTCCCCTCCTAACTGTATATTCCCAGAAAAATAAATTCCGTATGCTTTGGAGAAAGAATAAGAATCGTATGATTTTAAGAATAAATTATTCAATATGGTCGAAAAATCATAGCCACTACTATTAATATTGCTATCTTTTTTGCCTAAATAGCTACTCCAGTCCCAAAGAGGAACACAATATCCAAGAGCCCCGCCGCAAGTTTGTTTGGCAATATAATCCGTGCTTGACGCGACTGTCGTGCCGGTTAGACAATAGATGTTTGGATTATTTGAACAATAACCGATATGAGAGCAGCCTGTCCTGTCGATTTCATCTTCATTATAATTAGAGCATCCGTACGGACGGCCGGCGAAGACATCTTCATTATTTGTCGCTGAAAATTGATTTTTCAATTTAACAGCGCCGCTATTTGAAATATCAAAGCTATCCGGCCAAGAAGCCGCTCCATAAGGAGCCACTGATCGGCTACGGGTATAAGCGGAAATTCCGTGAGAAAACGGGGTGCTGCTGGCATAGAACGCCCAACCCTTGGTTGTATAATCGACAAAAAATGGCGGAGTAGAAGTTGACCAAATAGCGTTTGCCCCCGTTCTTCCCGACCAGGCCATATTGTCGCCGTTGGCATTAACCGCTTGGACAAAATTATTGCAGGTTAAACGGTAAATTTTATCATAATCGCCATCAGTTCCTTTAGAAGACAGGTATTTTAAATTATCGGCTGATGCCGGAGGATTATCATAATCATAAATGCGGACCGGGGCTTCATCATTTGATTCTTCATTTATACCAAAACCGGAAGTATCATCACACCAATTTTTATACTGATCGGGATGGCTACCACTACTGCATAAATCATATTCATCTTTTATTGTATATTTCTTTACTCTCAATTCGTAATTTTGTTTTGCCCAACCTTCATAATAAACCGTTCCATCACACTGCGTCATATCGGAAACAGTGACAGTATTGGTTCTAAAAATTAAATTATTTTCATTAGGAACACAAAGTTTTTTTTCATAGGACTTGTCATGACTATATCTTCCATATGATCTTATCGTCTTATAATTAGGATCGTTATCACCATCACATCCATTATCTAAAACTTCGCAATAATGTTCATTTTCCCCCACACCAACACCTGAACCAAAATGAATTTTGGCTCCTTTTATTTTCTTAAGCAACTCGAAATTTCCGTTTACCTCGGTGCAGTAATTCAACGGGAAAAGTCCTTGATAACCGGAGCTTGATTTAGACAACCCCCCGGCGTTTATCTTGTCGACCGGATACCAAATCAAGCAGACCCCCTGATTATCGGGGTCATGCTCCAAACAATAACCTTCCAGGCCGTCAGACAAAACATTCTCATTCTTATTGACGCAAGTTAAGCTATCGCTCGTTGGGTATAAGCGGCATTCGCGGGCAACGTATTTTTTACCGGTCGAATCGCTGCCGACTTCCAGAACCGGTTCGATATTTATATCGTCGAAATAAACTGCTTGGTCGCTCAAGCTATCGCTCGCGCTCAAATATATTTTTATCGCCGTAATTTCATTAGGAACTTTAAACGGCAATATCTGGCGGCTCCAACCGGCATTGGAAGAAAATTCTTTTTCGGCTATCACCGTTTCTGTTTTACCGGAAACCGATTTTATTGTTACTTTGGCGGCAAGATCAGATTTTCTCGTATTAACCAAAAAATTAATAAAATATGTCTGATTCGGCCGGACATTTAAAATACTTCCATCTCCAAAAGAGATAATATAGAAAGCGGGAACTTTTAGATAATTGGTGCCATGAGCCGGATAATCAGTCGGGGCATTTTCCGGTTCATCAATAATTAATTTATTGACATCATCGCAATCCCCACCTCTTACTTTTTTACAACTGGGGGCTCCTCCGGTTTCAAAATCATAATTAGCACCGGAAACTTTTAAGCCAACTTCTTTCATGTTGCTTAGATGATACTTATTTAACAAATAATATCCGGTAGAATTTTTATTTTTTTCGGAATCATCAAATGATATAGTTCCGGAGGAGATAGATTCAAAATTAACGCACTCATTTTTATCATTAAGGCGGGCGCACTCTCCGAGAGCCGAGCATACTTTCTCTCCTGTATCGGGGTCGTTAAAATAAGCGCTACAATCAAGCCACTTTGAACAAATTCTATCAGGGTTTACCTTAATTAATTTATTGGCGTTACAAATTCCTGAAGTACTACAATTAACTGGGGCTTGCTTATCGACACTATCAACCGCGTCAAATTTACCGGCCAGGCTAACTAATCCAGAAGCGCCGCTGGTGCTTCGTTCATCAAAGAGAACACAACCGTTATCAAAATTAACCGCTCCGTTGCAACTTGTAGTATCAATATTTTCTTGTAATTGATAATTTATAATCGCTTCTTTAAGTTCAATTTTCTTTCCGGTTTCACCGCCGGAAATAACAACCTTAGAATTGCTTAAAGACGCAAACATAATTCTGCCGTCTTTCTCGGCGGGGATAGAAATACTTGTTATAGTTGTGCCTAAAGTATTATCAACTAATAATTCTTTGACACCGGCGGCAAAAGTTAAAGTTGTTGCCGAGGTGGTTGCCGTGCTACCGCTGACCGTAAAAATATAAAGTTTATTAGGATTAATAACAACCGTTTGCGTTCCATCGTCCCAATCATTGGAGGATTCATGGCTTGAGTTATTGACTAGATTAATCGAAAATTTGCTGACCGGATCAATATATTCCGTACAACCGGAAGCAGTTGCCTGGCATAAACCAGCCTGCTGACTCGGGACAGGTATTTGATTGCCAAATCCGCCTAAACCGAAGGTCTTAAAATATGAAGCCTGACAAGGATAATCATTATTATCGACAATACATGCTCCTGACAAACAAGAACTATCGGATACACAGACTATGCCATCCTTTTCAGATGGCGTATCAATTGTATTGCTATTATCTAAATCACAACGCTTAACCGGAATCTTATACCAAGCTTTACCGGGAGCATCCGGATTATTGTTGCTATCGCGATATTGACAGGTCTCATTTCCAGGATTTCTAAAATAATTTTCCGAGCCATCTTCTGTCGTCCATTTCTCGCATCCAACTTCGACTTGACCGCAAAGAATACTGCTATATAGATTTGGGTTATTATTTTCATAAACATCCGACCAGCCAGATCCGTCCGATGCTCCCTGCCCTAAACGGCTGCAACCTAAATCGGCTGAATTACATTGCTGGCTAGAATCAAAAATGGCGTAGATTACTTTATCACCATCGACCTTAACACAATCTTTTTCATTGGCATCACAATTTCCATTATAATTAGTATCATTCCAAATTCCACTATAATACGGGGAATAATTTTGGGTAGCAACCAACTGCTCGCAGCCGACCGCTGAACTTGAACAAAGTTTCGAGAACTTTCTTAAATTATGAGTTAAATTATCACGATCGGTATATTGAGCGCAACCTAAATTATAATTTTCTCCTTGATAAACATTATTAATATCATAAGAACAAATATCTGGTACTTGGCTAGAACCGCTAATCAAATAATAACGATCCGTAATCTCTGTTAAAGCAAAATCATCAAAGTAAAAACTATTATCAGCGACAATTGTTAAAGTTTCGTTGTCGGAAATAGTATGATTTAAATTATCCAAAGTAGCTTGATAGATATTCCATTCTCCGCCTCCTTTAACAACCACACCGTCGGAGGAAAATTTTGCTTCCTGCGGATTAGTGGAATCATTATCGGTAAAATAAATATTTAAATTAGCGACTGTATTGGCCTTGGCCAGAAAACGAATTGAATAAGCTTTCCCTTCCGTAACAACATTGCTAACGCCGACTCTCGCGACGGTATTACCAGTATAAGAATACAGTAAGGAATGGCCGTCTTTATTATTGGAAATCGGAACATTTATCAAATTATTATTAGATGTCCATCCCTGGGTGCCATCTTCAAAATTATAAGAAACTATCGACTTAACATTATTGCCGCCATTGCCATTGAATTCACGGCAACCGCTTTCGGCGGCGCTACAAGTTTTCCCTTCTCCCGGGACAGCCTGATAAACGCAAGAATTTTTTTCCGTGTCCCAAATACCGCCATTTAAACAGGCATAACATTCATTACTTGCCGCATTCCAATGGTAATTAGTCGAATCAGGATTATATGCCAAATCAGCCGCACTACAAGCATTCTGGCTGGTTAAGTTCTTATCAATATTCTTTTCAGTCATTCTGTAAGCATGACAATCATCAGAACAGGTTATGGTATTAGAAATAAGCGCATAGAAAACTTGTCCGGCTGAATTATAAAACTCATGGCAATCAGCATTATAACCGATTTCTCCAACATTTTTACTATAAATTGCTTGGTTACAATTTGCGTCATTTAATGCTCCGGAGGTTACACTTGGTTGGCCACTAAGCTGAGCTAAACTATATGATCTTAATTGATAACCATTATCAGTTCCCTCCCAACTATAGAAAGTCCCGCAAGTTCCTTGCCCCGGCTTAATACATTGTTTTATCGAAGAATAATATTCTTTGGCTTCTCCGCCAGCGTTCAAAGCATCAAGATTAGTAAATTCGTTACAACCGGCCGAATCAGCATTACAAGCAGTCGTTTTATCGGGAATCATATTCTCTGCTTTTGGCGAATTGAAATAATTTCCCTTGGAAATATAAACGTCATAGCCAACGCAATCTCCCCAACAATAATCCGAAGCGGTTACTTGAGCAGAAACTGAAATATTATCTTTAACCCCGACAAATTTTTCACAACCGGCTTCGTCGCGATTACAACGGCGAGCAAAATTAGAACAAACAGCCGGCGCATCGCTCTTTAAGGTATAATCTTTAGTTGCGCTAGAAACGTTATTGTAACAAACGCTCTCTAAATATGGGGGGATTAATTTTTCATAAACTTTATAAGTGCTGCCGTAAATATTAAATCCGGTTTCATAATTACTGACTTCAAATTTCAAATGCTGGACATATATTATCAAGGAACCATCGGAACTCTCGGCGCTAACTCCAAACGCCGGTTGGCTATAAGATCCGGAGGCGATACGGGTAGCGGACAAATGCTGCCAAGATCCGGTCCCGGTTGTCGACTGGACAAAACCATCAGCCGCGGTAGTCCCCATATAAATAGTTACTTTACTACCTTCAGCCAAATAAACATCAGCACTGACAGTATAGGCTTGGCCAGTGACAAGTTGAAAATTATCCGGTAAAAGAGAATTTGCAGTTTCGGAATAAATCCCGGCAGATATTGTTGCGTTTGCACTGCCGCTTGCTTCTAATTTTAAAGCTTTATCCGATGAGGCTCCGGTTTCAATATCAGCAGCAACAACACTAATTTTGTTGCTGGTAATATTGTCTGAAACCCAATATGGCCAATCATTAAGAGCTTTTCCATTGTTAGAAGTATCGCCGAGAACTTCCTTGTTGTAATCGGCATCCATTATTAAGTTAGAGCCCCAAGTCGGTTTAGCTCGGAGTAACTCTGTACAAGCTTCATCTTTGCTATTACAAGCGGTTGTTCCTTTATTAAGATAAATAGTCTTTCCGGCATCCCAACTGATAGCGCCCGTAGAACTGGTGTAAGAACCAAAAGTGGAATATTGGCGGCAACCAGCACTGCTGGCGTCACAACCGGTATAATCTAAAGTATTTTTTAAATAGGAAACACTCTTGCCAGAATCAGCATTAGTGAAACTTTGACAAGTATTATAGACTGGATCGCAACCATCGGCAGAAAAATTCCAAGTCCTTTTCTCTTCGTTGCAATATCCGTAAGCTTCACAGCTACCGTCAGCTTTTTCTTTAATACAAGTTTTTTCATCGGCGCAATAATTTTCACTATGAGTCAAACTATAAATACTAGCGATACGATTAGCGCCGGAACCAATACTTGGAGTTACCATTTCGCTTATAACCTGGGCGCCGATTCCTTCCTTACTGCAATAATTAAGCGGGGCTTTCAAAACCCAGTTCGGATCAACTAAACCACGACACCAAGTTTGGTCCTTGTTTCCTTTGCTATTAAAATCATTACTGAATTGGTTATAACTATCATTAGCATCAAAACAAGAAATTAGATCCATGACTGTAACTTTCTTGATATTATTCTGATCGGCATAAGCGCGATTAATTGCCTCTTCCCAACCGATAGACAAAATTCTATATTTTCTTAAAATTGAAATATTACGCAAAGAATAGGCATTTTCGGCCGTATCTTTAGTCAATTGCCAACCACCATTTATATAACCATCGCTGACAGCTTCAATTACGGTTTTTCTTTCGGTAATCCCTTGCATAAATTTATCATCGATTACACAATCGGTTGGACCAGGGTTATTGACATCAGAACAAACCGATAAGCTGGTCAAAATATCATAGTCCGCTTTAACACCAAAATCCGGTTTGATAATCGAAGATAGTACTTCTTTAAGTTTTCCTTCACTATAAGAAACATTAGAATCAGATTCGGCATTAGTTACCGAAGAGGAGCTGCCACCGCTTGATGTTTTCTTACCCAGGTTAGACATCAAGTCATTGAATTTAGTAATAGCGTATTGATTGACAAAAACATTAGCGGCATCAACAACAATATCGCCAGTCGTGCGTAAAAGAGAATTTTTCTGAGCCGCTTCGGTTGTCTGTGCTTTTGTTTCGGCATCGCCAGGGACACTAATCGATTCTCCCGCCGCATTCTTTTTACTTAACCAGCCTTTAGTAGCAACTAAATTATTTAAAGAAATAGCGCTGGCGCCCGCTTCAACCGAAGCTAAATTAGTTCTCGCTGACATATATATTCCTAGATCATTTGAAGTCGGGTTAAACATTCCTTTGATATTATCCAAGAAATTTGCATCTTTCCAATCAGTTACTTTAGTGACTTCGTCTCCCCAATTTTTTATCATGTCAGTAGCGGTACAATTAACTGTCGGGCTCTGACGTTCAACTAATCCTAGGCCAATATTTACCTTTGCTTCCAAAGAAGACGGCTGACAAATATTTAAAGAAGTTAAACTAGCGGCCGCGCCAGCTAACGCATTTGTACTGGTAGCCACGGCTGAACCAGCGGGTGTCCCACATTTATTGGCGGCTGTTTTACATGTTTGCAAACAAGCAGTTGATTGTTTTAATATTCCCGCATCAGTTAAAGAAGCACTATAACTGCTGTTACAAGCTTTGGCACATACTTGATATTTTCTTTGGCAATCAGCACTAATATCCGTGCCTAAATTATTAACAAAAGTTTCAATAAACTGACCAGCCGCCGCATCGCCGACGTTGGCTAAATAAGAACCCCAGCCCTCAGTAACAAATAGGGGTTTTTGTCCGTTATTCCCCGAACCTAAGTAGGTCGCCGTATCGTAAGCTATTTTATTCAAAGCCGTTCGAACAACCCGTTGAAAAGAAGCAGCGCCGGCTTTCAGGAGCAACTTTCCTAAAGCGGTTTTAGCTTTATCATAAGCCGCTTTAGCTATATTTTGAGCTTCCAAAATAGGAGCGCTAACAACTCCTTGCGCTTTGACCGTTTCAAGAGGCGTGAATAAAAAAGAAAAAAGCATAACAAAAACGAGTAGAAAAACCGCTGTTTTTTTACTTGTTTTCTTAATACTCTTCTTCGCTGGGTTTAAAGAAGATTTCATTTTATTATATCGAATTATTTATATCCAATTATTGATTACTTGAACTTGCTTGGCTGGCAACCGCCTCCTGATAGGCCGACATTATATCAGCATCACTAATTTGATTGACGGTTGAGGTATCTGAGCCATTTTGAATTAATATCTGTCGTAAAAAATCTGGTGTGACTACACCAGTAGCAGAAATTACTCCTGTACTGGTAGTGGAAGCCATTTCGCCGACAGCCTCGGTCTCTCCGGCAGTTATTAAATCATTAGCAATAGTATCAACCGTAGAACTCGAATTTGAATTAATCGCGGTGGTAGATGTATCACAAGTTTGCCCTGTCGGACAATTCGGATCAGTGCCGGCCGCTATTTCATCTTTATCTAAAATTCCATCACTATCGGAATCCGGCAAATAAGGTGATGTTTTATAAACATTGATTTCATCGGCATTAGATACTCCGTCATTATCAGAATCCATGAGTTTTAAATCAGTGCTAGTGGCGCTATCAGTACCGTTATTTTTTTTACCGATATCAAACGGGGCATTTAATTTTGTGTGAAATTGTAAAATTGAAAGAGTGACAACCGCAACCGTCAGGATAACTAAAAATAACACCGCCGTTTTTTTCCGGCGAGGAGAATTTTCTTCAATTTGTCTGTTTCTTTCTCTTTCTAAAGGATTACCGGCCGACATAATAAAAATAATATAATCTTAGCTTTAATTTAATTTGATTATACCATAAATTCACGTAATGTCGCAAATAATTTACGCCAATCATCAAGACTTAAATCTTCGGCGCGCAACTGAGGATTAAATTTATTTTTCACCAATATTTCACTGATTACTTTTTGATTAATTTTCAAGCCACCGGCGAGATTATTCTTTAACATTTTTCGTTTGGCGCTAAAGCCCACTTTGGCTAAACGAAAAAATAATTTATCATCGATTAATTGTTCTTCCAACGAGCCCGCCAGCCGATCTTTAACGGTTATTTTTATCACGGCGCTATCAACTTTTGGTTCCGGCCAAAAATTGCCCGCTTTTACTTCCCGAATAATTTTAGCATCGGCATAATATTGGACTGAAAGCGCCAAAAGACTCATTTCCGGCGGAGTAGCCACTATTCTTTCGGCCACTTCTTTTTGAAGCATTAAAACGAATGATTCTGGCGGTCGGCGAGAGGAAAGAAATAACCGCAAAAAAATAGAAGTAATATTATAAGGGAGGTTGGCAACTATTTTATATTTTTCTGTGGGTGCTAAATGAGTATTAAAATTAAAACGTAAAATATCTTCGTTAACAATTTTAATATTGGCTATTCCCTTCGCGTCAATTCCGGTTTGTAAATAATTAGCTAGTTTGTCGTCAAGCTCAACCGCGATTACTCGCTTCGCGCGCTTTGCTAATTTTAAAGTCAAGAAACCTAACCCGGGACCGATTTCTAAAACCGTATCATCCGGTTCAATTTCAGCCACCTTCATAATATCATCATAAATATTTTCATTCACCAAAAAATTCTGCCCCTTGCTTCTTGAAGGTTTGATTTCACATAAACGGCAAATTTCTCTAATTTCAGGCAATAAATCGGACATTTTATTTTATTTAATTTTATTTAACAACGATATTTAATAATTTTCCCGGGACAAAAATAACTTTGACTATTTCTTTTTCTTTTAGCCATTTACTAACCAATTCTTCTTGGCGTGCCAAACTCATCGCGGCCTCTTCTGTGATATCAAAAGGGGCTAATAGTGTTGAACGTAATTTTCCATTCACTTGGATAACTAAATTAATCTTTTCATCTTTAATCAAATTTTCATCATACTTCGGCCAAGTGCTAGTAAAAATACTATCCATATAGCCCAAATTCTCGGACAACTCTTCACTAATATGCGGCGCAAAAGGAGATAATATTTGTAATA
>Ga0172381_10003760_pt1 | contig 15914 bp, 9 predicted proteins | sample Leawel6488metaG_FD_119754 | JGI IMG/M metagenome (GOLD analysis project Ga0172381, IMG submission 119754) | Leachate microbial communities from a municipal landfill in Southern Ontario, Canada - Leachate well 64-88 metaG | ecosystem: Engineered > Solid waste > Landfill > Unclassified | place...
GGGCAAAGGTCACGAAACCTACCAGGAAATCCGCGGCGTCCGGCATCCATTTTACGATGGTGAAATTGTGGAAAAATATTTCGGTGCCGCCCATGATTGAAGCCGATTTCATTCGGGCTACCGGACTTGGCCGTTTAGTGAATTTCGACGGCGTTATCAGCGGCGCTGAAATTGACACCCGCAAATTACGTCCAGGCACAGCATTTTTCGCGCTGAAGGGCGCAACCTGCGACGGTCACGATTACATTCAAGACGCCCTGCAAAAAGGCGCCGCGCTGGCTGTGGTCACAGAAGAATGGGCGCAGAATAATCCGTTTTCCGCTCCACTCTGGATTGTCCCCAATCCGGAAAGCGCCCTCCAGACATTAGCCGAAAAATGGCGGCTCAATTTTTCAATTCCGATGCTGGCGATCACCGGTACAAATGGCAAAACCACCACGCGCGCGATGTGCGCCGCTATTCTGAACACCACCTATCATTTGCATACCACGAGCGGCAATTTCAATAATCAACTCGGTTTGCCGCTGATCTTACTTAACCTCGAACCCGGGCATAACTTCAGCCTGATTGAAATGGGCACAAACCATTTCGGCGAAATTGAGCGACTCTGCCAGATCGCCCACCCCAATGCCGGTCTGATTACCAATATCGGTCACGGACATACTGAATTTTTCGGCGATCTCGAAGGCGTAGCGCGCGCCAAGGCGGAGCTGTTTGCCGCACTGCCGGCAAATGGCATGGCTTTTATAAATACGGACGATCCCTCGATTGCCCGTATGCCGGTAACCTGTCCCAAAATCAGATACGGATTCGGTTCGGTTGATCTTGATTTCCGCGGAAAAATAAATGGCTATTCCGATAATGGCTGTGCCCGCTTAAACATTAACTCCAAAATTGAAATCCGTCTGGCGATTCCCGGTAAAGTAGCGGCGCTCAACGCGCTGGCGGCTTCGGCGGTCGGTCTGTATTATCAGGTCGATGAAGAAGTTCTCATCGCCGCGCTGGAAAATTTTCAGCCGCCACATCAACGCTTCGTCCAATTCGAATTTGGTCCATATCATATCATTAACGATACTTATAATGCCAATCCCGATTCGACTATTGCGGCGCTGGAGACGTTCCGGCGGATCAAGGTCGCCGGGCGGCGCATTTTCATCATGGGTGATATGCTCGAACTGGGTCAATATGCCGAAACCGGGCACATCCGGGTTGGTCAGGCAGTCGCCACGAACGATATCAATCGTTTCTATGGGATTGGACATATGACCGCACACGCCGCAACCGCCGCCGTTCAATCTGGTCTCCATTGTGTTTATCATTTCGACCGCAAATCCGATTTAATAGCCGCTTTAAAAAGTGATCTCAAAAACGGTGATACCCTGCTCGTGAAAGGTTCACGCGGTAGTCGTATGGAAGAAATCATTGAAGGGTTGAAGGCTTAAAATGTTTTATCATCTTCTGTATCCATTAAAAAAGTATTTGTCGGGATTCAACCTGTTTCAATATATCACATTTCGGGCGGTCATGGCGGCTATTACGGCGCTTTTAATCAGTTTCATCATCGGACCGTATATCCTGAAAATGCTAAGAAAATACCAAATTGGCGAATTGATCCGCGAAGACGGACCTCAGACCCATCAGGCCAAAAAAGGCACCCCGACTATGGGCGGAATTTTAATCCTTTTTTCAGTCGTCGTTCCGGTACTCTTATGGGCAAATTTGACTAACACTTATATCAATCTGATCCTGCTCAGTACGGTTTGGATGGGAATTTTCGGTTTTATTGACGATTACCTTAAAGTCGTCAAGAAAATGAAAAAGGGATTGATCGCCCGTTACAAATTGTTGGGGCAGATCGGTCTGGGAACGTTGATCGGTTGCTATCTGTACTTCTCACCGGAATTTGCCAATATTAACACGATTACTTCGATCCCGTTTCTTAAAAATGAATTCTTAAACTTCGGCTGGCTCTATATACCTTTCGTGATCTTCTTCATCACCGGGATTTCCAACGCGGTCAACCTGACCGACGGTTTGGACGGTTTAGCCGCCGGATTGATGGGAATTGTAGCATTAACGCTGGCAGTCGTAGCTTACATCACCGGTCGTGTCGATTTTAGCAATTATCTTAACACGGTTTACCTGCCGGGAAGCGGTGAACTCTCGATCTTCTGTATGGCCGCTGGCGGTGCATTCCTCGGTTTCCTGTGGTTTAATGCCAAACCGGCTCAGGTTTTTATGGGCGATACCGGTTCGCTTTCGATGGGTAGCGCTTTGGCGACGCTAGCCATATTATTGAAAAAGGAAATATTATTCATAATTCTCGGGGCTCTGTTTATTGCTGAAGCGGTTTCAGTTATAATACAGGTTGGTTATTTCAAGTGGACTAAAAAACGGACTGGCCAAGGCCGGCGTTTGTTCCGTATGGCGCCACTCCATCATCATTTCGAAATGCAGGGCTTACCCGAGAGCAAAATCGTTATTCGTTTCTGGATTGTCGGCATTTTGCTGGCATTGTTTAGTCTAAGCACTTTTAAAATTCTATGATCGATCTGAAAACCAAACCAACTGACCTGAAAAACCTGAAAGTCGCCGTACTAGGCGCCAAACGTAGTGGCATCGGCGCCGCAATTCTGGTCGCCCGCAAGCAGGCTACGGTGTTATTAACGGATTCGGCACAGGTGGAAATCGCTCCGCCAGCTCTGACCGAGTTGCGAAAATATGACATTCAAATCGAAACCGGCGGACACACCGATAAAATCTTCGAATCCGACCTGGTTGTCCTCAGTCCCGGTATTCCCAATAACGCTCCGATTGTTGCCGAAATTACCCGGCGCAATATTCCGATCGTAGCCGAAGTTGAACTGGCCTGCTGGTTCTGCCCGACTGACAATATCATTGCCGTGACCGGCTCGAATGGTAAAACCACAACGACTACCCTACTCTTTGAAATCTTTAAAGGCAGTCAATACGAACCATATTGCGGCGGCAATATCGGAACCGCCTTCAGCAATTTAATTATCGAAGCCGAACACTCGGCGCACCCGAATAAAATCTTTATTCTGGAGTTGAGCAGTTTTCAGCTCGAAAGAGTCATTCATTTTCGCCCCAGGATTTCGATTATCCTGAATATTACTCCTGATCATATGGATCGTTACGAACACAGCATGGCAAATTACCTGACCGCCAAATTGCGGATAACTCTCAATCAGACCCGCGATGACTATTACATTTATAACGACGATGACGTCCTGTTGAATGTCAATCTGCCGACCAATTGTCAATTGATTCCAGCCGGTTTGCATTCCGCTACGAAAAAATTGATAACTTCGGATAAAGAAAAAATTTATTTCACTAATTCAGCGCAATTTATCGAAAGAGCGCGCCTGGTTCTGCTGGGTGAACACAATCTTTATAACCTGACTGCGGCGCTGAGTGCCGCCCGGCTTTGCGACATTGCTATTGACCAAATTCAGACTGCCCTTTATAATTTTAAAAGCATTGAGCATCGCCTGGAATTTATTACAACTATCGACGGCGTCGATTACTATAACGATTCCAAAGCCACCAATGTCGATTCAGTCAATTATGCCCTGCGAAGTTTTACCCGACCGGTGATCGTGATTCTAGGCGGTCAGGACAAGGATTCCGACTTTTCACTCCTCATTCCGCAGATTCGCGAACATGTCAAAGCCGTCGTATTGGTCGGCAAAGCCGCCGCAAAAATTCGCCAGACCCTGCAAGGCTCGGTGCCCCTGCATGACGCCGGTTTTTCAATGCCAACAGCCGTAAAAATCGCCCGCGACCTGGCGCAATCCGGCGACGTCGTCCTGCTCTCGCCCGCCTGCGCCAGCTTCGATATGTTCAACGATTACGAACATCGCGGCCGCGTATTCAAGGAAATCGTCCTGGCGATGTCAAAGGAAATGCCATTATGAACGTAGCATACTTGAAAGGCAAAATCGACCAAAAATATCTGATCGCTTTTTTCATTCTGGTCGGATTGGGAATCGTATTGCAATATAGCGCCAGTTCCTCGCTGGGCGAGGCGCGCTTCGATGATCCGGCTTTTTATGTGCGGGGTCAGATCATTCGCATTTTACTGGGTTTATTCGTCGGATTGTTCTTTGTTTTTACCAATTACCAAATTCTCAAAAAAGGTGCTTTCTGGATTGCACTGATCGGTATAATTGCGTTGATTGCAACTTTGGTTTATCATAAAATTCATCCCGGTCAATCAACCGCCCGCTGGTTCCCGATCGGCGGTTTTAATTTCCAGCCATCCGAGCTTGCCAAATTATCTCTGATAATCTATCTCTCATCATTCATCGAGCGTCATGAACAACATCTGGGCGATTTCAAGCGCGGTTTTATCCCGCCGGTGGCTATTATGGGCGTCATGGTGGCTTTAATAGTCGTCGAACCGAATTACAGCACCGGCGCTGTGTTTACTTTTTTCGGTCTGCTGGTGCTTTTCATCGGAGGCACAAAACTAATTCACTTTGCGCCTTTTATTGCCGGATTCGTCATGCTTTCGACGTTTACGATTTTACATTCGCCCTACAAGCTCCGTCGTATTCTGACCTTTCTGGAACCGGAAAAGGATTTGCAGGGCGCCGGTTATCAGATCCATCAGTCGATGATCACGCTGGGCAACGGCGGCTTTTTCGGGCGCGGTCTGGGTGGCAGTATCGAAAAAAATTTGTTTCTGCCGGATATGCATACCGACTTCATTTTTTCGGTCGTTGGTGAGGAATTCGGTTTTTTTGGAGCAGTTATATTACTATCGCTTTACTTGTATCTGTTTTTGCGTGGAATAAAAATCGCTCTGCGGGCGCCGGATATATTCGGCAATTTGTTGGGCGTCGGTTTGTCGAGCTGTTTGTTTATCTATGTGATTGTCAATGTGGGCGTCACCTGTGGGCTTCTGCCGGTGACCGGTTTGCCTCTGCCATTTATCAGCTATGGCGGCTCTTCGATGATATTCAATTTTGCGTGCGTAGGGATCATCCTGAACATTTCACGGTATGCTCTCCCGAAGGAAAAAACTAACTCATTGGTGAAATTTCATGGTTGAAAAAAACGAACCCCGAATTTTAAAAATTCTGATCACCGGTGGCGGTACCGGCGGTCATCTTTTCCCGGCGATTGCACTGGCTGAAGAACTCCAATCCCGTCAAGCCCAGATTGATAAACTCGAGATTTTATTTATCGGAACGAGTCGTGGTCTGGAAGCGCGTGTACTCCCGGAACTGGGTTACAATTTCCGGAAAATCTGGATTCGTGGCTGGCAACGCGGCTGGACTATGCGTGATATTCTGGTCAATCTATTATTTCCAATTCGGTTGTTAGTCAGTTTGATTCAGTCTTACTTCATTATCAAGAATTTCAATCCTGATTTTGCGATTGGCACCGGCGGATATACGGCCGGCCCACCTCTGCGGATCGCCGCAACGTTAAAAATTCCCATTTTTCTGCATGAACAAAATGTTCTTCCGGGTGCGACTACCAAAATACTGGCGAGTAAAGCCAAACAGCTATATACTTCGTTTGCCGAATCAAAAGTCTATCTGGAAAATTCCGTTTATTTCGGTACGCCCTTGCGGCGCTCATTGCAAATGGTATCCCGCGAACAAGCGGCTTATTTTTTCGAACTGGAGCCGGAGCGCAAAACTATTATGATTTTTGGCGGCAGTCAGGGTTCTCAAGCTCTTAATTCCTACTGGGCTGAAAATATTCAGAATGTGATCGAGGCCGTGGAATGTCAATTCATCTGGCAAACCGGACAGCGCGACTACGAACTCCTTGACAATGTTTTCAGTGGCAATCCCTATATCCATGTTACTCCCTTTATTCATGAAATGGGAATCGCTTATTGCGCCGCGGATGTCGTCATTAGCCGCGCCGGAGCTCTGTCGTTGGCCGAGCTGTGTCTTTATGGCAAGCCTTCCCTGCTGGTTCCACTGCCAACCGCGGCCGGCAATCATCAGGAAGCCAACGCCCGCAACATGGAGCAAGCCGGAGCGTCGATCCTAGTGCTTCAAAAGGAATTGACCACTGACCTACTGACTAAGGAATTAATTGAATTGCTAAAAGATGAGCCACGCCTTCAGTCGATGGCTGAAAAAGCTAAGGCGCTGGCCAAGCCCGATTCAGCCCGCCTGATTGTGGATAACATTTTAAGTTTTGTGGAGTTGAATGTCCTCTGATATAAAAAAATATCATTTCGTGGGTATCGGCGGCATTGGCATGTGCGGTTTGGCTGAATATTTACTTTTAAATGGTCAGATTGTGACCGGCTCCGACATGAACCCATCCGAAAATACAACACGGCTTGAAAAATTAGGCGCTCAGATAAAATTCGGGCATAGTCGTGAAAACATCGGCGATTGCGATGTCCTGGTTTATTCCTCAGCAGTTAGTCCGGATAATCCGGAACGAATGATCGCCGCCGAGCGGCGCATCCCGACCTTACGGCGGGCAGAACTACTCGGTCAAATCTTCGCGACCAAATCGAGCCGAATTGCCATCAGCGGCACCCACGGCAAAACCACCACAACCGCGATGGTTGGACAGGTCATGACGTTCGCCGGCAAGGAGCCCCTGATCTTCAACGGCGGTCTCCTTAAAATTAGCGGCAGTTCGCTCCAGATCGGCAACGGCAACATGGTTATCGCTGAAGCGGATGAATTCGATCGCAGTTTTCTGGAGCTGTCGCCGACCCAGGCTATTATCACGACGATCGAGACCGAGCATCTGGATTGTTACCAGAACCTCGCCGACATCAAGGACGCCTTTTACAAATTCACAGCCAAAATACCCGATAATGGTCAGGTAATTGCTTGCACTGATGAAAAAGAAATTCCAGAATTCCTTAGGAAAATCAATCGTCCATTTACGACTTACGGACTCAACAACGGTGAATTTCAGGCAAGCAACATTCAACTTTCGCAAAATTCCAGTTCCTTTGTCGTTTATCACGAAAAGGAGTCACTCGGCTCTGTGCAATTGAACGTTCCTGGACGGCATAATATTAAAAATGCACTGGCGGCGGTCGCTCTCGCTTTTCTGTTCGACATTCCCTTCCATACGGTTCAGAAGGCGCTGGCGGCTTTCCAGGGCGTCAAAAGACGGTTTGATATTATATATGAAAGCCAGGCTCTCATGCTGATTGACGACTACGCTCATCATCCGAGTGAGATTACAGCTACTCTCACTGCCGCGCGAAAAGGTTGGCAGAGGCGAATCGTGGCGGTTTTTCAACCCCATCTTTATTCCCGCACCCGCCATTTTTATAAGGAATTTGCCCAGTCTTTGCAGATTGCCGATGTGATCGTCATCCTCGATATTTATGCGGCGCGCGAAACACCTTCAGAGGGGACCAGCGCTCGCCTGATATTTGATGCCATAAAGAAAACACGCAACCTGGATGTTTATTTTACAGCGACGAAAGACGATGCATTGAAATTATTAAAAGAAATTAAAAGGAACGGCGATATGATCATTACCCTCGGCGCCGGCGATGTCAATAAGATTTTACCAAAATTGATGGAATGAATAATTGAAAGACCGTCTGTTTTATAATATCATTCGCTTAAACCTGTTGCAATCCAAGCGTAGGGCGAGTACGTCAAACAGACCTAGTTATCAGGGTTCCCGCAGATTTGGGGGGCAAAAAATGAAAACGCCGGCTCTTCTGTCTCGAAATTTTACGCAGATCGGTTATCCCGCGAGAAAAGATTTCGACCTGAAGAAAATAGCAACGCCAGGCAATTTTGCTATTGATCTCGGGAACCCTGTTTATTTTCCGAATTTGTAATAAATGGAATAAAACAGTTATCAATATGCCAGTAGAAAAAGAACAAAATATTAACCAGACCAAAAGACCCAACCGTCTAAAAACATTAATTGGATGGATCTCAAGCCTAATCTTGTTCGCCGGATTTGGCTATCTGGTATATCTCGGTATCGGCTGGTGTGAATACACTCATTTTCTGGATATTGAAATGATCGAGGTCAGCGGTAATTCGATCTTATCGGGGGGTGACCTCCGGAAAATCGCTGGCATCAAACCAGGCGTAAGTTTACTCAAGATAGATCCGCGCCAGATTCAAAACCGGCTCGAGCTGGAACCTTATGTCGATGCCGCCGTCGTCAGCCGCGAGTTTCCCGATCGCCTGAAGATCATGATCAAGGAACGGATTCCGGTTTGTTATCTGAACTCGGGCACTCTCTGGTTGATCGATCAAAACGGCATCATCTTGCCACTACCTAAAGAGCGACTGAAAACTAATCTGCCGATCATCACGGGTTTTGAGAATGACTCCGCGCGTTGCCGGCCGGGTCTTGTCGCTCCCAATCCCGAAATGTTGAAAGCTCTAAATTTAGTGCAGACCGCCGCTCTCAAAACCAGCGCCCTTTATGCCGAAATCTCGGAAATCTACGCCTGGAGGAACGGCGAATTTATCATTTACACGGTGCATGGCGGCACTCCGATCTATCTCGGGCGCGGCGATCTGACCAAACAACTCTATATCCTGGCCATGTTTCAATCAATAATTAAATCCAAGCGTGATTTTGCCGATTATCAATATCTCGATCTGCGCTGGGAAAAACAGATTATAGCGAGAGAACGAAAATCATAAATGAAAATGATTAAACTGAAAAATCAAATCGTCACCGGCCTCGACATTGGCTCATCGAAAATCTGCGTCGTGATCGCCGAGGTCGATTCAGATTCATCCGAACCGATCATCAAAGGTTACGGGATTGTTCCTTCCAAAGGAATAAAAAAAGGATTGGTCGTCGATATCGACAATGCCACCAAGGCGATCTTCAACGCCGTCAATGAGGCTGAAAAAATGGCGGGAGTGTCGATCGAATCCTGCTACGTCGGCGTTTCCGGCGATCATATCCGTAGTATGAACACGCGCGGCATGATGGCGCTTTCGCGTGATTCGCGCGCCGGACTGGGGGAAGCGCGTCCAATTGAAAAAGAAGATATCGAGCGCGTCATTGAACATACCAAAGCCGTACCTTTTCCAATCGACCGTCAAATCCTCCACATTCTTCCGCAGGAATTTATTATTGATGACCAGGCAGGCGTCAAAAATCCGTTGAATCTGAGTGGACGGCGACTGGATGCCAAAGTGCACCTGACATCCTATAATACGACTGTCCTTTCCAATTTGAGCAAATGTATCCAGAATGCCGATCTGGAAATCGACGGCTTCGTTTTGAGTTCACTGGCGGCCGCCTATGCCTGCCTGGAAGAAAGCGAAAAAACGATGGGCAGTGTCTTGCTCGACATCGGGAGCGGCACAATCGACGTGATTGTCTTTTATGACGAAGGCGTCCATCATACCGGAGTCGTCAATATGGGAGCCGGTAGTGTCACTAATGACATCGCTTATATGCTGAGAGTTCCCCTTGAACAGGCTGAAAGTATTAAACGCGAACATGGTTTTGCCAAAGTGTCTCTGACCGATAAAGAAGCTTTTTTCAAATTGGATGGTCTGGGCGGGCGGACGCTTCGTGAAATTTCACTTTATGACTTGGCGGAATGGATCGAACCCCGTGTGGAAGAAATTTTGCGCGAATCATTTCTCGAAGCCAAGAAAGCCGATATTTCATTGACCAATACTCTGTCAGTCGTTCTGACGGGCGGCGGCGCTCTTTTAAAAGGCACGGATGAACTGGCCGAAACGATTTTCAACACTCCGGCCAAAATCGTCGCCCCGCGCGGCTTCCAGGAGTATGTCACCGAATTGAGCAATCCCGCCTTTTCGGTTGCCATTGGTCTGATAAAATATGCAATCGCCGAACAAATTAACGGTTCGGCAAGAAAAAAATCATCCGGCGGTGCTCTACGCAAAATCAGGGGCTGGATAAAACACTTAACCGAAAATGTAATGTAACTGGGGAGGTAAAATGTTATTCGAATTCGAAGATTTAGCCAATCAGCAAGCTCGCATGAAAGTTGTTGGAATCGGTGGAGGCGGCGGTAATGCCATCTCCCGAATGATCGAATATGGCTTGACCGGCGTCGACTTTATCGGTCTGAATACAGACGTACAGGCTCTTGAGCGTTGTCAGGCGGCAATTAAATATCAGATTGGTCGGGCTTTGACACGCGGGCTGGGAGCCGGCGCAATCGCCGATATCGGTCGTCAGGCGGCGGAAGCCGACCGCCATTCTATTACCACTCTGCTGGAAAATTCCGACATGGTGTTTGTGACTGCCGGAATGGGTGGAGGAACCGGAACGGGCGCCGCACCGGTCGTCGCTCAAATCGCGCGCGAACAGGGTGCGTTGACGGTCGGAATTGTCACCAAGCCTTTCAATTTCGAAGGGCCAAAGCGTATGGCGCGCGCCGAACAAGGTATCGTGGAGCTCAAGAAATGCGTCGATACTTTGATCGTGATTCCGAATCAAAAATTACTGGCGATTGTCGATCACAAGACTTCTGTGCTGGATGCTTTTAAAACCGCTGACAGCGTTTTGTATCAGGCTACCCGCGGAATTTCAGACCTGATTAACAAAAACGGCGTGATCAATCTGGACTTTGCCGATGTTAAAACTATCATGAAAAACATGGGTGAAGCCATCATGGGCACCGGTCTGGCAACCGGCGAGGAACGCGCCGTCATGGCCGCTCAGCAAGCCATCTCCAGTCCGCTTCTCGACGAACTGAATATCAAGGGCGCCAAGGGTCTCCTGATCAATATAACCGGGCCGGTCGATCTGGATATCCACGAAGTTGATGAAGCCTGCTCAATCATCAAGGAAGAGGTTGGACCCGATGCCGAAACCATCTGCGGCATGGTGGTGGATGAAAATTATACCGATGAAATCATGATCACCGTTATCGCGACTGGTTTTGGCGAAGCGCCAACTCCGATCAATCTGCCGAAAAACTCTGAGGTTTTCTCCTTCCCGCTCAATACCGAACCGCAAAAGGTTGATAAAGCCTGGGAGCGGGTCACCGAACCCGGACAACCGGTTAGCCTGTTTAGTGAAGATCAATTCATCAGCAAACCTAATCCGGGCTTGACCGATACTGTTGAGCCAGCCGTTCATGCTCATAAAAATCAGTCCGAGATACCGGCTTTTATTAGAAATAAATTAAAATAGCCTCTCTCTCTTCTTATATAGATGAAAGCAAAGAGCCCCTGGATTCCAGGGGCTCTTGCATTTAATTTCGGTTGGATATTTCAGACTGCTTTTTGAACGACGCCGCTCTTGAGGCAGGCTAAACAGACTTTAACGGTCTTGACCGAACCATTGCTGTCAACTGCTCTGACTTTGCGCAGGTTAGGTTCCCACCTCCGACGGGTTTTGTTATTGGCATGGCTGACGTTATTACCGTAGAGCGGCTTTTTGCCGCAAATATCACATATTTTTGACATTTTTTATTTCTCCTTAAAAAAGCGTGCAAATTTGCCGATAATAATCGGAAATGTCAAACAATTTCTTGCATTTCCGTAGGACAGCCTTTCCAGGCTGTCCATTATCACATAACACTAAGAAATCCGTAGAACAGCCTTTCCAGGCTGTCCATTATCACATAACACAAGGAAATCCGTAGGACAGCCTTTCCAGGCTGTCCATTAATGACAGGCAAGAATGCCTGTCCTACAGAAAAAAGAAAAGGCTGTCAAACGACAGCCTTTTCATGGACTGTTTTAATTAGAGGTTTACTTCATTAAGATCATCTTTTGATTCTTATGGAATTCGCCAGCCTGCATTATATAGATGTAATAGCCGGAACTGACCTGCATCCCATGATTATTGGTCGCATTCCATTGAATGGACTTATAACCCGCCTGCTGTCTGGCATTGACCAGCGTGCGAACTTCACGTCCCATAATATCGTAAATTACAATTTTGACATGGACGTCTTTAGGCAGATCGTACTTGATCGTGGTAGTTGGGTTGAAGGGGTTCGGATAATTCTGGTGCAGGGCGAAGACCATCGGGACCAGTTCTCCTTTGATACCGTCTGGAGTTATATTGACCGTATAACTGACTGTATCGGAACAGCTGGAGGCGCCATAAGAATCGTAAGCAACCACATACACCTTGTAATTGCCATTGTCTTCCGGACTAGGTCCCATAACCAGATTGGAAGTATCGGTAAATTCAGCCGAAAAAACTTCCGTTTCCTCATCGCCAAACAATACAAACATTTCATAACTGACGGCATCGCCTTCAGGATCAATCGCCTTGGTCCATTTGACCTCAATCAATGAATCCTGAACGATATCGCTGTTAGTGATTTCATAACCATCAGCCGGCATCAGCAATGTAACCGGTGAAGGCGCGAGATTCACATGGGCGCCGATTGTCCACATTGAAAAAGCGCTGATTCCGCTTAATGTGATCTGATTATTGGCAGTATCCGCGACGCCGCCCCGGTCAGTCCAGAGTGCGCCCATATCGGAGGAACTGAATAAAGCCAATCTGTCAGTCTCTGATAAGTCGCCCAACTCCGATTCATCGTATTCGAAAACCAAAGTCGCATTGAGACCGCTGTTATTCGTCGGTTGAATATCGTAATAACGCATGATGCTCGACTCATCGTCCAGAGCAAAGGCGGTATGACCGCGCGTTATCACTGTCGAGCCCAGATCGGCAGCAGTAGTCAGAACAGCGCCCATACCGGCAATGTTTTCACTAGTAATATCACTCAGCGTCCGGGTAGTGGTTATGATGCCGTCACCTTTAACCAGACCGTTAGTCTCAGCCAGGATTGCGGTTGGTCCGAGAGTCAGCGTATCACCCGATATTTCCAAATAACCCGCGTTTATGGTCAATATCCCGTTGACCGTGACATTCTGAGTTAAGGTGTCACCTGAGGCATTCTCAAAAGTCAGGTTATTGACAACCGCCGGCAATTTTGTACCGGTAACCTGTTCACTCGGGCTGTTAAAGATATAATTGGCGTACGGTGAAAGCGTGATGATTCTGGGCGTTGTTAAACTGCTGTCCAGTCCGCCGGGATTGGCGCAAATTAAAGTAGCGCTGGAATCCAGGTTAAAAGGTCCCTGTTCGATAACACTCATGCCCAGGTCCAGAATCGCGCCGGGCTTAATATTAAATATCGGACCTCCGTTATTGCTATTAATCGTTCCACCGGTTCTGGCGAAAACGTGCGAACCTTCCAGGAAATTCAGATTTCCGGTTCCACTGCCCCGTCGGCCTAAAAATCCGTCGGACATTATCAAATTGCCGGTCAGGTTCCAGTCGGCGACCACAGTTCCGGCATTTTCCAGATACAGTGACCCACCGGCAATATTGATGTCACCGCCGACATTCACCGTAATCGTATAATCAACGGTTGATCCGGTACTGGTAAGAATTGAATTGCCTTCTACATTTACATCGCCGGCAATATTGACCGTCAGTTCCACGCTTCCCAATCTCAATTGCGCACCATTAGTGCTTAAAACGGTAAAATCTCCATTAACGGTGGTTAATTTGGCATTAAAGTTAAGATTACCACCCTGATTCGGGCAGTTCCAGATGAAATTATGGAATTCCTGGTCGAGTCCGGTGGGCGCGGAAGTACCGGTTATCCCGGTTATCAGACAGGTCGAGCCGGTGTTCCAGGTCGCTTCAGGTACGGCATACTTATCCAGAGCATGCTCATAAACACTCAGGTCGTTGAATACAAAGGTTCCGCTACTAGCAATGCTCTTCATATTTTTCAAATAACCATCCACGACCACGACGGCGCCGCTACCGACTCTAAGAGTGTCATCAACGGTAACCGTATCTGTACTCTGGATGGTTATATGCTCGGTAAAGCCGGCGGGAGCGCTGTCTGCGTCAATCCAGCTGGCTCCATCGTATTTTTGCCAGGTACCGGCGGTAGTCCAGTTTCCGCTGGCTTTACTGCGGTACTGGGCGAGCGTAGCTAACTCAAAATCGCTCAGACCGCGTGGAACAAATTGCATGGTAGTCTGGTATTGCAGAACGACTCCGGTCAAATTTTGAAGCGCCGCTGGAATCGGCTGACCGATATAGTCCAGATCGGCATATTGGGTACGTATCACGCCTGTTCCGGTTACATCTGTAATTGTATAATTTGTGCTGGCGGCAAAATTACCGGTTCCGGAAATGACCACATTCTTGATCTTGACCAGCTTAGCCTGGTAATCCGTTGTCAGATTTGCCAGGGTAACTTCCACCGGTTCGACAACATTGCCGGTGCTGGTAGCCGGACCCGGATCGGCAACCGGTACGAATTGTAACATATCACCATATTCCCCTAACGACCCGATAATGCCGGTGATTCCGTCGTATAAATTATAAGCGGTCGTGATATTACCCGCATTATCATCGATCAGAATAGCGCCGGTGGCATCCTGAATATATTTGGCGTTGCGGGTAGCGGTTTTATATGTCAGAACCGCCTCACCGGTCAGCTTGTACAAAGTTGTTCCGGTCGGATTAGCCCGCAATGCCGCGATATTCGCCACCTCGGTAGGAAAGGTATAGAGCGCAGTGGCGACGTAACTGGTTGTCCAGCCGGCTTTATAAGCGATAGCTTTAATGGTGGTCGTACTATTGACCGCGATGGGATCGGCGAAAACCGTACTCGCATCGGTCGGATCGTCACCGTTAATGGTATAGTAAATCGTGGCGCCTTCGGTAGAACACGAAATGGTCACATTTTGAGGAGTATGGTAATTTCCGGCGGGCGGATCAAAGGTTGGAGTACTGACCTGGTCCGACGGCGCCGCGGCGACTGCCTCATCCCAGGTTGTGGCAACCCGGATGCCGTCAACAATGACGCGCTCGACGTCACGGTATTGTCTGAGTGCCACACTGCCGACATTGGCGAAAGTACTGGTTTCCTGGAAGGTTGCATCGGGCGTCGGCGGTTCTTCTGATGGGAAGGTATTGAAAACGTACAGACTGCTTAACTTCGTATCTAACACGTATTTAACGACAATGAGAGTCGGCGTCCCTGCTGTAATCGGAACGTAACTCGATGGTGCTGTACCACTACTGATCGCTACTCCATCACCGGTTGCGTTGACCCAGACTCGTCCCAACCAGGTTGTGCCGATTGTTTGCTGACCCAGATGGAAAAAATAACCTGCGTAGTTGGGACTTTCGGTCTGGATAATGAAAGCCGCATAGATCGAATCGGTTGTCACCGGAGCGAAAGGTCGGTGAATATCTTCTCCGGTATTGTCCAAATTCGCGGCTCCGCCAATGCCGGAACTTAAGTACCCGTCAAACACCAGTCCGCTGGTCACGTCGATAGGTTGAGTTCCGGCGCCGCTGTGAGCGACCCAATCATGATCCGTCAGCAGGTCGCCGATTGTATAATCGAAATTCTCAACAAAAGGCAGGCTCGGCAAGGTCACCGTCGCCTGGCTCAGATCGGGAACCGTACCATCGGTTTTATAATCGAGTGTTTCAGTTTTTTCGGTATTGGAGACCGGCCAGATTTTGGCATAATAGGTAGTGCTGTGATCCAAACCGGTGAAGGTCACCGTCTGAGTGCCGTGGGCGATATTGGCGTACCACACGTCGTCGCCGTTTGAATCATTAAGATCATCGAGATAAGAATTTCCGTCAACGGGTGCAAAACTGCTGGTTTTTTCCAGAACAACCAGGAACGCTTGCGCCGGATAAGTTCCGTCATTATCCGCCCAGGTGAGAGTCATGCGGTCATGCAAAGAACTGGAAACAGCAAAAGACGATGCGTGATTGGAAGGCTCCGCCATCAGGGTAGTACCGGGACCGCCAAGACCAACAGAGTATTTGACAGTTACATCCACGGAAAAGGCTTTATAATAATAGGTCGTGTTCGGTGTAAGATCGGTATGAGTATAACTGGTTTGATCGCCACCGTTATAAAGCACCGTCGCGCCGTTCATATCGCCACCGACCGGGTA
>Ga0172381_10003762_pt1 | contig 15904 bp, 22 predicted proteins | sample Leawel6488metaG_FD_119754 | JGI IMG/M metagenome (GOLD analysis project Ga0172381, IMG submission 119754) | Leachate microbial communities from a municipal landfill in Southern Ontario, Canada - Leachate well 64-88 metaG | ecosystem: Engineered > Solid waste > Landfill > Unclassified | place...
AAAGCTCCTTTCGTGTTTTGTTTGTTATGTGAAGTATAGCATACGTTTTAACGTTTGTCAAGCCACGGCATAAAGATTTTTTCTTAACGTGGCATGATTATCATCAATACTATTCACCCATACGGATATTAATGTTTTACTACTGTTTAAGCATATAATAATTGACTTACTCTTCCAATTGAATCTATAACATATCTTAACGATTGATGAATTATCAAGATAAAATTCAAATATACCATTGGCATAAATCTTTAGGGCTTTAATTTCTGTTAACAATTCATGCAAGTTTATAGGCTCATCTTTAATTGAATCAATGGCATGACTAGAAAATGACCAGTCTTTACTGTTAAGCGCAAGGCATAAGTCTTTTAATTTACTGCTGGCATTATCTGGAAAAAATACGTTTTTGTGAAATCTTAACATTTACCCTCCAGTTTTTCAATACTCATAAAATTTACTCCTTTGTTTTATGGCTTTTCCTATTTGCATTTTTTCAATAGTACTGAACTCTCCCTTTATATACCAACTTTTTACTACCCCCATACGAGTATATTCCCTTACTAAACATGCCTCAAAGGGTCTATTTCCAAAACAACCTTTTGAATTATTCACATCAATCATTTCCACTACTACATTTGACATATGCTAACTCCTTTCTTTTTATATAAACTGGTAATTTTTGTCAATTAATTATTTTAAGTCAGCAGTGTAAAAATCATTTGCTAACGCCCATATCAAAAGAATTAATTACTTCAAAACCAAATTGAATTCTGTCATTCTTTGCATTTTTAAGCCTTTCGTTTAATAGTTAGCTTGGTTCCACTTGCAGGCGTTTTAAGGATTAAACCCCTCAAAGGTAACCATAAACCGAATATTCATAACCACATGCTCGAGTCTTAACGTTTGACATTGTAGAGTATAGCATATGAAAAAGCAATTGTCAAGCCATCAACCAAAAAAACTTAAAAAAACTTTACGCTTATTAATCTATATAACCCAATAAACCATATAAGAATATTCATAAAGCTATATATACCAATAGATATAAGATAATTAATAGAATTCAATCCTTGAGCATATGAAACTATACAAGCTAAAGACATGCCTATGTATTAAACAAGATAGAAATAAGAAGTTAAAAGACCATCTAAAGACTATATATATCCATAAGACTATAAGACTATGATAGACTATAGCATGAATAGGGCTAGAGGTAAAATATATAGACTTGTACGTTTCTTTCTTTTACTGCGCTATATTGCTATTTTACTATTCCTAGGGCGGTATAGTGCTATTTATAGCTATTATTATATAACTTATTATAGGATATAGACTTATGAGGGTATTTATTTATATATATTGGTATGGTATTCTTATAGTACCTTATAGTATTGTTATTAATAGGCTTATTAACCTTATTTTTAGCATGTAAGTATTATATAGATTTATTGTAATATTGTGGTATCTATAGGGTTATGACAATTTATAGTATTATTTTAGATATAGAAAACTTAAACCATATCTATTTATAAGGCTAAAAATGGCATAAAGCCATATCTGCAAGAGGTTTATGAAAAACCTCCGTTTAATATGGCTTCATTTACTGTTTATTTTCTAGCTTTAACAGGCTAGGCGGTCTCCAAAACTCAATCCATCGGTATGAAGGTTATTGTACTTTGCGCAGTCAAAACATATACTAGAAACTTCAAAACCCACGTGATGGTCAAATTTTAGCATTAATGTATTTTTAAAAGTTGCATTGTCATAATACTTGGTTTTAAAATTATAAGTCAATAGCAGGTTGACTATTTGCCCAGCTTGTACTGGTTGCGCTTTATAGCTCCAGCCTTCAAAAACAAAAGCTAGGCCTGTATTTTCTAGAATATGATTCAAGGCTATATCGTTTATTTCTTTGGCTAGAATTTCAATTGCTGGTAAGCCTTGGGTATACTCTTGGCCGTTTCCATTGATTCTTGTTAAGTTTTCCATATTTTTCACCCTTTATTTTAATTGGTTTATACTGTATTATATATTAAACATTTCTCCGTTTGCTAAAAAGGTATAATCGTTTTCATCGCAATGGTCAATAAATTCTTTGGTGCTCATACGATATTCAATCACTGCATAACCTGCTTTTTCTAGTTGCCTGCATATGCTCAAATAATAGTCTTTTAATTCATTTTCTAGCCCATAAACTAGCTTGTCCAGCCTTGATGGTAGGGATTCAATATCCCATACTATTTGATTTGATGCTGGAAATGAATATCGACCACGATTTGATATTGACTTACAACTTGAAGTTTGATTATAAATAGAATCAATCACTGAATTTTTTAAACCTTTAGCCTTTAAGAATTTATGCAAGTCAATACATGATTCAAAACATAACCCATCGCCTTGACAATAGCTTAAACTATACTGAAGCTTTATATCTGAAAATATTTTTAGATTATCGAGCTCATGCAATTGGTCCAGCAAGTCCGATTCAAGCCAAGGATAATCCTCATTTTGATAATATTTATTTATAACCTTTTCTTGAATTTTAGCGTCGAGCTCTTCAAATTTGAATACTTGAAATTCTTTGGTTATAATTTTCATAGTTTTTAGCCTTTCGTTTTACTGGTTATTTTTAACAATATGCAACTTCCAAAAGATTAAACCTGTTTGTTTTTTATATGTTTACTAGCTCGAAAATATCGTTATTTCTTGCGCCTTTAAGTACCTTTTGCGCATGTGAAATCGATTCGGTTTCTGTTATAAGCTTACCAGTTTCTGAATTAATTACATAAAATATTTTCTTTTGTTTGTTTTCGATTATCTTATATTTACTCATTATCTAACCTCCCGTTTTAATTGGTTGATATTATCTTCCCGTATATATCCATTTTCAAAGATTGATTCTATTAATTCGGCCCGTACATGTAAGCGATTCGCTTTATCAATCAACTTTTCTATAATATCAAGATGCATGACAACTTTTTCGCTAAAATGTGAAACGTGAATTTTTCCTTCTTTTTTTCTTTCGATTCTTAACTTTAGGTTTTGCTTTTCGTTTCTCATGTCTTGAGTATAGCATGCAATTTTTAAAATGTCAATGTCACAACTAAAAAAATAATAGCGTCGAGGCTTGACAACTTTTTCAAACTATTTTTTTTAATTATGTCAAACGTCAATCGCAAATTGACCAGCTTAAAGCTTATACGTTCATAGATTGAACAATAAAGACTCATAACACCATAAGAATAAATAAAGGCATGCATATAAGTATATAAATTAATAAGTTTAATAGTTTTAAGCTCAAGACTGAAGCCTTTATCAATAGCAGTCTATATATAATATATACCATATATAGGTATAATATACCAATATAGGATAATAAACATATACCAATATATAGTTTATAGATAGTCCTATAGTAAACTATAGTCCTATATAGTAACTATAACTATTATAGTAAACTATAACTATAATCTATAACTATAAATAGTTATAGCTTACATGCCAGTGGTTATAGTTATAGTATAGTTATAGAATAAGGTCTATAAATAGTATATGATATACCATATACAGTATATAGTATAAGTATATAAAGACCAATAATAAGTATAAATAACCTCCTAATAGTAAGACTAATACATATATCAGTATAAGTATAAATATATATAGCCCCCTAGTAGAAGTATAAGACCTAATATTAAGAGAAAAATACCAAGCATGTGTTTTTACTCTCAATCACAGCAGACTATATACTATTCATTCTAGCTCTTATACTATACTGCGCACTAGAAAGCTGACATCTTATATGCTCATTTTAACATAATTCTATTATACTTATATGCTAGAGATGACATAGTGCTTCTAGAATCGTTTCTTTACTATCTGGGTGCTCTTTAGCTGTGTTTTCTATGTTTTAGGCTGTATGGCTATTGGTACCCCTATGTTTTTTAACCCAGAGCTTCCTAGAGTGCAATTTGCTTTCAAAAAAACCGTAGGAAAATTTTTAGCTATTTTTGACTTCTTTTTATACTATTTAGTCACTTAGGTACATAATAAATCGTTTTTATATTATGGAGAACAAAATATGCCCAATACCTTAGCTCAAGAGTATCAAGATTTACTTTATGGTCTATTTCAAGAACATTTATTTAATTTACAATCTGTAAAGTCCGAAGATAATATGACTGAGCTAGTAGATAAAGCAGATGTAGTTGAAAAATGCGTAGAAGTGTTAAACTCTTTTGGTGAGCAGATGGCTAGCGATGAAAGGCTAAAATGCAATTAACTCCTCAACGAATGTTACGTTATCTCAAGAAGCAAAAACAAATTAATAATTATTTATTAAAATTAAAAGCAACTGAGCGTGAAGATATTTTAGCACTTTGTAGAATTCAAGTGAAACTTCTAGAAGTTGAAAGTGAATTTAGAGCAATATCACAAAGGGAGACAAAATAATGCAGCCAATTGTTATCGTAAAGAATGGTGTTGTTTTTCCAATTGAGGCACGTAAGACAATGCAAGCACCTTTTAGTTTCAGAATTAATGAAGCACGCATTGGCGTGCAGAATGAATTTAAAATAAACGAGGGAGAGTCTCCTATCTACTTTGTGCGCAAGCGCATACACGTACAAGCCAAAGGACAATCAAAAACATATATTTATAAGTTTTGTGTAGGTGTCAGGCATGCTGATAACAGCGTCGAGAAACATTGGATAAATGTTGACGGTAGTTATGATTCAGTGAATAATGAGCCTGAGAAAGTGAAGGTAATCTAATGCCTGGATTGTTTCTAAAAGGTAGTACACCTTGGAACAAAGGTAAAAGATTATCTAAAGCACAGAGTGGCGGTAGAACTAAAATTTTTTTTGACATTGATAAGTGTAGAACATTACATGATGCAGGTATGTCATTATATAAAATAGCTGTGATTATGCAGGTCAGCAGCAATACAATTGCTCGAAGATTAGATGAGAAAGGATATAAAAGACGCACAAGACAGGAGTCTATACAACTATTTCAAAAAACAAAATCCTACTCCGAAAAAATTTCAAAGGCAACTACAGAAAGATGGCATAGACCAGAATATAAAGATAAAATGAGAAAAATATTTAAAAATGAATCCGAGGATGTAAAGTTAGATAGAATAAAAAGGTCACGAGCAGCTCAGAGCGGTAATAAAATAAATAAGTTAGAGCTTAAACTACAAGAGATTCTTAAACATTATAATTTTATATATGTTGGTAATGGAAAATTTTTTGTTGATAGATTTAACCCTGACTTTATTGATATAAAAAATAAACTGATTATTGAGGCTTTCGGTGATTATTGGCATAACCTACCAAAGTATTATGATTTAGATAGACGCAGATTACAATCCTATCATGATAATGGTTTTAAAACACTTATTGTATGGGAACATGAGCTTAAAAATTTAAGTGTATTATCTGATAAAATAAAGGAGTTTACATCATGTCAAGTTTAATTTCAGTCGTCCAGAACGCAGGCGTTGAATACGCTGGTTTTTCACAAGAAGTAGCAAAGAACAAATCTTATTTACTCCCTATTGATGACGCAACAGCAAGTGCTACAGCTAATCCTATTAGAGTTTCAGATATAGGCAATGTTTATTCTTTTGAATGTTATATTAGATGCAGATGTGATTTAGCACCAAATGCGCAGTGTTCTAATTTTAAAGTTTGGTATGATAGCGGTATGCCAACACCAAACTATGAAGTTACAGTTAATTCAACAGCTATTACAACCTATGCTCAACCAGTTAATACTGTTTCAGCTAGAGGTACAAGAGTTTCTTTTGCAGATTATGCTTCTGAAGAAGATTCAATTGCTTTAGGCGGAACTCTTATTAACATTAATGATTATACTGATTGGTTGGTTTTTCAATTACACATCTCAGCAGGTGCTGAACCAGGTACGTCTACGATAAATTATTATATCCAGTATGACGAGGAATAAATATAAGTTATTGATTGACAACAGTTTACAACATTTGATAACAGGAGTTTAAACATGGAAATATCTGAGCTTTTTAAATTTGCAGGCAGCGTTATTACGGTTTTAAATTTTTTGATTATGCTTGTTGTAGCTTACGCAGGTTGGTGTGCATTTAGAAAGTTGACAACGAATGATTTAAAACATCTCGATGCAAAGGTTGACTTACTTGATTTGTCTGTTCGAGAAACAAATAAATCTGTTTTAGTTCTAAGTGAAAATATTGCGTATATTAGAGGAGTATGTGATGGCTCTGGTGTTATCGCAGAACATTTATCAACTAGACGAAAAACAAATAAAAGAAAAGTGTCTGCATAATGAATATCAAGCTAGTTAGTGTTAATAAAAAGTTTAAGTGTCCAAACTGTAATGGTAAAAAATTACAGAGAGTTTATATCTCTGGAGTTTCTTTTTTAGTTTGTTCTTGTGGTTATAAACAAGTGTTGCAAAATTATCCCAATAACGTTCTCAATGCAGCTCAGATTGAGACACGCTAAAAATATAGTAGTCTTTATTAGATGCGACGACCTATAAAAGACTATAAAGTGTTGAAGTCATTCAATTAGGAACATAGTTAATCGTTTTTACTATTGGAAGTCAGATTAAATAAAGGAGGAAATTATGGCGGATTTGAAGGCAAATGTAGGAAGCATCCTTATTGGTTCTAAGTCGATTGCTACCTGCGAAGGTATAGAAGTTGATTATGATTTTAATCCTATTAAGCACTTTGCTGCTGATAGACAATACCCAATTTTCGTAGCTCATGGAAATTCTGAGTTGACTATCACCATTGATTGTGCTGAGTATAAGGCCGATAGCACGTACGCTATTGACACTATAGCTCAAAGCGGTACAGCTGTAACTGTTGTGTTATTACCAGGTTATCGTGGCGGTGGTATTCCTGCGGCTACATATACGAATTGCGTTGTTGTGCAATATACAATTACATCACGTCAAGGTGACGTTGTTAAAGCTCGTGTAATTCTAAGTAAACAGTCAGATACATAATAAGTAAGAAAGTTAGATAAGGGAGATAAAAATGGAAAATGGATTAAAAACTAGAGGTATCTCCATCTCTAACGAGGTTACAAATGTAGATGAGACAAGTTTAAGGATTACACATCTTATCAACACAAAAACCTTGGATAGATATGGGACGGTTGTACTTCCCAAGGCTGCTATGGTTGAAAAGTTTCTACAAAATCCCGTAGTTCTTTGGTTGCACAATTCAGATATGGCCATTCCTCAAATTCCGATTGCAAAATGTGTTTCAATTGACATTCGTGAAAATGAGATTGAGGTTGTAACTGAGTTTAACAAGAATGATGTTTTAGCAATTAAGGTTTTTAATGCTTATAAGGATGGTTTCTTAAAAGCTTGGTCAATAGGTTTTATTCCTATGAGTTTCAAGGAAATTACCGTTGAAAATCTAGCTTGGATAAATCAAACTTATAATCTTCAGTTAAATCTTACAGAAGCTGATTTTAATAGCCCTGGCGGCCTTTGGGTTATTGACAAATGGGAGTTGCTTGAATATTCAGCAGTTCCTGTTCCAGGTAATCCAGATGCACTAAGTGCTGATAAAGCAGATTCTTTTAAACGAGAATTGGTTACTCGTGGATTATTTGCAAAAGAGGCTGTTGACACTTTAAAGGTGTCTGTAAAAGAGTTTGAGTGTGAGTGTTTATCTTGCGGTGAAGTAGTTAAATCAGACAAGCACTGCAAGGACATTAAATGTCCAAAATGCGGTGGTGATATGAGACGTAAAGATAGACCTAGCAAAGATGAAGTAAAAAAGGAAGCACCTCAAGAAACTGTGGTTGAAGAGAAATCTGAAACTGTTGTGGTTGAGCCTGTTGTTGAAGCTGTAGTAGAGGCTCCTGTAATTGAGGAAAAGGCGGTAGTATCAGTTGAAGAAGTAAAGGTTGAAGAGACTGTTGTGGAAAAGGCTATTGAAACAGCACCAGAAGCAGTTGTTCCTCAACCAGAAAAGTCAGAGGCTGAAGTAACTCCTGAACCCGTTAAGGATGAAGAAGCTATTTCACCTGTGCCACCTACGGCTGAGAATACTAATGTACCAACAGAAAGTTTGTCTGCACTAGCTGAGAAGCTCGTCGCTGAGGCACTAAAGGTCGAGAGGGATGAAAATTCCAAAAGACTTGAAGTCCTTACTCAGGGAAATGCTGACCTACTTAAAAGATTGGCTGATATGGAGACTAAACTCCAAGAAGCTGTTGCCAATCTAGAACCTGATAACATAGATAAGGTTAGGGTATTAGAGCAAAAGCGTTTAGCTAATTGCCCCAATACATTTTTTAGTAATTTATTAAAAAGTAATTAATTAACAAGGAGGATGTAAAATGGAGTTTCTAGTCCCAGCAGGAAGCGCAACCAATCTCCCAAAGGAATTGGTTAATAAAATTGTTGAAGAGGCGGTTGAGAAGTCGTTAATTTTGAAACTCGTGCAAGCTCGTGACCAGTTCATTGAGATTGTTAACGAAGGTACTGTTCCGGTTATCGGAGAAGAGGATTTAGATAAAGTTTACCGTATTGATAATACGGCTGACATCACCACGCTTACTGAAATGTCATTTGACATTAAGTCACCTGACCTAGAGCCGGTTGAGCTTGGAACGTATATCTATCTCAAGAAGAAACAAGTTGCTCAATATCCAGAATTAAAGTTAGACCAATTGTTCCGTAACAAAATCAGCAGAGCTATTGCTCGTACAGCTGACAAGATTGCCCTTAAAGGCGATACGGATGCTTCTGGTTCAACCAATGTTCTTAATATCTGCGATGGTGTTGAGAAGTTGGCCACGGGTGCTGCTTGCGCTAACGAAGCTGTTACGTATAGTGCATCTACATCTGCTGGTATTTTGGATGCAGTAGCTGAAGCCCAAGAAGATTTGGGTGCTTATGGTTCTGATGAAAGCATTGAAGATTTGGTTATTTTCGCTTCTTCAACTTTTGTTGCATCAGCAAAGAAATCTGCTGATAAGAATCAGGTTGGATATGAAATCATGGATGTTCCTGCACTTGGTTTAAAGCAGGTTGTTCATGTTCATGGTATCCCTGTGTTACGCAGACTTGACATCACTGGAGAGAAGGCTTATTTAGTCAACTTGAAAGGGTTGTTTGTTGGTTATTATGGTAATATCGAAGTTGATGTTCAGCACATCGCTGCTCGTAGGTCAGATTTGTTAGTTGTGACCTATTCGTATGACAATGTGTGGGCTTTCAACAACGGCTCTAATAAAGCTGAAGGTCTTATCACAATTTCCAAGGCTAGCACATAAGTTAATAGTTCGTAATCTAAGGGTGGAGGGTTTTTACCTTCCACCCTTTTCTTTGTCTTATACATAAATTATAATGGATTTGCGGGTGAGTGTAAAAGTGGCACCGGAGGTTCATACCCTCTTAGACTCGGTGCGATTCCGAGACCCGCTACCAAATTTGTAAAATTATTCTTGACAGTGTTATTTCTTTGTGCTATACTATTAGTATAAAATGTTAAAACTATAAATTGTTAGGATTATAAATGGCAAAAATTCTTAGACTTATTACAGATGAGTTGAGTTATTATTATCTAAACCCTATAGATAATACTTTAGTAAGTAAAAAAGGTTATATTCTACCAAAACCCTCAGGTGAAAAAACACTTCTGGTTTTATATGATAACAGTTCAGAGTACTCTTCTTTATTAGATTATTCAATAAAAAATAATTTAGGTCTTGTTATAGTCTGTAATAAACTTCCTGACTTTCCGATATTACACAAGAATGTTGTATACTTAGAAGCACCTGATAAGTGGTTAACTCACACTTTATTTTTTAACCCAACAGATTTTTCTGGTGTTATAGGTTTTAGAAATTTTAGTAGAATGGCAGCAGCCTTTTCTTGTTTTACAGGATACACTATTCCTCATCTAAAGTCAAAATCAAACATAGATAGTATTATTAAGAATATTGAGTGTAGTAAAAACAGTATTTTAGTTGAGATTACAGGTGGCGTTGGTGACCATCTTATATCAATACCAGCATTAAAAACATTAGCTTCACAAGGTTCAGAGGTTTCAGTATTGTGTGAACAGCACAGAACAGACTGTTTTTATAATCTGCCATATATTAGACATATTTATTGTAAGAGAAATGAAATAGACGTTTCAAAGTTCAATAAAATTATTGTTTTACATTTTGGTCAGTTATTAAATGATTATAGACTAGAACTTAATAAACAAAATAGAATTTATAGTGTAGCAGAGGTATGTGGGCTAAAAAAGGAAAGTCTTGTTATTGATAGACCAGAGATTATTCTTACAAAAGATGAAATAAGTAATGCTGAAAGATTGTACAAACCTTATAAGAACCGCATTTTTGCAGGTGTTGATAGTGCACGTGTAGATGCTATGATGCCATCTGGTTTAGCTCAAACCTATATAACCAAATTAAACAAAGCTGGATTTACGGTGTTCACTTCCTCATCAAAGCCAAAGAATTTTGAACATTGTATAGATTTAAATAAAAAACTTTCGTTAAGACAATTATTTGCAGTTATATCTGTTATGGATTGTGTATTAACTGTTGACACATCGTTTTTACATATAGCGGCGGCATTTAATAAAAAGACATTTGCGTTTTTGTCTTATTTTCATGCAGACTGGAGATGTTCTACATACCATAATTGTGATTGCTATTATCCTAACGTTAAATGCTTTCCCTGTATCGCAAAACAATTTGTTGCAGTGCAAGACCAATGTTGTCATACAAAGTCGTGTTATGAATTTTTTAATCAAGATGTTATCTTATCTGATATTACAAATTATAAAACAGCTATGAACACAGTTGTAACTATCCCACAAGTTAAGAGTCATATTATTAATAAGCCTCAACAATCTGATATAGCTGTAATAAAAGATTCCAAAAAGCGCATACTATTTTCTAGATGGGATATTGGCTTAGGTGATTGGTTGATATTAACAGCAGGACTGAAGTCTTTAAGAGCTGTTTATACAGAGCATATTATTGTCATTGGATGTTTACCTAGATATGCTGATTTATTTAAAAATAATCCATATGTTGATGAAATTATAACCAATAAAGACAGTATTAATAATGCAGATTATGATAGAATTATAGATGCGTCTAGATTTTTTGAGCACGAGCACTATCCTCAAAATGGTATTGAGTCACGCACTATGAGTAGAGTTGACATGTTATATAGAGATTTATTGAGAATACCTGCTGTTGATAAAAGACCTCTATATTATATCTCAGAGGAAGAGATAGCAAAGGCAAAACAAACACTTTCACTTTATTCGCATGCTAAGACTATTGTAACAATACATTTAGCCAGTAATGCAGCAGCAAGAAATTATCCTCTTGAGTATTTTTATTCATTACAGAGTATGCTTTTTAAGGCTAATATAACAACTGTTTTAATAGGACCTAAGCAGTCAGCACCATGTGGATTTAATTATGATAACATTAAACTCCCAGGGTTAATTAATTTAACAGGTTTAAATTTAAGAGAAACATCAGCTATTATAAATGAGTCTGATTTACTTATTGCTGTTGATAGCTCTTATTATCATATAGCAACAGCCTTAGGTAAGAAATCACTAGTATTATTTGGTGGTATAAAGCCACAAGCACGATTATTATATTACGATGATGCCTTTGAATTATTTTCTGCTGGTTTATTTGATAATAAGATATGTCCATGTAATGACGCACTTTGGCTTGGTGCCTGTATAAAGGCGTGTAAGTTATTAGAGGCAGGTGGTCAGCCATCTCTATGCATGTTTTACCATGTTCCTAAAAAGGTGTTTAAAACTGCTTTAATGCTATTAGATAAGCTTCCTAAAAAGTGTGCTACAAGCAGGCCTAGATTATCTTTTGCTATGATGACACATAATGAAGAGGCTATGATTGAGCAATGTATAAAGAATATTTATGATATTGCAGATGAAATTGTTGTTATAGATGACTCTACTGATAATACACGTAAAATACTTAGAAAGTTTAAAAAGGTAAAAGTTTATTCAATGCCAGATATTCCATGTCCCTCGTACTGTAACTACTGTAAAGAAAATAATATTAACTTACAAAGTATCGGCAGACCTTGTTCTGCAAAACTGAGACAGTATTCGTTCAGTAAATGTACAGGAGATTGGATTTTTAGACTCGATGCCGATGAAATGCTTTCTACTGAAGATTTAATTAGATTAAGGTATTTGATAGATTATAGTGATGATTTCTTTCCTGGTGTTAAGATATTTTGGTGTCCTACAGTTAATTTCTTTTTAGATGATAATCACTATAAGACAGGTGCCCCGAAGGGTTCACATGCCTGGTTTCCAGACTATCATAAGAGATTACATAAAAATGAAAAACGTTTTCATAAATGGGTGCAGCCAGCGCATGAGAGAATGGTGGATTTTGACTCAAATGGAAAAATTAAGTTTTTAGATGATATTAAAGAGTTTCCATTTCAACATTTTACTAATTGGTTTAAGGTTTTTCATTATGGTTATTTGCAGCCTAAGAAAGATAGATTAATAGATGCTAAGAAATATGAGAAAATGAATGTTTTATTACATATATTAGATGACGAGTTAGTTGAGCCTTGGGTATGGAAAAAGCCTACTAATATAAAACTTCCAGATGATTGGGGTAAAGGTGTTTGTGAATATAATAAAGGAGAGCGTGGCTAATATGGAAAAAGATAACCTATCTATTATTAAGAAAGAATTTGAGTTACGAAAGCCTAAATATAATTTACTGGTTGATGTTGGGGCATCTGGTAATTATTCAGCTGCTTCTTTATTGACATTGAATGATAATTGGCAAGGGTTCTTATTTGAACCTGACCCACGGTCGTATAATAAATTAGTAGGCACATATAAAGATAATAAGAAAGTGGTAGTTATTAATAAAGCTGTTTCTAATAAAGAAGGAACCTTGGAATTTTTACTCCATCCTGAACCTTCTCTAAGTTCCTTGGAGTCCAATACAACCTGGTATAAACCAGATACAAAAGTATCAAAGATTACTATAGAGGTTGTTAGACTTGGAAATGAATTAAAAAGACGCAGTGTACCTATTGATTTTGATTTTTTAAAGATTGATGCAGAGGGTTTTGATTATAGAATTTTAACTGATTTATTTGAAGTCAGTGTTTATAGACCGTATATTATCATGCACGAAATACAACATCCAGGACCTGTTGAATTTGAGAAACTGTTAAATTTATATGATTATACACTGGTTAAAAAAGTATTTGGTAATATGATTTATAGGAGAAAATAGTGGCGTCACTCTATGAACGAATTTTAATAGATACATCCGTAGCATTTAAAAAGGCAGATGTTGAGTTTTGGCTTGCGGATGGCACGGCTCTGTCTGCTTATAGAGATAAACAGCCTGTAAGTTGGGATATGCACGACTTAGATATTAATGTAAAAATAGAGGATTGGAGTGAGGAAAAAAATAAAATTATTCACGATGAGATGTATTCCAAAAATTATAAAACTGAATATCTTATAAATAATCCTATTCCTTATTTGTTTCAACATAGATATGACAAAGATGATGTACATATTGATATATTTACATGGCATAGAGTAAAAGACTATTATTGGAGAACTACACATCAAGGGTGTGAAATCTATCTACCTTATGTTCTTCCTGCTAAGTATTTTGATAACTTAACAACAATTAGCTATTGTGGTGTTACGTGTAAAATACCTCAGGATATAGAGAATTATTTAACTCTTATAGCAGGCGCAGATTGGAAAATTCCACTTAAAAGAGCCTATAATAAAGATGATAAGTTAATTAAAAAGTGGAAGAGAAACTCACGTATGGTAGATTGGATAAATGGTAATTATGATGAAGCTAGATATTTAACAGAGAGGTGGTTTCAATGATTGTAGGCTATACTATGGGGGTATTTGACATGTTTCATGTAGGACACTTAAATTTATTAAAACAAGCTAAATCTTTGTGTGACGTACTTGTTGTAGGTGTTACAACAGATAAATTATGTGTTTCAGTAAAGCATAAAACACCAATTATTTCATTTAATGATAGATGCGCTATTTTATCTGGAATTAAGTATGTAGACTATGTAGTAGCTCAAGATACAATGAATAAAATGGATGCATTTAGCAAGATTGGTTTTGATGTTATGTTTGTTGGTGATGACTGGAAAGATACAGATACATGGAAATCAATTGAGAAACAGTTTTCTGAGTTAGATGTTAATATTCATTATTTAAAGTACACTAAAGGCATATCTTCTACAGAGATAAGAGAGAGACTAAAGAATGTCTGATATGTTTAAAAATATATTCAATGTTATTAATGCCAGACAGTCGGTTAGAATATTTAACCCTGATTTGAGTGTTAATAGAGAACACATATATACATCTGTTAATCTAGCACAGCAATTTTTAAATACTTTTGTGTCTAAATTAGAATTGAAATGTAAGCTTTTAGCAAGAGAGGACATAATCACAGAAAGCTTTAAGTCAGGTTATCAACCACAACACAGAAAAGCGCCTTATACACTAGTTGTTATTGTACGAAATTCAGATTTATTAAATGCAATGTCTGAGAATCTTATTATATGTGGTATATTTATAGAGTGTCTATTACTCATTTTAACATCACTCGGTTTAGGTACACTATGGATAAGTAGCTTTGATGAGCGTTTAGTTAAAAAAGAGTGTTCATTATTCAGTGACGAATATATGCCTATAGCAATTATACCTATTGGCTATGCAGACAAGCAACCTAGACGAGCAATTAGACGACCTGTAGAAGAAAGAGTACAAGGAAGGGTAAATGATAAGGCAGTCTTGATTGAAGCTAAGAATGTAAACGTTTTAGATTATATTATGATACCAAAGAATAGTGATATACACTTAGCTGAATTTTGTTATAGAAATAAATACTTTCAAAGTATTAGAGATGTATTATCTAGTGATATTAAACGTTCAGATAGGCTGACATCAGTAGAGCTGATTAAAGTACTTACAGCTGGATGCTTGGCCCCATCTGCTAAAAATCTACAGTCTCCTGAGTTTGTTAGAGTTGAGAATGGTTTTGGTGTTGTAGGTAATTTATCTAGATTAAGACAGATAGAAACAGTATCAAAACATACAACTACATCAGTTAAAAGAGGAGAGAGTCTTTTTGTGTATTTAGACATAGGTGCGGCAATATGCAATATGTTATTGACATCATTGAGTCTAGGTAAACAGTATGTGTGGAATTATACAGATAGTGGTTTCTATGAACCAATTAATAAGTTAGACTATGTACTAGGCGGTGAGCTTAACCATGAATAATCAATCTGTTGATGACTTCAGCACTTCTATAAATTCTTTACTTATTACAAATATTGCAATATGGCACAAAGACACATTGGTTAGAAGTGGTGCAGACATCCCATTAGATAAAAAAGCTAGATTATTCTTAGATGCTAGAGTATTGAATAGTGAGAGAAATAATCTAAGAGATACAATAGATACATTGGTAGGGTGTATTAATTATTCAACTAAAATTAACTATTATGGAGAAAAGAAATGAGTGAACGTATTATATCAATAAAAGTAAAGCACACAGGTGAAATAGGTAAGATAGAGTCTGAGGCTAAAAAGTTTATTAAACCAGAGATGAATGGTATAGATATAGGCAGTGGCGGTATGCCTATTTTTCCTCAGGCAGTGTCTGTTGATTTACATTATCCTGGGCAATATTCTGAATGGGTTAATTTAAAAGGTGATGCACGTAATCTTTATTGGTTTAAAGATAGTTGTATGGATTATGTGTTCTCAAGCCATTGTTACGAGGATTTTAAACCTGTTGAGAAGTCAGCTGTTTTTAAGGAG
>Ga0172381_10003763_pt1 | contig 15896 bp, 27 predicted proteins | sample Leawel6488metaG_FD_119754 | JGI IMG/M metagenome (GOLD analysis project Ga0172381, IMG submission 119754) | Leachate microbial communities from a municipal landfill in Southern Ontario, Canada - Leachate well 64-88 metaG | ecosystem: Engineered > Solid waste > Landfill > Unclassified | place...
CCTCATGCATTTACGTCTTGGCGGAATTACAATAGGCGATTACACGACGTGGATTACAGCAATAGGGAAGACGCTATTCATACAGGAAATCACATTACTCGCATCGGGTTGGCTCAAAACGCATGACTACGCGGAGACGGACGGATTGCCGACCACGGGGTTCATGCTTGACGTGGCGAATCAAATTATAAAGGCGTATGCGGCGAGGTTTGTTAATTGTACAATAAACAATGCAATTTTAACAGATGCCTTCGTAAGCGGGGATATCACTAATGAGGCATTAACAACTCACCCTGCAAGCTCGGCGACATTCACTGCGTCGGGAACGTATTATGGAGCTGCAATTGTTGAAGCGCTTAGTCTGCCCCTTGTTGGTGAAACCGGGCCTTATATTGTTGCAAGCGGAACGTACCACTCTAAAACTGTGGCGTTTGTTCGTTATGTGGATAATCCCTCAAAGGCGCTTGGGGCACAAAATTTTGTAAATGTAAAATATTCCGACTCTTCTATTGATACTCTGTATTTTGCAACGGAATATTCATATACCGGTTCAATTACCACCAATCAAACAGCATCAGCGGAATCCATATATTTCAACGGTCCACAGTATAAAGGTTCAATACATGGTACCTATGCAGATGGCGCTATATTCACCGCGCTATCGGCAGCGTTAGCCGTGGGAGCTTCGATGTGTGTTCATGGTGGGTTTAAAAATGATAGTAGTACTCATTTTATTGCATCAAAGGCGGAACGAATATCAAGTACGGTAGTTCGAGTATATTCCTTAAGAGTATCAGATTTTATCTGGGGTGTGGTAGATTTTACGCAAGGCGCTATTGGAGATTATTACATATCTCTTTCTTGGTAGGAGTTATAAAATATGTTTATAGCATTTTGGCTTTGGGTCGTTGGCCTGTGTACTATGTGGTCGATAGTTGGAGCCCCTCCAGAATGGGCTCAGGCAATGCTTGTTATATGGGGTGTCATATGCATGTGCCTTTATTGAATTGCGCAACGCACCAGGGCAGCAAACAATTATAAGGGGGGGCAGCATGGCATATGATGGTCCTGATAGACGGCACGACTCGGAGATGCGTGATGTAATAGCAGAACTGAAAGTAGACATCCGTGAGCAAGGGGCAGTGCTGTGGGGCGATGACCGCACACGATCAAACGGCCTTCGCTCAAAGGTGAAGGCCCACACCGAAGAAATCGCAGCATTGTCGAAATCACATCAGGTAATAAAAGACAGGATCCAGCACTACATTGATGTGGAGCGCGAGGACACTTGCCCCACCATGAAGTTGCTCCTAGAATGTCAGGAACGACATGAAGCCGAACTGGCCAAGCAAGCCGAAGGAGATACCGACGTGACAGTAGCACAGATCAATGCATCGGCGATCATCGAAGTCGCCAAGAAAACGGCCACGGAGGCACGCAACCGCGAATGGATAATCATCATCGGGCTCATCCTGTCCATCGTTTCGGGGTACATACCCAAGCCGGCTTTCGGTGCAACCAGAGCCCAGACGGTTCAGGTGGTGAAGCCATGATCTTCGAGCAGGTCTACGCAATCCAGAGGATGCTCACCGAGATGGGTGAGGCAGCTTGTTACTTCATCGCGATCTGCTGGAACGTGGTCGTGCGGGCAGGCAAGACGATCGACTTTCTGGAAGATTTTTGGGCCTGCGTCGCTGAGAACTGGATTCACTACGACGACCACAACCAGGATGACCCTGACAACTGCTACATCGACGATGCAGGCCGGGTCTTCTCGTACCTGATGGGCGAACCAGGGGAATGGGAGTGCGTAAAGCTCGGACCAGACTATGTACTCAAGGACGGCGAGTACGGATGTGTTCGTTACGAGCGGAAGACGACGAAGGGGACGTTCAGCCATTTCGGTGGCCTTCTTCCCGATGGCACCGTGTACGATCCGCTCGGCAACTCGCTCACGTTCGCGCAAGGCGTCAGACAGAGCGTGCGCGTATTTAGGAGGATATGATGGACTTTACCATGATCGTGCCGTGGATCCTTGGAGGACTCACGGTGGTCGGCTGTCTCGAGTGGTTCAAGGGCTTCGCCAAGGCCGCCCCAACATGGATATGGGGAGTTGTCGCCATGGTCCTGTCGATAGGATGGGCGATCGCTCCAGACTGGCTACGACTCGCTGCGGGTGTCCTGTCTATCTCGCAGATTGGATACGCCACCATCATCCAAGCCGTGCAGGCGTACATTGGGAGCAAAACATGCCCTCCTGAGAAGGAACCATGAAATGCAAAAGCTGCTTCGTTCTGGTCTTATTCTTCTGCTTATCATCGGTGTCGCTTTCGGCGCAGGAGCCGGAGTCGCCTATCTCGGAAGAAACCGAGAGCGAGACGCCGCAGCCAATGCTCTCGCAAAGGCTGAGATCCTTAGCCGAGAGACTCAAGCAAGCTACGACCGACTCGCGGGACGACTTGAACGCACTATTACAGGAACGAGCGATGCTCTTCGACGAGTTGACGCTATTGCAGACCGAGGCCAACGAATCGGAGAAAGACTTGCTCTCTTTGAAGACCTCTACACAGAAATTATCACAATCGCTGATGAGCTCGATCAACGAGGGAGAGTCATACCGCCTCAGTAGAAACCGGTGGCGAACGGGAGCTCTCATCGAGGGCGGAATACTCGTCATTGAGGTTCTTGTGATAGGGGCAATTCTGGTACTTGGTGGATAATCGAATCTGGTCGCTGGCGCGTCGGAATCGGGCAGGGGGTCAAAGAAGTACGGCTATGCCCTCTCCGACGCAGCCATACCCCCTAGATTTTCGTTCGGTGGCAATTTGTAATGTGCCGCCCGTGCCCTTGCGAGGTTTGCAGAGCTTGCCTGGCGCTTTCGCTCGCGCGATCCTGCCCGATACCGCTGCACGTCTTCGGTCCTCAGAAACACGAATCTTCCCACCCGCTCGCACGGGATCTTCCCCAGTTTGCACATCTCGGGAAGATAACTCGCCTTGCACCCGATTATTTCGGCAGCCTTGGTGAGAAATAATTTCCCTTCCGGGGCGCTGGGCTTGGGCGGCGGTGTTGTAGGTCTATCGGCTTTTTCGTCGTGGAACGGCGAAGCGGCGACCGTTGAATACCTCGGCCCGGTGATGCATAGCCATTGGGAGTTATATCCTCCGGGAGCGTTCTCACCAAGGCGAGCGGGCGGGTCGATCATTAGTATAACAATAGGATTAAAGTCGAAATAGAAAACAAAAGAGCTGCAACCGAAAGGGCCGCCGCGATAAAAGACAGTATTAGATTTCCTTTGCTTGTCATGTTTCCTCCAATTCGTGAATGTTGCCGATGACTTCGTATATGGGCGTCTCCCCGTTGTTAATAATCCAATAGTGACCTCCTAGAAAATCGGCCAACTCCACGGTATTTGGCCCGGAAATAATTTTGCCTGCCTTGCCCAGCAGATTGAATATATCCCCTTCGTAAATCTCCTGCTCGTTCTTGTCGCGGAGGCCGGTGAATTGCTCGATGATGGTATCGGCATCAAAATATAACTCGCTTCCCGGTGTCAGGTCGGCATAGTCGTATGATTTGTCAGCCTCATTCCACGCCCTGAACTTTAGCTCTTGCATACTGTTCCTCCCATATTGTACTTTTTCGCCTCAGCCAGTTCGCCTAACTTCTGAAATAGGAATTGCTGCATCCAGCCCTCACGGCTTGTATCAATCCCCGCGGTCTCTGCCATGGCGAGTAGCTCGGATTCCTCTTCGGGGGTCAGGGGCTCGGGTTCAGGCACGCTCCGTTCTGGGGTTTCTATCTTGCGCCTGAGCCGAACCCCGATCTCTTCTTCGTAGGTCATTATGGCTCGCTTTATGGTGGCGACATCCGGGGGTCCAAATCGTATCGGGCATTCCTCGCGGATCGCGTCGAACGCCTGAACGAGCACATCGCGCGACGGCTCGAGTCTCCCAGAAAGATACCCACCCACGGCCTCACGTTCGTCGTCGGTATAACTCCCGTACCGCGTTTCGATCAAACCGATTAGTGCTTGGGCTTCCGCTGTCACGGTATCACTCCAATCCCGAGGATTTTTTTGGCTTCCTTTGCCCTCATTCGCATTTCAGGAGTGACTATCGGCCCCGTTCGTTGTCTCGGTCCGTCTCGAGCCAGGAAATCCTCCTCTTGAAAGTTTACAGGTGTAAACTTATCCAGGTGTTTCGAGAGGAACGCTTCGATCGTGACTCGCTGGTTCCAGTAATACTTTCCGGGTGGTCCGGCGAGAATCTTCCCGAAGTTCCTGATCGCTGCAAAAACGTCGTCGGAGTGGATTCCTTGAACGTGCCTTCGGAGTTCCCCCCACTTCGAGGCGAAAACCGTTGCGTAGTCTCCGGGCTGGTAGACCCGATCTCCGAGTTTGGTCCATTCGTCGAATACGGCCTTTGGCATCGCTGTTTCTACAGGAGGGGTAGTTTTTTCCCCTTCGCGCGCGGTGTGTGTATTCTTCTCTTCTCTTATATCTGGACTATGGACTATGGGAGTGGTATTACGTTCGTAATTCGTCCGTAATTCGTCCGTATTACGTCCGTACCACCTACTATTTATAGCATTTCTTGCTGCCATAGAAACTTGCTCTTTTTTTGCAAGCTCAGAATCTACTCTCTTGTGGACCAACATAGAGTCCTTCACTTGGAACATTTTAAGCACATTTTTTGACGCTTTTTGGAACTCTCTTGGCGTTGTCCTTGTAATTCGGCGAAGCACTTTGGGGTCGTTTTCGAGGGGGCCGCCATTCTGCCAATAGGCCATGATGAGAAGAATATAGACCCCGTGTTCGAGCGCAGAAAGGTGTTGGGTATCCCCAAGATAGTCGCCGATGTAGAGCTTCATGTACGGGGTTGATGGCATATCAGTTACCAAATAACTGATACGCGAGGGCGAGTGTTTCCCCCAGGAGACCTTCGTCCTCGATGTAGTCCAGCGTGTCCATCCCGCGGTTTTTCGCGCAGGTACGGACATTGCGATGATACCGAAGATCGAATTGCTCGTAGAGTTCGTGCCACGTCCCACGGAAGTCATTATCCCGTTGCTTGGCACCGAGGCGGACCAATCGAAGAAGATCGGCACGAGGCTCGAGCGGAGCTGGTGCTGGCAGAGCAATGCGCTGCGCCGGCACAAGGGCGACGACCACGCTGATGAGCCTTTCGACGAGATTCTCAAGGCGGGTGAGGCGGTCCTCAGAGCCTAAGCCGTTTGGACCATGAACCTGTGCCATTTGGCCCAGGTTCCCGACCATGTTGTGTTTTGGCAAAGCTTCCATGACGACAGTCGCCTCGGCGTAAGTCAGGCGGGTAACTTTCCCTTTCTCCATGCGACCCGGCATATTGGCAGTAATCCAGCGCTTTACGGTATGCTCGGAGCATCCTGCTGTTTGTGCAATCTCTGGTATCGTCATATTATTGACTCCTTGAAATAAAAAAAGCCCCTCGCGCCGGTGGTCGTCGGCAGAGGGGCAAGGGCACGGAATCGATCCCGGAGGCGACCACTCCGCCGGCATCGATCACTGAATGAAGTATATTCAAGAGTGGTCATTGAATCAAGGGGCGCGTTTGTTCCATGCATGAATGGCCTTCCCGTGAGTCCGTTGTCTAACTCGCATCGGCCCGCGAGAAAAACATTTTCTGCACACAACATACTCAACATACTCGCAGATTTGCACAGAACGGTTAACATATCTGAGCCCCGGCTCAATAACGAACTCGGTTTGGTCATCATTCCCGCAAAATGGACATGGCTTAATGTCCAAAATACTCATTCTGTCCTCCATAGAATCAAGTGTCTTTCTCTACGGCTTCCATCACATCGGCATTATTTTAACAACCTTCTGAGATTCGTTTTCCCCACGAGCGTCGTGAACTTCCAGAGCTCCTCGATGAGGGCGAGCACCTTCTCGCGCGGGGGCTCGGGCAGGTGGTTGTTTCCCGAGTCGGCGCCGATGTTGACCTGCACGGGCTCGCAGCGCTTGATCCAGTCGACGAATATCTCGAGGTCGAAGTCGAGAATAGGCTCGATGGTGATGTAATGCGGGATACCTACAAGCCTACTCATGCCGTCGACGCGCCACGCCACGTTGGGCGAATTGTGCATGATCTCGGGATACCAGCGGTTCGTTTCGAGTGTCGTGCAGGCAACCGCCTCGCGCGTCAACCAGCCGCATCCCTCGCTCAGGTAACGCCTCATTCGTTCGGGGTTCTTGCTCTGAAATAGGTACCGATTTCCATACCCCTGACACTTCGTGAGCGTGTTGACGATCCAGTCGCCGGGGATCGCCTCGGCGAACATGTCGCAACTAGAACCGACGAAGATGAAGTTTCCCTTGCCGAGGTCGGTCTTCATCTCGCGCTCGTCGAAGTGAACCGGCTTCTGCTCGCCGAAGCGCCGCATGTAGCAGTAGGTGCAGCCATGCGGGCAAGCGCCCTTTACCGTGTTCCATGTGAAATCGACAAAATCGTACATCCCTCCCTTGGCCTTATTTAACATTTTTTGGCCTCCTGTTTCCTTGTATCTGGTTTTGCCCTTGCTCGGATTTAATCCCATGGTTTGCCTCGGTGGTCATTGAATTAAGTGTCTTTCTCTAATGTTTTTCTGCCCATTTTGTTCTTCTCGTGAGAATGGACAGAAATCCTTCCGCCCGGAGTCACTCGTATTTCCATCGTTTCACGGTCAGTACCGATAAACAGTAAAGAGCCGCCTCGCTTGTTGGAACATATTCTCTCTACTGCGAGATTGTTCCAAGTGAATCCGAAGCGGGTATTCTCAGTTCCCGGATCTTTCATGCCTTCCCCTCACTCATTTCGGCCTTGGCGATTGCGGCCTCCAATGCGTCGCCGTCCGGCGTGCCGCGCAGATCGAGGGCCGCGTTTCTTGCGGCGGCTAGTAATTCCGGCGCGGCGGCGATCAGGCAGGCATTGGCCGCCGTCTCGTCCGAATCGACTATGGTAGAGCATCGGGCAACAAGGAAGGCGCAATTATTTGTTATTACATCGTGTGGGTGATCATCATAGACAACCCACGGCCCCGGCGTGTGCTTGCTCATACCCTACCTCCCTCGTCCATGATCGCGGCGCGCAAGGTCTCTGCTTCGTCATCCTCTGGCGACAGAGCAACGCGCCATGCCTCTGCCCGCTCTGCCGCCCTCCGCAGCGTCTCGGCGTCGTGGGCGGCGATGAGGGCGACGACTTCGCCCTCGGCTTGCGATTCCCAGCCGTTTTTAAATTGGACTAGTCGGATAATCGCGCCAGCCAGATCCTCCTCGCTCGCGGGAGGCTGGGCGGGGGCGGGCGACTTTGGTTTTTGTACCACGAAATCCAAACACTCCTCCGTATGCTCAATCAGAAGAAGCTCAAAAATGGTGTCGGGGTATTGATTGCGAAGTTCGTCATAGGCAAGGCGAGCGGAACGCTCGGCCCATTCGGGAAACTCTTGAGCGCGGCGGCGCTCGTTGCCCTTAGTCGATTTTACCAATTCGGTGATGACATACTGCTTCATCGCGGCTACTCCTTCTCGCCCTTCTCGGGCGCGGGGTGCCGCTCGAACCAGAACGACACTTCTTGTCCCGTGGCCTGGATCAATCCGAAATCCTCCGCGAGGGCAAACTGTCGCGAGTTGCGCCTAAGCCGCTCGACCTGGTCCGAAATCTCCGCGCGGAACTCCTCGATACTGAAAACGCCCTTGCGGAGATTGCATCGAGGGCAAGCCGGAAACAGGATCCCGTCGGATGCGCCGCCGCGGTAACGTGACTCCATATGGTCCGCGTGGAAGACCGCCCCGAGGGGTCGACCGCAGTACGCGCAACGTCCGCCGAACATCGCTCGTAGCTGCTCGCGATCGATCATGCCTTCCCCTCGCCCACGATGGCGGCGCTCTTGGCTATCGCGGTGGGAATGTCAGGATCACCCGCGGGCGTCGTCCGTAGTCGCTCATACTCGGCAACACCGAGGCGGGCTCCGTACTCTGCGGAGCTCTCGCCCTTCTCGGGCGCGGGGGCGGCGGGTACGAAGTGACACTCATTGTCCTCGTTCGGCTCATCGCATATTGCCATTCCGGGATGTCTGATCCATTTGCATTTAGCACACAGATCGCGCTCCTCCCCCTGCCCCGACGCGGAGAGGCGGGCCTGGAAGGAGCGCTCGATCTCGGCGGCGGCTTCGATGTCGAGCTTCGGGCCTGTCTCTATGTTGGCATTCAGCTTGTATAGCAACCTCGCCCACAGCTCCCGCGCGTCCTTTGCCGGCTCGGGCTGAGCGGAGAGGCGGGAGAGGGCGGCGCTCATGCGGGGTATGGCGTGGTTAGCCTTCGCGGCTGGCAACCCCACATTATCCCTATACCAGTTTCGCAGTTCCTCAAGCGCGGCGAGCCCCTCGGCCAGCGCCTCGTGCAGTTCGTCCCTCTGTGTGTCGGTCATGTTTCTTCCTCCATCTCCTCAAGTTCTTCTTCCTCGAGATCCTCCTCAAGGTCCACATCACCGTAGTCGAAGTCTGATTCGGTCAATAATACCTTTGGGCAATCCGAAGGGGATTCGGCGAAGCATAGTCCATCGTAGCCTCTCTGTGAGCAAGTATCACATGCACTCATCGTCTTCGCCTCCGCTGGATCCTCTTTTCTCTGTAAAATAGAAAAGCCATCATTGCGGCAATCCCGAGCAGAATGGCCCACTGAAAAGCAGTCATTCCCATTCCTCCGCCTTCTTCAAAAGAGGCTTGTTGAGCGCCTTGTAGCGCTTTATCTCTGCTACCAGCCACTCGTCAGGATGCTTTGAGAATCCCCATAGTGACGCCGTAAGTTCGAGATCCTCGACTTCCTTCGGACCGATGGTGTCTACGAGGTTCTGTCGGAACTTCCAGTGTTCGCCCTCATGCCATCGATTGCATTCGACACACTGACAGCGAAGACATCGAAGATCAAAGCGGGTTCCATGGTGGGTTCTGGGAATGTAGTGTCCACAATCGGCCTTCTTCCAGAAGATCCACTGCCCGCAGGTAAAGCATTGGACCCATCCGGGCCGAGGGCTCTCTGCCGCTGCCGTCAAGCGAACGTACAGAGAAACCTCAGTATCGAGCTTCGACACCAGATCAGGATGCCGGCGCTTCGATGTTTTGGCGAAACCCATCAAAACACTTCGTACCGATCGGCCAGATCGGCCCGGATGTCCTTGAGTTCCTGGAGCGTCGTGGCCTTGTCTACTTGGGTGGTGAAGAAGTGCCTGTCCGCGACCGGGACCCGAGTGGAGATGAACTTGTAGCATTCCCCTCGGGAGTCGTTGAGAGGGGACTCGGCTTCCTCAACGCCGCGGACCAAAACCTTCTCAGGCGGCTCTTCCTGGGCCTTGGGCGCGTCCGGGGCCTTCGCGGCAGGTGCCGGGGCGGCCTTGGGGGGTTGCGTGGTTCCTTGGGGCTTTCCTGCTGCTTTCGCGGCGGCCGAGCGGGCGGCGCTGGCCGTGGCTCCCTCGGGAGGTTTACCGGATTCGGCGGCGGGTTCCATCTCGAAGTAATCCTCCTTGGCTCCCATACCGTCCCGGATCGAGTTGAAGATATTTCCGAGATTGACGAGGTTCTGGTAGGTGATCGCGGTGATGGACTTCTTGAGGCGTTTCTCGATCATTTGTTGCGTGACGCCGATTTCGGCGAACTTGGCGAGCATCTTCGGGGTAGCCTCTTCAACCTTCCCCATGGCTTGCTCGAGAGTGAGCTTGCAGCGTTCCACGCAGGCGTCTACCACGTCCCCCGGAATGAGCCGGAGGATGCAGGCGCGAAGCCGGCGAGCGGCAGAGTTTGCGGTCGATTCGTAGATGTCCCGGTCGTCGGTGAGGGGTTTCTTGATCTTCACCTTCGTTCCGTCCTGCCACTGACTTGCGTCCCTGGTATGGGGAACCTTGAACTCCTGCCGAGCCATCATGTTCGTCTGGAGATCCCAAGCGTAAGCAAGCATGGAACTCTCGTTTTCGTCCCGCGAGACCTCCACGATGGCGTACTGGATATTCCCCCAGGACCGCGCGATGGCCTCGGCGAGCCGGATGGACGGCCCTTCGATGTCCGTGTCTCCTCGTCGGTAAGTGTAGATCGCCGACTCGGCCAGGGTGACACGCTTGCACTCCGCGAGGGCGTTGTCGGTTGCTCGTATGGTGTCCCGAGGATCCTTCTTCGCCATGATGATGGCTGCTTGGACCTCTTGCATTGCCCGACTGGACTGGATGATCTCTCCCGACTGCGGGGCCACGGGGGCCAATGACCCGTAGGGATTCGTTCCTCGATCTTCGTCGCTCATGTTCACTCCTCGATCTTCTCGTAGGTGATATCGTGCGCCTCCATGTAGCGGCGCAGGTCTTGGAGGGCTTCCTTCGTTCCGTGGAGGCGAAGGGTGTAGGTGATGATCGGATCCGTGGGCAGTTTCTCCGCAGGTACGGGAGTCCGATCGGGGATCGTTTCTGGCTCCGTGAAGTCGAGCTCTCGCTCTTCCTCGTAGTCTGGTTCGGGCGGTTCGAGGCGAGCCTTCTCCTCGGCGGCCAATCGTTCCCTGTTGGCCTTGATGCGGTCGGCTGCGGCCATGGCGCTGTTCAGGTCCAAGGTCTCGAGGTAGTGTGCCTTTGCCTCGGGTTCGTTGATCTTGTCGAGGATCGCTAGGTCCATCTTCGTTTTCTCGATTCGCGCGACGATCTCGGCCTTGATATCTTTGAGCAGGTAGGTCTTGTTGAGCCACTGTGCCGAGGCGATCTGCTCGACCCGAAACAGGTTGCAGTTCAAAGAGGCGAAGTATTCGTCGATCTGCTGGCGCTTCTCCTCTTTCTCGATCGCTTCCACGTCCTTGATGAGCTGGTCGATCGCGTTAGAAGCCTTTTTGATCTCGATGCCGGTTTCTGCCACGAGTCCTTTGAACTCGTCAAAGGGCTGCATCCAGCGTTTCTCGTATTCGATTCGCTGCTCGTTGAGCACCTTGAACAGGTTGTTGAGTTTGGCTCGATCCTTTTTGGCTTCCTGGATTCTGTCCCCGGAATAGTTGTCGATCGTGTAGCTGGATAGTTTGGCCTTGACCGCCGCGAGAAGCGCCTTGGCGTTCGTGGTCAACGTTCCGAGGTTGAACTTTTCGACGACGAGCGTGAGATCGGTGGATTCGATGGGGTCGCTCACATGAACTCCTTTGCGTCCTTGAGGGTACGGAACACGCGGAACTCGGAGACGCTCTCGCAGGCCGCGGCCACATCGGGGTACTGCTCCTTGAGCATCTTGCTGTCGATGCCATGACGTTCCTGTTTCTTCCAGGAGCATACCGGCTTCCCATTGACCATGAGGGTGTCGCCGTTGTCGCCGATCACGGACTCGAGTGAGAGCTTGAGTGCGTCGCGCTGCGCCTCCAGAGTTTTGATCTCGTCGGCCAAGGTAATCATCCTGGCCGCGGCGACCCCATGTTCCTCGGTCCCGTAGACCGGGCCTATCCCGCCGCGAGCCCACCGAAGGGAGGCTTCCTCGACGCTGATCGGGTCGGGAGGATTCCGGTCCTGGACCCGCTGCCAGAAGATGCGCGCGGCCTCGATCATGTCGTTGATGAAGGATTGATCCCGAGGAACGCGGTAGAGCACCAGCGTATTCCCTCCGAAGCACACCGCGACCTCGGCTTCGGCCACGTCTCGGAGGAGGATCTGCTGCTGGACCTGGGGATAGTAGTGAAGGGCGATGTCAGGGGATCCTTCCTCGCCCCAGAGTTTGCGGTTCATCGCGTCGGTGTTTTTGATCTCGAGGGGGATCTTGTCGCCGACGATCATGCGGTCGATCTGGGCCGCCAGAGGGAAGCCGTATTTCATCGTGGAAAGGCGCTGGTTCATGCGCCTGAGCCGCTTCCCGGTTTTCCGCATGTACATGGTGGCGATGGTGTCCTCCATGAGGATACCCCACTGGACCCGCTCCACGCTGGACAGGTCTTCCGGGGCCTTTTCGCCCGTCTTTTCCTGGTAGACCTCGAAGGGGCTGTGCCACGGGTTGAGCCCGAGTAATCCCGACTCGTCCGAGCCGCCAATGAAATGCATCCGGTCTTCGGTGTCCACCTTGATCTGTGCCGCTATTCGCTCTTCCTCGAGCTGTACGGCGAGTGATTCTACGACTACGTTGTCCTCATCTTCCTGCATTCACGTTTCTCCTTTGGAGGGGCAGGCCTAAGCCCGCCCCTTGATGACTACTTGCTCTCCACGTCCGGGGCGGGGCCGAAGAGTTCCTTCCTGATGTCGTTGACCGCCTTCACGAGCTCGGCCGCCTCGGCGACCTCGCGGGTCTGGGCGGCGATGCGCTTGTAGATGGCGAGCATCTCGTCCTCGTTGTCGGACTTGGCGAGGGCGCGCATGAGCTCCTGCTTCTTGCCCTCGGCCTCGAGTTTTTTGCCTTCCAGGTCGTCTGCGACGCGATCGGCCACGCGGCCGAGTTTCTTCTCGCGCAGGGGGAGCTTGATCGCCTCGACGACTTCCTCACCGGCCTTCGCCAGGAACCGGAACAGATTCTTTTCCTTTGCCATGATTCCCTCCAAAAAACAGTATTGAAAGCGCCCAACGGACGCTAGAGACCTAAGAGACGAGCACGTATCTCGGAGCGGGACTCGATGTGCTCTGGTTCAGGGTAGGCACAAAATCTGGCTGTCATGGGGGAAAACGATATTGTGTAGGCAACGAGAGAAGCGAGAAAGCTAGCTGGGATGGGGGGACTTACTACCTTGAGGTCGAACTTCCCATCGTAGCCCATGCGGTAACTGTCGGTGTACCCATTCGACCACTTAACGCGCACCCATCCTTTATGCAAAGTATCATCAGAGATCACCTTCCCCACATTGCCCGGCTCGCCGTCATGCTCTCCCCACTCCCAATCCGGCCCACGGGTAACTAACGTCCCAACCGGAAGTGGTTTGGCTGGCGGTGTTGCGCGCGGATCAGGAGCCTTGTCGGATACGATCTCAATTTCGCTTTCGGAATAAAAGTCGCTCTTCATGCCTCCTTCGAGTGTTACGACGTATGGGTTTCTGTCTTTGTCATCACAAGTAATAATCCCGATCTGGCCTGCCACTCCCCACCTATCGCTTTTTATGCGAACATGGTCTCCCTTCGTTGGGCGAGGAGTGGAAGGCGGAGGAGTACTCATCCCACGCTCGCGCAGCCAATTCTCGAACCATGCGCGGCCGGCAGGGCCAAGGGTACGGCCATCATGCGGCCCATGAGCTGTTCCTGGTTCATGACATTTATTAGGGAACCCAGGGCACTCGGTGCAGTTTATCCCGCCGCAATGGCCCCGAGTTAATATTATTTTTGCTGCTTCAATCTCCGTCATCTCGTCCCTCCCAATTCATATCCGAGTTCTTCCAGTTTTTCCCGGACTACCTTGTGAATGTATGTCCCGACTCCTCGGCCGTTTGTTGAGGAAAGCTCGCCCTCCTTTATCGCCTTCTCCTCTGGTCCAGTGAGCGTGACAGTTATTCGCAATCCGGGGGTTTCAGGTTCAGGTTTTCTAGCCATGAATCTACCTTAACCCCGATGTCCCGGATTGTAAACAACAAAAGCATCATTGACAGCGTAAATATATGTGTATTATATTTCATACAGGAGGTCCGATATGCAGACTGAACTGTTTGATCCCAAGCCCGCGGTTCGGGCTCCGTTCGATGTTTCTGTTTATGCGAGTGAGTTCGCGCATACTCTGTATGATTTAGATGGACAAGCCTCGGTGGAGAACTTATACTTCCGAGTTGAGTTGTACACGAGAGAGCTTCTCGCCCAGGTGGGCGTGAAGTAATTTTCTCATGGAGGATCATGCCGCCCGTTTTCTGAAAGGCGAATCCGGGTCTGCCTTCAACATCCCGGCCAACTAAGCCAATCCAGGGCACACCTGGGAAAGGCGATGCAGGCATTCACCGATGGCCCTTCGCTACCTTTCAAGGAAACAGACATGGAAGTAGCTACCCGGCCGTGTAAGCCAAGATCATCCATCAGGGCGTAAAACCCTTCAAGGGCAGCGTGACTGCCCGATGCCAAGGGCATCAACAAAGCGGCCGGCTCCAGATAGCCGGCCGTTCTTTTTTCCTTGCGTTCTGCGAATAAGTGTAGTACTGTTGATATTGCCTTTCCTGCTCCATGGGTCCCCTCTCGTTCTGCTCCCTGCGGCCTCGTCCCCGCGGGGAGCTCTTTTTTATCGTCTAGCCGCTCGCTCGATCGCTTCCCCCAAGGCGTAGGACTCCAAGACGGTGAGCTCAGAGATATGCCCGAGTAGTCCCTCCCGGTCCAACTCCTCGGGGCAGGCGTCCTCGATGAAGTGCTCGACAGCTCCTCGAAGCCCGTCCTCTCGCCACTTCTCGAGCGGGGCTGTCGCGGCAAGTATGGGGATCTCCGCGGCGAACTCCTTCTCCATCCTGGCGATGAGTGGTTCAAGGAGAGCGAAGTATCTCTCCACGGTTGCCGTGATCCCCGAGGCCAATCCGGACCCCTTTTTTGCCACAAGTGGCGCCATGGTATCCGACAGGTAGATGCTGGTTTGTTTGCCACTACGCATTAGTACCATCCTTCCCCTCGTTCATGATCGCGGCGGCTATTGGCTTCCATTCACGACTTGACCTTACAAGGCCCTTGTCGATTGCAACTTGCATGGCTCGGCTTTCCGCCCTCCGCAACGTCTCGGCGTCGTGGGCGACGATAATGCGGGCAATCAACGGCCAATACTCACGTACCTGCATCCGGTCTAATTCCTTGTTGTGCTCGTCAAGATCGGCATATTTGATACGCGATAGGCGATCCCACCGTTCGCGTCGTTCGGGTGTCATTTCATCGAGGGCTGTTCTTGCTTGCTCCGACCAGCGATCATGTTCAATCTCGGCGAGTTGTTCCATGAGTTCAATCGGACAAGCCAGCTCCTCCGCGCTCTCGCTCGCGGGCTTGGATGGGCGGGAGCGGAGGGCGGCGGCCAACGTGCGGCGAGCCCAGTCCCCTGTCTCGGCTATAATTCCTCCGTCAGCCCATGCAAGCGCCTTAGCTATGTCCTCCTCGCTCGCGGAGGGCTGGACTGGGTCGGGCTCACGGGAACGCAGTTCTTTGTTTTCGGCTAGCAGTTCATCGATCCACAATTCAAGTTGGTTAATCGTATGCGTTTTGAACCAGTTATTAGGCGATCTTGCTTCGTTATTCATCGCTTACTCCTTCTCGCTCTTCTCGGGCGCGGGGGCGGCGGGCTTGTAATTGCTATAATAGTCCTCATCCGGCAGACAACACGCCTCACATATACCGTCGTATTTATCGCTATAATACCGGCACGTATTGCAGGGCGCCATTTCTATTTCCTTCGCCTCACCCTTCTCGGGCGCGGGGGCGGCGTTTATTACTCGATGACAACGCCCACAATAATTCACGCCATCCACGGTATATGGAGAGTCGTCGTCTTTTCCGTGCAAGTATCCTTCACCGTTATGCGGAGCCTTGGGACATGTCCGTCCATGTTGCTCATACAACTCGGGCATGGGGGCGGCGGGCTCTCGTGGCCGATAGCACCCCAAGCCATTGCAATCCTGCTCATACTCGCATGTCTGTCCATGGCCCACGTCGCACTTGTACAGATCGGCAGGCACGCAATCCAACGGGTCGCAGCCGCACGGGGCGAGCTCGTCAATCGAGCATCCGCAATCGTCTCCGGCGAGCCCGGCGTAGCCATGATCCTTGAGCCAGCGGCGCAGGATGTCCTTAACTGTCTTGCGCTCCTCCCTCTGCCCCGACGCGGAGAGGCGGGACTGGACATGCTCTTCTATTTTGCGTCTGACTGCCGGTACATCTATCGTGTACGATGCCTGTGATCGGGTAAACACATCCCATATCCAGTCGGTTAGATCGCCCGTTTTATTGGGCG
>Ga0172381_10003765_pt1 | contig 15894 bp, 36 predicted proteins | sample Leawel6488metaG_FD_119754 | JGI IMG/M metagenome (GOLD analysis project Ga0172381, IMG submission 119754) | Leachate microbial communities from a municipal landfill in Southern Ontario, Canada - Leachate well 64-88 metaG | ecosystem: Engineered > Solid waste > Landfill > Unclassified | place...
CATAATCACTGAATCTTAATCTTTTTTGTCTTTTTCGTGTCCACAGATTAACTCCTTGTCGTGAATGTAATGGATTCTTTCAAAATCTTGTCTCTTTTCAACAAGGTCTCCTTTAGGTTTTTCTCGGCCACAAGGATCGTTTGTTTATCATTTTCAAGCCACAAGCCATAGAGGCGGCAAGTTTCAATCACCGATTCAAGATTTTTGCACGGAATCCAATTGCCAATTTGAATGTTTCCATGTTCATCACTAAAGAATAAAAATTCTTCGTTCCCGGACATGCGTTTAAAAGCAACCTTCGTTTTCCCGTCCGGCAAGCTTTCAACCGAAGAGCAAACAATGCCGCAACAGATAGCCCTTTCAATCGGGATTAAGGATGTTACAAAAGTTGATCCAACCAAAATCTCAGAAATGTTCATGATTTCCTTTCAATAGATGTAATCTTCCGTATATCCGAACTTACCAAAAAATTCCGCAAGAATCTTATCATCGTTTTTGTTCTTTGTAAGTTCCAACGTGAAACTTCCGTATTCGTCAATCATGTACTTCCCATTGCAGTACTTGATTTTCCCCGCACTAACAGGAACTGATGAGGGATACCATGTGGAAATTAAAACGTGTTGGTCGTCTACATTCCCGAACAAAATTGTGCCATCATCAAAGCGAACATACTTGTAATAAAAAGCATTCCTGAACATTTTAGGTGAAACCGTCATTCTGATTCCCTCTCTCATTTGATAAAAACAGATTACCTTATTTATCAGGATTTGTCAATATGATTTAAAAACTATCCCAAAATCTGCGCCAAGAAGAAGCCTTTGCTTCTTTTGATTCGATTTTCCTGAAATATGGGACAGTACTCTTATCAACAGTTACCTTGTCTCCGATTTGTTCTGAAATTTCTTCATAAAGCTTTATCGCATTAGTCGGATCTTTGTTCGCTATATGAAACTGATTCTCAAGTATATCCAATAAAAAATGGACACAAACCGGACTAAGCTTAATTTCGATATCGTTTCCATTATTCATGCCGCTTATCCTTTTCTTTCCACTCTAGAAGATATTCGATATCTTCTGAATTAACCGTTAAATAGGCGTCTTGACCTTTTCCTCCGTCTTTTAAACTCATATCACAAAGTGCGATAATAGCATTTATCTTGCTTAATTCTTCTTTTTTCCATATAAGCCCGTACTCTGGGGGGATTTCTTTTTCAGCCTGTTCTTTCGTATAGATTTTAATGCCTAAAAGAAAACGAATAAATCTACAGATTAGATTAGGATCTTTCCGGCACATTTCTTCTATTTTTAATTCCCTGATTTTCAGGATACTGGCTTCAACGCCTTTAATCGCGTCTTCCGCCAACGTTTTGATAGAACTTGCAAGAATATTTTTTGATTCCATCTTTACTCCTTGTCGGTAAACCATTCGGGTTTGAGTTTACGAAGCTCTTTTTCAAAAGCTTTGTCGTAAATGCTTAATTCCTTGTGAGTTTTACCGTTTACCAGATTAACGATATTCTGTGCGCCGATCTTGCCCTTAAAGATGCTAAGGATCATATCGGCAACTTCATTATCCTTTTCTTCTAGTGACACTGTTACTTTCTTCATTTTTATATACTCCTCCGTTTTTTGTTTTCCTCCATTGACCAAAACACCATATCATTATACAAAAACAGAACAAACGATTCATAAACATTGTATCTATTTCATAACTAATGGTTCCGACAGACACATCAACCATCTGAAATATTCCGGCAATACCTAGTAGAATCATTAATTCGTAAAATTTCCCCACATATGGACATCCATAAGCCAAACATTTAATTTAGCCGCCTTTGGTAGTTTTTAGACCTATCCATATGCCTATTAAAGCATTCAGCGACTTCCCCTATCTTGGTAATAGATTCATCATCAAAAGTTTATAACATTTCCAGCAGGGTCAATACTGGCATAAAATTCTTTTCTTACACCAACCATGACCATAATCACATCATCTTCATCCCAACTATCAAACACATAATCATTATCAGTTAGATGTTTAATAGCGATTTCTTGTTCTTTTGTAAATTCTTTATTCATGGGTGTCCCATCAAAATGAAAGGAATATTCATAACCGCTTTACGGTATTCCTTTTTGGTGTTAACGAAATCAAACGTTTTATCCCAATCCAAGCCGGAAAGAGCATTGTTTACCGCTTCTGATACTTCATTGCCAACCGGTATGACGGGATTAGTAAAAGTAAGCAACGAGTTAGATTCCCCGTTCTTATCCGCGAAGATGATGGTAATCTCAGAGTTATCTTGAAAAACCCTTATCTGCGGATAGTTGATCCCTAAAATTTCCTTCATTATTCTTCCCTTACTATTTTTCACCCAACATGCGAAGTTTGAAACCGGCGATAAACTGCATCTTTGGCGTTCCGAATAAACCCTTGATATTGGCGCATTGCTCCGCTGATTTCTTACTACAAGAAATCATAACATTTTCGGCGGCACGTTCTCCAACCTTGAACCAATGATCTTTCTGTAAACCTTCTTCGCTAATCATATCTGTAACTTTGCTCATCTTCTGGTTCCTTTCGATGTGGACAATGTAACAAAAATGGGGGTAGATTGTCAATAGGAGTTTGAAAGAAACTTACTCTTCCCATTTTCCCATAGTTAGCAAGAAAGCTTCCGCCAACTGATATGCGGTTGCGTGCGCCATATGAAAAGGAGTTGCTACCAAAAACCGAAACTCTCCCTTTCTATCCCGGTTTATCACACCAACCAGAAAATCCCCAAATTTGGCTTGATCAACACGTCCTGTAATAGAACACATAGCTCCGTGCATCGAGTTCAAATCGTTGCAATAATCAAGAATCCCGGTTCTCGCGCTTTCAAGGCCGCAAGGATTCCCGCGAATTCTTCCGTGCTCTTCGCAAATACATGTCCACCCAAGGATAGTGGATATAGCAAAATTCATTCCATTATTAGTCATCTGTTTTTACTTTCTGTTTAGATTCGTTCAAAACGGTTCCCTTGATATCCAAGAATGTCGGATATCTCTTTCTCTGTCATAGGCCGATATCCGTAAGAATCGCCATTCAGCATTTTGCAAAGATCATCTTCTGTATCGTAGACACAAGTACCTCCATCAGCCAAAGAAATCATCAAAACAACGGGACCCAATTTCTTGTTAATCTGAAACACGCAGTAACCGATTTTATAGGCTACGGTTGATGCAAAAACAAAGTCAGAAGAACCATGCGTATAAGAATTCCTTATAATCATCTGCCCGGAGCCATCAAAATCTCCCGGTTCAAAAACAATCTTGTGTTTCATTCTAAAAACCCTTTCAATGTCAATACAGTATCAAAAAACCCTTGTGCTTGTCAATAGCATCCTATAATTTCAATAGGGAAACCATTTCATAGTTTTGCCAATTCATCCCGCATCATTTTCTCGCTTGCCCGCCCTTCCAACATTTTCAAAAGTTTATGACGACGTTCGTAATCGTCCATTTCTGTCAGGCTTAAAAGGAAGAAAGTTGCCTGTGTTTTAACCCAACCGCCAACGATAGAATAGCCCCCCGCCGGATAACTCGTCCATACCCATTTGTCGTTCCAACAATGAATTCGGTAGCTAGCCGATTCCTCTGTCCCCCTCCAGTGTTCTTTACAAAAATCAAGAATGTGTTGCGGGGTATTATCCGGCCAGCGCGGTTTCTTGGTTTTAATGCGGGCACATTTTAAATCTTCAAGTTCCTTCTTAAGAGATACGACCTTTTCAAAATTTTCTTTCCGTAAAATGGTCAACAGGGCGTTTACCCGCTTATTACTAAAAACAGAATAAGTGGTGTTTAGTTCAAGGGATTCAAGTTCCCGTTCAATTTCACGAATTCCTCTCATAAATAAAATTCTCCTTTTCAATCGCAACGTTACTAAACTAACACCGACTTGTCAACCTCCTCCGAGGCTAAAAACAAGAAACCAATCTTTATCTTGGAATGATATGTTGCTCTAAATTCTTTCCCGGAAATTGATTTGGTTGAAAAACAAGAAACGTACAAAAGACCGTTTTCCCCGTTTGAGAATGAGCAAGAGTATCCGAAGGATGAAGATAATTCTCTATGAAACCCGCAAATATACTCATGTGAACTAATTTTATGTTTGTTTTTGTCTATTATATAGGTGAATTTATTACCAAGTCCGATATAATCAAATAGAAAATATTTTTTCATAACCGCAACCTCTCGTGGAGGAACTTAACCTGATGTTTGCTTATATTTCAAAGAATGGCGTCAACGTGATGTGTCTCTATCTTAGATTATATCCTGAATTTAAAGCTTTTTGCGAGAAAAGAACATGCGACCAATGCTTGCTTTCTAAATATTTTTCAGATGACACAACAGAAGAAAACGAAAGAAAAATACAAATCAAAGAGGGGTTGGTTCTTTTTCTTTCAGACGAGAAGCCTGTTAAACACTTCTCTCGTCGTAAAGGATCATAATCCAATAATAGGCTTCAATCAGTTTTCCATTAGAAGTGTAGTCTTCTTGTATCCTTCTTTTTAAATGTAAACAATCTTTACAATCAAGTTGACAAGCGGCAGATGTTTGTCCACAACAGTTTATAAAGAATTTGTCTAAACTAATCTGTATTTTGTTCATCTTTTAAAAGTAAAACCATTCCCAATGTTATCTTTGCGTTTGCGGTGAAACTCAATAATCCGGATGATGGCCTGAATTCCTGAAAAAGAAAACAGCACGAACAAGGACCTGAATGAAATTTTCATGACTATAACAATATTCAGCCCGCTTTTTTGTAAATCCATCATTTTTGCAATAAATATGCGGCGGACATTCCTTGAAAAATATAACGTTGTTCAAAATAACAATTTCCTATGGAACCTCCTCGTCAACTAAAATCAAATCCCTCCCTCCTATGGAGAACAAGCGCCCCCCGGAATCTGTTAAATCTTTTATGGAAAACAACAGGCAACTGTCGCAAAACGCGTGGGTTAAACAGTATTTCATAAAAGCCCCGGTTCTGAAAGAATTGTGAACCACATCGTTAATGTGCCAGCAATCCACTGAAATATATTTCCCGTTATAATTTATAAGCATCTTTACCTGTTATTGATTAAATTGTCCGGTTTTAAAACCTTCTCTTCCCGTTCTCCCTTTAAAAACAGGAACGTCCCGTTTTTGATTTGAAACCCCAGTCGACAAGAAACGTATGGCGACGCATGAAAAAGACAACATTTACTGCAATACCCTTCCCGACCTCGAAGGGAATGACAAAAATCATTAAATTTACCGGTGGCATAGCGTTTCCCTAACGGGCCGCAGTTCCAACCGAACCCGGAATCTGTTTTATATACTTTCACATGCCCCCTCCTTTAAAAACAATGTTTTCCCGTTTTCTAAAAACCCGAAAATTCACTTACATCGGACAGCCATACCCCGCAGCACAGCCTGTTTCTCAAAAATTACCTGTACTATTTTCAACCAGACTTTCTTCATTCAAGAATATGAATGTGCCCCCAGAGAGAAAAACAGTTTCACGATTTCCCCCTTCCTCCCAAGAAATAGGGAATGGTCGCCACCCAAAACATGAACATTTTTTGGAGTTACGGGAACAAAAACCATGAAAAGCATCTGTATTTAAATCTGAATAAAAACGGCCCCCTATCCTGTTCCCATAAGAACAACCGAAACGATATTCCCCCTTACAATCCCTTACCATTAATATCATAAACCTCTTCCTCATCTAAAAGTAAAAGAACAGCCCCACTCATTAAATAAGTATCTCCAACCTCTATGCCGGAAAGAAATAATTTACGACAGATACACCTCGCACACCATCGAGATTCGCAATACCGTTTGAAGGCATACGTGTCTCCGGTTACACGGGCTATACATAAATAACCTATACTTCCTATTTTCATCCACAAACCTCCCATAAAATTCACTTACTTAGGACAACAAAGCCTAGATTCTAAAAATACGAAAATTCACTTACATCGGACAGACCCTTTTCTTTGTTTCACAGCTTTTTCAAAAAATACCTGTACTATTCTTCTCCCTAGTATAAGGACTATCTCTCTAATGCAAGGACTCTTCCTAGAATAAGGGATATTCGTTCATAAGGATAATGATATAACCAGCAAGCAAAGAACTTGAGGATGTGACAGTGTTATTAGGCTTGGCTTTGTGGTCACATTCTTTAGTGATAACAATACAAGGGCATTTATCGCAATATGTTGATTTACAATATCTTATAAATGTTTTTGTAACTTTATGCGGTTCATATTCTCTGTCATATAAGTGTAAAAAACAATTAGGGTCATATTTATTACACTCTGGATTCTTAATTATGCTCATATAAATTTAATCTTATCAATTGGGTATTGTTCATATACTGATGGGGGGTGGTAGCTTCTTCATTCATAAGGGGGATAAAACAACCCAGTGTTACTGGTGATAATAACTCCTTTGTTATCTCTTCTGTTATAATATAGCAAGGGCATCTTGAATAAGGGTTTAATAGGCAGAATGTTAAAAACGGCTTGGTCTGTTTCCTTATCAGTAAGCAGATTGATTGTAATTTTGACATAGAGTGTTAAATAACAATGGTTTATATAGACTACGGACATTTCTTTATCACAGGGATATCTTCTGTAATGAATACATCTTCTGTAATGGGTACATCTTCTGTAATGGGTACATCTTCTGTGATTGCTAAGGCTAATAAAGAAAGTGCTATACGTATACGTTCGTTACGTCCTCCACCGGCAAAAGTTCTTGCACGAAAGGTAGGGCCTCCAAAACCCCCGCCACACTCTTCCGCTTTAGGGTGGCGAATTAAATAAAGGTGTATATCTCCTTGATTATCAGCGACTACTGTTAAAATAGACTCCCTATCATCACATTCAACTGAGTACTCTGTGTTCGTTTTAACAGATTCCCATAACCTTGTCCAATCTGGTTTAACACAAGAATCAAATACAGATTTCATAATTACTCCTTAGAATTACCCTATATGTGATTATTGATTGCACCCGCTACTTTTAAAAGATATAAATTACCTAGAAAGTAGCCTGTAAACTAAACCAGACCTATTTATAAAATATGCAAAAACCCCTGTAAAAATGAAGTTTTACCACCTGGTGAAACAGTTATTAGAGTTATATCAAACAGTTTGAAGAAAACAAAGCGGAGAGTAAGCACTTATTAGAGTTAAATGAACACTTTATTATTTAGAAAGTGATAAAAGTAACACTTCTCAGTATAGATAAGTGTAAGGACATTTCATTGAAATAATTACTAATTCACGGCAAATATTAGTATTTGAATTTATTTTGATATTTAACATATAATTATGACACAGAAAATAAAACTTTCTAAATGGTGTAAAAAACAAGGTATCCACTATTCTACTGGTTTTCGTTGGTTTAAAGACGGATTGATTAATGGGGCTTATCAAACTTCTTCTGGTTCTATTTTCATAGAAGACGAAGAAGAGGTTAAAACAAAAGACAATCAAAAGGTTTTTATATATTGTCGCGTGTCAAATCAGTCCAGAAAAGCAGAACTTGAATATCAGGTAGATAGATGTTTGAAGTTTGCAGAGATAAAAGGGTTGACGATAGAAAAGGTTTTTAAGGAAGTCGCCTCCGGGATGAATGATAATAGAAAACAATTTTGGCTAATGATTGAACAAAACCCTTCTATAATTATAGTTGAAAACAAGGATAGATTAACAAGATTCGGATTTGAATATATAAAAAGACTTCTTACCGGAAGATGTGAAATTATAGTAATGAACAACGAAAACAATGACGAAACAGATTTGATTAAGGACTTGGTTTCTATAATCACATCATTCTGTTGTCGGCTTTATGGACTTAGAAGAGGTTACAATAAGGCGAAGAAGATTCAACAAGAGATTCAAAAAGATGATTAGGACATCAAAACATTCAATCAAGTTCGCAAATTTGGGGAAAATTAAGAATCTACAAGAATTTATCTACGAAAGTAGAAGAGTCATGTCCCTCTATCTTGATTATTTTTGGGAGAATTCTGTAGAATGGAAATCAACAGATAAGCAGAAAAGTTATAGAATGGATATCAAAAACGAATTATTTGATCATCCAACCTTCTGGAGCAACCCGGAAGTTGAGAAACTTATCCCCAATTTTGAAACAAAACTCTCGGGAAGAGTTCGGAAATGCCTACTAGGTTCTGTTTTAGGCAAAATAGGGGCCTCTCTTGAAAAACAAAGGAAGCGTAAATTTGTTATAGATAGGTTGAAAACTGAAGGAAAATCTTCCTCAAAATTGTTGTCTAAAAAGTATAGACAAAATATGCCGGTTAAGCCGAATCTGTCAAATGCCGATATTGAATTAGATTCTCTTTGCGTAAAGATAATCACAGATCATGAATGTAAGGATTTTAATGCTTTAGTCCAACTATGTTCTTTATCAATGTTTCCCAAAATAACCATTCCCATAAAATATCATCGACAAAGCAATAAATTTAAAGACCAAGGATGGAAAATTAAAACCTCGATCCTTCTTAAGGAAGATTCTGTAGATTTGCGTTGGGAAAGGGAATCAATTCCCCTTAAAGAGGAGGGGATTGTTGTAGGTGCCGATCAGGGATTTAAAGATTTGCTTACACTGTCAAATGGGGCAATAACTATTAAATCAGATAAACATGGGCATAGTCTGGAATCAATTTGCAAGAAGTTAGCCAGAAAAAAGAAAGACTCTAAAGCTTTTAAGAGGAGTCAGGAACATAGAAAGAATTTTGTAGGGTGGAATATCAATCAGATTAACTTTACCGGAATTAAACAGGTGAATTTAGAAAAGATATTCAATATTAATTTTCGCCGAAATACTTCAAGAGTTTTGAAGCATTGGACGAATACGCTTATCAGAGATAAGGTAAAGGATATTTGCCAAAAACAAGGAGTCCTTGTATGCGAACAATCTTCTACCTATAGAAGTCAAAGATGTAGCGTTTGTGGGTTGGTCAAGAAGTCAAACAGAAAAGGGAAGGAATACAAATGTAAAAATTGTGGAAACATAATTGACGCAGATTTGAATGCAAGTTTAAATCACGAAATTGAATTACCTGATATTTCTTATGATTTCCGAAAGTTAAATCTAAACAGGTTTGGTTTCTTTTGGAAGCCTGATGGTGTTTTTGATTTAACTGGACAGGAACTTACAGTTCCAGTTTACCAAAAGAGAGCTTAAAGGTAATATTTGCATTAAATGTTATTACTTAAAGCAACTGTATTTAAACACCGTTAAATACCACAATAAAACCTACTAAATCCATATGTTTGTAAATATATTTCTCGAGAAGGCTAGTTAACAGGGTTTTAGGGAATAGTTAACAGGGTTTTAGGCCGAAATACGTGTTTTTAACCCTGTTTTACCCCCTTCTTGAAGGATTTTTAAAACGGGTTCCAGATCTGTTTAACAGGGTTGATTTATAAGGTTCCCTGGGTGACAAGGAATGGGTTATTAAGCTTATTAAAGGTTGTTGACACAGACAGGCATAGGCATACAGGGGAATACCGGTGTAAGGGACAGGGATTGTAACAATCGGCATGTCATTGATTGTGGAATAGGTGCGGGGGTTTGTGGGCGGGGCTGTGAGTGTAAGGATATGGACACGGCATATTATTCTTCTTTATATTGCGGCAGTTACTTTAAACAGTGGGGGTGATTGGCGCGGGGTGGCATCAATATTATGGATGTGGGGATAGAATCGATTGCTTGGAACACGTCGGGGTTCTTTGAACTGGCAAGAACAGGTATTGAATTTAGATTTGAACTGGCGGCTGCTGTGGGGAAGGATATGGGGAGATATTCATTTTCATATCAGATTACCTCCTCATCTTCTTCATTAAAAAGGGATACGTGTCTTCTCAGATTGCCTCTTCTTCCTCTGGATTCCGGCAAGATTGTATTTTCGGGCAGCGGGATATTGAATGAATCTATAACTGATCCTTTACAAATAGTGCTGCAATAAGTAGGATAGCAACGGCAGGTATAGAAAGGGGTCTTAAGTAAAGCTGCGACTGTCGGTTTATATAATCTCAGGCAGATTTTCATAGGGTTTCTTCTTCTTTAAACAGAAATACAGCTCCTTGGGGGTGGTCAAAGGGTTCATGGGGTGTTTTTATTGTTTCCATAACGTCCTCGCAGATATCCGGGGAGAGGAAGTAACAGCGGCAAACAACGTGTTTTTTATATGTTCTTCCTTTTTTTAAGCATACTGTCATATAGTTTCTTCCTCTTCTTTAAACAAGAAAAGTTCTCTTCTTGTTGTTTTTCCAAGGCGGATTGTTTCTATTGTATCATAAGGGGTATTACATATATCAGGGTGAAGGCACGAACAACTACAAATTCCGTATTTGTGGCCGCTGTGGTTTATCTTATAGATACAGTAATTCATTTTAAGCGGATTCCACTTCATTGAATAACATGATTCCGTACATGAAAACGGGGCTATTCAACATTTGGACACATGATTCCCCGCAAGAGATTGGCAAGATTTATTGCAACAGATTATTCGGAAGATGCGGGTTCCATGAGCGAGTTTATAGGCTATCTTGAATTGATCAATGCGTTTATCATCTGTGTTCTCCTCGTCAAAAAGCAATATATATAGGAAAGGTTCTTGTACAATAGTACGATAAAGGGAACAAATGGTAATAGATTGGCAATTATAGCAATTATTTCCATCTTTAAAACATCCTGATTGTTCGCAAAACTTTTGTATATCCATTTAAACCTCTTTCCAAAGGGGGAGATAGCGTTTAGGTAGGGGTTTGTCAACCGGGATACAGGTATTTTTATCAGGGCAATTTTTGCAAAGCAAAGTAGACCATGAATAGCATCTAAACTGATAAGAATAGCTTCCGTTAGGTGTGATGTGCAAGATATAGGTATAACAGCCGTTTATTTTCCATTCCATAGCTTCTCCTCGAAAAGGATAAGGGTTTGCTCGCGGTAAGCGTCTAGGGGGATTGTGGTACATTCTTTGCGGTAGCAACATTCTTGACAGAATAATGGTATCTTCGTGCAAAAATCGTGCTGGATTTTACCTCCTCGAGGAAATGCTGTCATAACAACTTCATAGAATTCTCCAGGATGTAGGGCTCTAATGGTTTCTGCGGTATATTTGTTTATTTTCATAACTTTTCCGTTACAGGGGACTCTTTAATTAGAAAGATACTTCTTCTTGCGTCAACCGAGTTCTTTAAATCGTGTTTTATAAAATCTTTTTGATCCCAAATGGGGCACTCCATACATTCGCATTTCTTTGATTTAATGCTTCTGCAAATATCCAATTCAGCGAATATAGAACAGGGCATGAACCATTTTCCTTCAAATATGAATATTTTAATCATAAAATTCCATCCTCGAACGTTTCATTGAATCTATTAATGCAGACACTTTTCTTCATCCCAAAGAACGATAGCGGTTGGGGTGTCTGAAAAGATCTCAACACATCTGTGTTTTTTAACACAATCTGCACATGTTTTATTACAATAAAAGAAATTGTTCCTATATTTTATAATTAATCTTGTTCTCGGACTGAGATCAAGCCATTCCTTAATTGGCCAATTATACATAACTGTTACCCTTTTTAATAAACTATCGCGGGTTTATATCTCTTTCTCGTTATTAAGGATAACAAATGTCCCGCTTGGCGAACTTATTGTTCTCTCCAAAAACTCATTGAACAAGAAAGAACAATTAAGCAGGGCACACTTTTTACACCTGAATGTAAGGTTATCCTCACAAAACCTTTCAAATGCCATAGTCCGGCAGCTCCCTTTACATGCTATTATTTCGTACTTTTTATATATTATCAAGAGGCTATCTCCTCGTTAACAAGAAGAATTGCCTCCCCTGAAATCACATCCGCCTGGTTATTCAGGACAGTCCGAATCATTTCATGGGATGAAAAGTAGGGAACGGAATCCTTATCGTTCTTTAAAAGTTTGTCAAGACAATCAGAACAATCTTTATGGTCGCAAAATAGTTCAAAAGCTTTGGTTGTCATCCTCTTGTTACAACACAGGATTGTCCATTTGCCGTTATTTAAAAGCAAGGTCATTCTTGTTCGTTTATCAACAGGAGAATCCTGTCAACATTTATTTTAAATTTTCCACGATACTTTAGTGTTTTTTGATCAGATATTGTGCATTTTTCGCATCTGTTGCTATCCCACTGTTCTTTTATTTTACAAATCCCGCATATGACGAACAAGAAACAAGGAATTGTCCAATTCCTGTCGTTATAGTATATAAATTTTTCAATCACCGGATAATTTCCTCTTCTTCCAATAATAGAACAAAAGTAGCGATGTTTATCTTGTTGCAGAGCCAACATGAAGGGATTTTATCACTTGAACAAGGGAATCCGTTCTTCCCTCCCCGGCAATTTTCATCTTTACAAAGACCCAAGGATCTTCGTCTGTTGCACGGGAACCATATGCCCTTGTCGCTTGAATAGACTATGACTTCCTTAGCCATTCCTCTAACCTTTCCAACACATCTTCCGGTGTGTGTCCGTCCCAATCCGGGGCGAAGTCGAAGGTCTTGATCTTTTTATCATCCAACAACCCCCAAAAACCATTAGGTATGTGATAGGATATTTGCCCGGTTGGCAACTGCATTCCTGCCAGAAAAGATCCGTCATAACAAGTTCCGTCAGAATGGTAGGAAGCCCGCCATGAAATAGCGGGGTTAGAACACATAAGGGCTAAATAAAGCAATATGCGGTGATCGTAAAGTTCGCCGAAAGTGTGATGGGTATCGCTTACATCTTTTGCGTCCCCGTTGATTTGAATTTCTCCCGATGGCAATACAAGTGTGTTTCCCATTATTTTAACTCCCAGATCGGCCTTTCTGTGATACAGCCGGCGGCGTTTGCATGACCGCCACCACCGAAAGATTTAGCCACAACGGAAACATCCAAACCTCCGGGACGACTATAAAGCGAACTCTTCCATCCCTTGTCGGTTAAGTAGCAAACAACGGCATAGTCATACTCTTTCAATTTATCTCCGAAAATCATAGAACCTCTTGATTGGGTATTCAAACAGATTACTCTTTTGCCGTTGATATCCCTTTCAATAGCGTTCTTCATCTGATAAGACCAATCTTTAAGGTCTTTTTGATACAAATACTTGCCAATTTTTATCGCGTTTTCTATTTTACTGAATGAATCGGAAAACACTTCGTCGTCCCAGTTAAAAACCTGAGGATCTGTTTCAATTCCGCGATAGAACCACTCATATCCAAGTATATCCATATCCCCGTTATGACGCCATGAATCATATGCCCCGAAATAAGTAACTCCTTTGGGTATCTTAAAATCAGGGTAGAAAAACATCCAAGTAAGCTCACATGCGGCGAAAGTTGTGTCCCTGATCCCGTCTATCTTTAGCCCGTCCATCTCTTTAATGGCGGAAATATGGTGATCAATCCATATAAAACTGTTAGCTTGTTGCAAAGCTGTTTCCATTTGTTTACGCGGGAGAGAAAAGTCGCACATTATAACATCCATCCCCGTAAAATCCGGTATAGGGTCTCCGTAGTTAATCGGGGAAAGATTATATCCGAAGTTATTCTTTTCACAATAATCCTTAACTATCGCACCGGAACAATGCCCGTCATGATCGGCGGAATGATAAAAAATACTCTTCATAATTGAACCTCTTTTTTAAGAATCAATGTTCCCTTATTCAGTCTTGTTTTTTCGTTTGCCGAGAAAAAGTAACGACCCCTAAAAAAACACTCCCTGCTGCAACCGAAAAAACATTGTTTTTCTTCCCTGCATGTTTGATATGAAATCTTGATGTCTTCCCTTTTATCGGTAAGATACACATAAAAAACATCAGGCATTTTCATATGCTATTATTGATTGAAAGCATCTGTTATCAAGATGATTTTCTATTTCAGCCTTTTAACGGAAGATTCAGCGGCTATTTTATCAATAACGTTCCTGATTTTCAAATTCTTGTTGGAAAGCTTGCCATACAAATCGTCCGGCTTTTTGATAATGTGGTCAACAATTCCGTATTTAAGGGCCTCGTTTGCGTCCAAGAATGTATCGCTTCTCATCATAACGTCAAGTTCTTTCTTCGTTATTTTGGTGTGTTTAACGATCAGTTCCTTCATTATTTTCCCTAATTCCTGTGCATAAGAAAGATGTTTTTCCATTTCGGAAAGTTTACCAACAGCCCCAGAACTTAGTTGGTGAACAAGAACCTTGCTGTTTTCTGTGATAAAGCGTTTCCCCTTTGTTCCACTCATTAAGAGCATTTGTCCCGCGCTCATTGCCTGTCCTAAACAAACGGTTGCCACATCACAATGAATCAACTTTGTCATCGCGTCATAAATGGCAAGATAGGAATTAAGAGACCCCCCTTGAGAATCTATAATAAGGATGATATCATCCATCGTTGATTCAGCGTTGAATGACAGCAATCGTTCGACAACTCCTCTTGCGGCGGAGTCAGTAAAGTCAGATGCAAAATAAATAATTCGGCTTCTTGACATAAAATCACTTCGCGGCAGTATTAGCGGCATTTGCGGAATATCATCCGTGTCTTCATAGTCAGGCATATAAATCTCCTTTTGCTTATTATATCTTAATGCGCACGTATGAGATATGAAAAACAAAATTTATTTACACTGTTTTAATAAGTGATAATGGTCTATATATCTTTTCATCCATCAAAACTATTCCTGTTACTTTTGTTTTAAAAGTTATGTCTGTGATTTGATATATAAAATAACTCTTACTAACATAACTCATTCTCCTGAAACAAGCTTTGTGGCGATAGTTTATATTATTCTTCTTTATTATCCCTAAAAACCACGAACATATTGTTGAACTGTTTAATTTGTGAAAATGAACATGATAACCGGGAATTCTAATCACAGGACTCCATCCTTTGAAAATTTCTGGATTATATCATCCAACGGAACTGGTTTGTAATCCAATGCTTCCACACAGGCATTGAAATAGACTTTCTCCGGCAAGCTCTTGTCATGCGTATGCCCGTGTATATTCGGATAACGGGGCTTGTCGACCGGTCTGTGGGATAATAGAACCTTATTATCTAAGAGTATGCTGTGGTCTGAAATGCTTTTAAACGGCAATCTATTCAGACGCTTTCTTGTTTCATCGCTATAACAATCATGATTCCCTATTATGAGATTGCATCTGCCGTTTAATTGGTTAAAAACAGATTCTAACTCGGAGAAGAATTTACATAACGCAAAATCACCCAGATTCCACACAGTGTCGCCGGGTTTTACTATGTCATTGTGCGTTTGAATGATAAATTCATTCATTTCAAGCTCGTCTAAAAATCCCCGGTCCCAAGAAAACGGTTTTCTTTGACAATACCGGATTATTCTATTATGAAAGAAGTGGAAATCGCTTATAACAAAGGTCTCGCCCACATCAGGGTTCCTTTCCGATATACAATAATCCCAACATTTGGGAAAGCTTCGACGACAACAAAATGACGGCCATAATGTTATAAAAAGGATTTAGGCTAAAAGCATAAACTATCGCATAGATCCCCATTTCAGAAACGCAATTAGCGAAAGACATTTCAACGACCTCCTTGTCAAGTTTAATTTGTCCCTTAACAGAAGAACTGAAATTAATAAAGTTCTTCAGGATGGTGTCGAAAATCAGTATAGACCACAAAAATCCCCAAACAGCGGAATCATAAACGAAAATCATTCTTGTAAGAACATTTGCTTAACCTGCACGAAGTGTCAGGTTGAAGCAGTTGTTAGGAACTCTTTTTCTGTTCGTCAACGCCCTGTATTTGGACATATTCAGAATGAAGCCGAATTGC
>Ga0172381_10003766_pt1 | contig 15893 bp, 15 predicted proteins | sample Leawel6488metaG_FD_119754 | JGI IMG/M metagenome (GOLD analysis project Ga0172381, IMG submission 119754) | Leachate microbial communities from a municipal landfill in Southern Ontario, Canada - Leachate well 64-88 metaG | ecosystem: Engineered > Solid waste > Landfill > Unclassified | place...
ACAACATCCGATAAGGATATTCTTAAGAAAGAGATTCTTAGGCAGTTAGTAGAAGTTCGTGCAGAAGAGTTAATGGTTGGAAAGGAGTTAGTGCCTCTCGAAACCATGGATGCATTAGAACTTAAGATGACATTACCCAAGGTTACACGGTTTGATCCTGAGTCTATTGCAGAAGGAGCTGCGGCAGGATATCAACTGTTAGAGTGGTTCGACACCACACAGGTAATGAAGAAGGAACAGACCAGGATTAAGGTTACTGATGAGGCTAAGGCCCGTATGCAGGCCGACATTCAGACACGCAAGTCTATTGAGGCCGCAGCCCGTGGTCTTGCATGGTCTCGTGATACTGATATCTTTACAACCCTTGCAACTGGTTATGCAGCAACAGCAGCAGCCGGTGAATACTGGACTTCTGATGATGCAGATCCGGCTACTGATGTGGCAGCTGCCATTGATAATGTTCTTACCAACACATATCTGACTGACAGTGATCTTCAGAACATGAAGTTAGCAGTACCGATTGGCCTTTGGGGATACCTGAATAAGCCCGTTACACTTGGCTCCATGGATAAGGTATTTTGGGGAGACTTCCTTGAAAAGCAGTACAGGTTAAAGATTATGTATACTCGGCAGTTAAGCCAGAATGCATATCTTGTTATTAATAGCCCCGAAACTGCCTCACAGATTTCCTATGGTGGATCTGCAATTCCGCGTAGTGAAGTCGGTAGGATTCTTGGTGTCGGTGATGAGTACGTCTTTACTCACTACTTCAAGACATTCATTATGCCCGAAGCAGAGAATGGTACAACCAATCACAGGATCTATATGATCAGTGGGGTTAAGGCATAAACCTAATTTTTAGGAGCATCTGACATGGCTATAAACCTAAACTCTTTAATTTATAATGTTAGGAGTACGCTTAGCGATGTTCCTGAAGAATTCCTAACTGATTCACAGATATACGTTGAGATTGATAAAGCGAATGCTTACTGCAACGCTATTGTTATGGATGATACAACAGAGACATATTTAACAAAATGTATTGAAGTTGTAGCAGCTTTTTACAGTTATATAAACTATACTACATTATCAGAACGTCAACTCGGAACCCTACCACCCACTTCAAAAATCCGACTTGATGCATTACGGAATGTTGCAGTAAGCTTTCTTCAACTTGTTAGTAAATTCCCTATAAATGAGAATTTAACAATAGATATAGACTCACTCAAGGAATCAACATGTGGACAAATTTCTCTCACTAACACGGTACTTAATGATGATTAATGATAGCAGTTATAGTATATGGGATGATCCAACTATATCTGCTGATATCACTAATTTTAAGAATAATGTAAGGAAGTACTGGAAGTCAAATGTTAAGAAGCATTTTAGTAAGAGAGAGAATAATTATGGTGGTCTACAGCCCAAATTAAATCATAGATTTCTCATAACACCATTTGGTGCAAATCGAAGTCCACGACTACAGAATGCCCTAGTAATACGATGGACTCCTGAATCTAATCATATAAATGTTAATGTGGCATCAATAATGGTAAAAGCAATTGGTAGTGAAGGACATGAATCTGGTATATATAACATAAACAAAGATACACGATATGGTCCTAATCAACCAAAGAGAGAAAATTACCAGCAACGTGCATCACATGGAACAAAAGCATATGATCTTATAGATTTATTATCCAAAGGTACACGAACATCAAAGGGTAGATACAGAGTTAGATATGATTGTAGAGTAGCATCAGGTGAACGTAAAGGTACATCTGGTGCAGCATGGGACAATTGGTTCACAGAGTTTTTAAGTTTTGTTGATGGGGAGCTTGAGCGACTTGCAGACAAGATTGAAGAAGTAGTTGAGAGACAATTATTCTCAACGGAGGAATTAGAATGATTACTGCGATACGAACTGCATTGGAAGGACTTGGTTATACAGTACACCAATCCAGACAAGAAAAGATAAGGTCGAATGATATAGTAGTTATTCTTGATGATGTTGATGTACAAGTAGACACGACATTTAGATATCGAGCTAATGTATGGGTGTTGTTAGAGTGGGATACCACTAACGCAGATGGTATACCAAAACAGATATTTGATTTATATGCTGCTCTTGAGAATGAGATAGTACATAATACAGATACTCCATGTAAGGCAACCTTTAAATTCATACAAAGCGAAGTTAATCAATTAGGTTTAGGTACTATGTACAGAGTTACAATTACAGTAGAATACGTGGAGGAGATTTACATTGGTTAGTGAAAGATTCTTTGCCTATAGAGGGCCGGAAACAACATACGGTGATGGTGCAACCGCAGATACATGGTACAAGATACGTGCCACAGGTATTGGTGATCCCGTTAACCGTAACCCCGCATTTGAGGAAGCATTAGATATATCTGTTGCTACTTATGCAGTGGGTGGACCATACGTAGTTAATGGTACAATTGATGCATTACTACGGTTTGGTAGTTTTGATCCATTATTTACATCCATGCTTGGAGCATCAGCCGGAGGGAAATATTACCTTGGTGATGCACCGAAATCATATGCATTCCTGATTGGTGATGATCAGGCAGATAAGCAGACTGCATATTATGGATGTGGTATTAGTTCCATGGAATTTACCTTATCCGTACGTGAATTCGTACGTGCAAGGATGACATGGATAGGACAGAAAGCACAGATATTAACACCGCAGGCAACACCAGCATTTGCTGTTGCACCCTCAGCGGATCCAGCAACAGTATATTACAATGCAATCATTAGTGTTGATAGTACGCCGCTGGAAGTTAAGAATATGACATTACGGATTGACCGTAAGTTTGATACTGATTATCACTACGTTGGATCGCCATTACTTCAAGGTCTGTATATGAATGCACAAACTGAGTTAGGTGGTTCAATTACACTTGGAGGTGGACAGTGGTCTACCCTTAAGAATGTTATTACTGGTGGTGAGGAAGTAAAGATTACTACACCAGATGACAGTGGACATAACATTACATATGCCGCTGCTACTGAATCACTTAACGAGTTAGTTGCAGTGCCTATGACCATTACACTTGCAGATAAGGATGGTGCTGATCAGGGTACTATTGTTGCAGGTAATGTAGTATTCAGTGAGTCCAACAGGAATGTCACTGGTAGGAACCAGTGGGATAAGACAGTTAACTATCGTATCATTGTACCTACAAGTACAGATTTCTATATAGAACCAGCATAAATGAGTTGAGATAATATGGCAAGAGGCAAGGGAAAAGAAGATACCAGTGATGGTGTCGTGGGAGAGAAGAAGGAAGATAATACTTCTACTTCTTCAAAGAAAGAAGAGTTTAAGCTTAAGTATAATATCGAAACACCCAATGGAGTTTACACTGTTAAGCGACCAGTAGGACGGGCAGGAGTTATACACTTCACATTAGTGAGTAAGAGTATACCGACTACCGTGGATCCTGAAACTGGTGAGACAATTGTAAGCCCCGGAGATCAAGAACGCTTTGTTGATGCATTCGTGGAATGGACTACAAAGGTATTACCGACTATCTATGTATCAGGACCAGTGCCTGTTGAGGATATGCCGGGAGAGGATCAATATGCGTTGTTCCTTGCAATGTTTTCTACCGTGAACCTGGGTGGTTCCGACTTATTTCGGTTTATCGACTGAAGATACATACGATAAAAAAATGGAGGATTTGGCAAGGAACATTGGATTCCTTGCTTATATATCTGGCTCACGCCCCTCCGAACTTTTTGAATGGGATGATCCTGATGAATGGATCCAAAGATTAACATTTGATATGTTTATCAGTGGGTTGGTCTTTGAAACTTTAATGGAAATGAAACACCTTCCGGGGTGATCATGTGGAGTTATCATGGCAGATAGAGAAGTTAATATACGGGTTAATGATGAAGGGTTCGAAGCAGCCAATGAGAAGGTAGAAAAGTTAAATGAGGCTATAAGTAAACTTACTTCCAATGTCAATACACTTAATAAAGCACTTGATACTCTTGGTAAGAACAGTGAGACTATTAAGAGTAATATAGCAGATGCTTCTAAATCATTAACCACTCCACGCCATGAAGTATATGATGAAACACCTGACGAACCCAAAATATCTGATCAATACTATCAAGATAAGAATAATAGATGGCATGATAGAAAGAATAGAAATGCATTTGTAAAAGAAGATGTTGTTTTTGGTAGAACACAAAATAAACAGATTGATGAGCGAAAGTCATCTTATGCTGAACAAGGCAGAGAGATAAGCAGAGTATTACCATATGTCCAACGTAATCAACTGATTAATGATCCCAAAGGTGTGTTACCATCTAATATTATACCTGTTTTAGCAAATATGTTAGAAGAAACCAAGGCAACGGGAAAGGAAACTATTACAAATTTTGATAAAGTTGGTAAAGAACTAGAAACACTAATAACAGAATCTTCTACTAGTGGAGTATCTTCAAAACTAGTGTATAGAGCTGATTTACCTAAAAAGAAATTTTCTATTCATACTCATCCTCAGCATTTACCAATATCTAAACCTGATATGAAAACTTCTGAAAATCGTGCTAGCAGATCACACGAAGAGGAGTTTTATGGATTAGCTCTTACCCCTAGAGCGATATCTGGTATAAAGATAGGTCGCACTGGTCTTCCTCCCACGTTTATAAGGAAATACAAAGAACGTGTAGATCCATTGACTTATGAATTAATACGTAGCCTTGGTGGTATTGAAAACCTTCATAAGATAACAAGAGAACAGGAAGATAAATATTATGATGCTGTTACGAAGCATCTAACAGAAGTTGCTAAACTAACATCAACAAAAAACCATCCAGTAGATATAATAGACATACCACTTGAGAAATTAGGTTTATTGGACAAACAAGAAAAACAAGAAACTACACAACCAATAGAAGAACAGGAAAAGACACCAACACCTGTAAAGAAAGAAAAGAAACCCGCAACATTACCAATTACACCACCAAAGACTACACCTGAAATTCCAAAACCTGAAATTCCAGAACCACAGTATGGTGCTGATAGACCAGATGGTAAACCACAACATAAACAACCCCGTGTACCAACACCCGAACACGATCCACCTGCTAATCAAAGCAAAGGTCCAGATTTACCTTCAGTAATTAGACCGAAACCACCAACTGCATTAACACAGGAGCAAAAAGACAAAATAAAAGCGCAAGCTGAAGGTACTTCAGAATTATATGATATATTAAAATTCCAATTCCCAAAAATTACTTCATCAAAAAGTACAGATATTACAAAGTTCTTAACTGCTTTGCATAAGCAGCTTGGTGAAGGATACGAGTTACAATTTAAAGAGGCTGGAACCAAAAGAGTAAAGGGTGGTGATGTATTCACATCTGATATAGCAGTGCGTACCAAGCAACGTGTGTCAGATGCAGATAGAGTACGTAAGGCATTAGATAAAGTTCTTCTTGATCTTATAGATTCATTACCGGAATTTGGATTATTACCAAATGAGGGACAGCCAGCTAATGAATATACACGGCTTAGTCGTACCAATGTTGATTCGCTGCAAAAATTAGATGTAGTTAAGCCTTCATTCCGTCAAAATTGGAAGGATAAAGGCTTTATGAAAGCCATCAAAGAGATGGGCGGTGATATGGGTAAGACAATGGATAACCTTACCAACAAGTCTGGTGCATTAGGTAAGATTGGTTGGCAATTCACAAGTCTTGCTATGAGTTCTCTTGGTGTCTACTTCAGTTTACTTGGCATAGTAAATATGATACAGAGAGGATTGTCTGCTATATTTAATCCTCTTGCCAATACACAAGGACTAGTCCAGAATTATGCTATGGCAATGGCCCAATTCAGTAGGACAGGGGAAGGAACACTAAATATGGATCAATACCTACAAAACTTAGGTATGTCCATGGATGAGGTTGTAGAAGGCTCAATGCGTCTACAGGGTGTTCAGGGTGCATTGTCCTTCATGTTTGGTGCTTTCGGTGCTAAGGTGATGATGGATCCCGAAACCTGGGGGCATATACTTAATATTGTTCAACAAATCCAAGATGTATTAACAGATGAAGAAGTATTTACATTAGTTAAGAGTGTATTCGCAGAACTTGATAAGAATATGCCTGCCATAATTGATGGTGTTACATGGTTAATGACATTAATTAAGGATTATCTATTACCCAATACAAAATATTTCGCAACTGCTTGGGCTGCATCTTTAATTGTCATGCCAATAGCATCATTCGCATCTGCTGTAGCAAATGTAGCAAAGTTAATAGGTGGAATGATAGGACTTGCTATTAATGCAGGTAAGTATCTTAAAGCCGCATTTGCAGTAGAAACAGTTACTGGTTTCAGTGAAGCAATGGCTACAACCCAATCACATGCATTAATAGGTGGTACAGCATCTGGTACTATATTTGGTACTGCATTTGCTGTAGCCGCAGGAGTTGGACTTGGTCTTGTAGGTGTAATGATACTGGATCAGTTGGACGTACTTAAGACAGCACGACAGGCAGGTTCAGATGTTGGTAACTTCTTACAGAATAAACCACGTACTATATTAGAAGAAGAAGAACATCCAATTTGGGATATTCCTGCTGCCATAACAGGTAAACCTACATTCAGAGCAGATGGTGGACCACTACAGGCCGGTCAGATTGCAGTAGTTGGTGAGAGAGGACCAGAAGTTATTATACCGCGTGGTCCCGTAGATGTAATACCTAATCATAATGTCAGATTCCTTGCGAATGGTACTGGTGCTAGTCTAACAGCCGGGAAAGATCTTACTGATAATACAAAAGCAACAGAAGCAAATACACGAGCTAGTAATGAGTTAAAGGATGTATTTACCAATGTAATACCCGATCTAAAGAATATTGGTGGAAGTGGAAGTGGTTATGGTGTACCAAGTGGAACAGGATTTGTATCTGATGGATTAAATGCTGTTGCAAGTAATGGTGGACCTACCCCCGCTGACATGAATAAGAAGCGGGCATTCATAATAAAGCAGGGTGGAAGAACATCTGTATTACCCGCAACTACAAGTCGTACCACTGGTTGGGCAGCAAGAAATAATTATGAAATGGGTGATGGATCAGATGCACCTATTATACCGGATATAGAAAATGATCAAAACTTATTGGGTAAGCAATTAGCCGCAGGTGGGGCATTAGGAATGACGGGAGCATCATTATTATTAGGTAGTGGTGGTACAAGTGGTGCTGGTCTGTCATCTGGTTCTGGTGTTGGTATTAGCGGTGGAATAAGTAATATTGGTAGTAAGATACGTGGTATTGGAACTGGATTAAAAACGGGATCAAAAACAGCAATTAAAGAACTACGCAAATTAGTAGGATCTCCAGTAGTAAAGAAGTCTGGATTAAAAAGTGGATCCGCTAGAAGTGTATTTACAGGTCGTGCAATATCACCTAATATATTAGACGAAGGAATATCACCTGAAATATGGTCAACAATAACGGGGAAAGCATCATCTAAAAATATTGCAGCAAAATCCACACCGGGATTATTGTTTACTCCTGAGATGATACCTGCATTTGATGAATTATCAAAAGCCGCAGGGAAAGAATATCTATCTTCTAAGCCACTTATGGGTGAAAGCCACATAGAAGAAGAGATGAGAAGACCGGGAGGCATAGCTGGCAAATGGTTATATGATACAGTATCTAAACCATCTACTGGACCTGTACGTGCAAATAAATCTGGTGCATGGCAAGATTTAGAATCAGGTAAAATGAAAGATTATGCTGCAAATCTTTCAGAATCAAAGCGGGAAGCCCACGAAGATGCAAAAGAACAAACAGGACAAATTACCGCGTCTAACTCATATCTTGCATCCATTAACGATTTAATGAAATCAGGCAAGTTGATGGGCAATCTCGAAAATGCAATAGGTAATCTTGTTATGGGCAAACCATCTGGTAGTGGGGGACCATCTGGATCTGGTGGATCTGGAACTGGTGGAGGTGGTGGTCCTATGCCATTCCACAAGCCAGTATCTGGTACATTTGAAGACTTATCAGATAAGTGGGGACCAGAGGGCACAGGATGGGAAGGGTATGAAGTACCTAAACCAACGGGTGGCCCAGGTGGTGCTGGTGCAACTGGTGGTCAACCAAGTGTAGGTGACTATGGTGGCAATGGGAATCCATATAACGCAGGTGGAACAGGTAATAATAAAGTAACAAAAACGGATCAGGGTGTGTGGTATACAGATTTCACGGGTAGAAAGATAAAGGTTAATGATGCTAATGCTAATATGACGGATGATCAAGTCCGGCAATTGGCAGCAGAACAGGGTGCAATAACATCTGCGAATGCAGGAGGTATTAATTATAATGCATGGACAGATCCGTGGTCAATGGGAGAATCAGATGCAGAGAAAATAGCCCCAGGATCACGTAAGCAAACTGCCACGGTAGATAATATGCTAATTGATGTATATGCTCAGGATGGAGATAGGAGTATATATGGAAAGAAATCACAGCAACAATTCAAGGAAGCATATGAGTCTAAACAAAAAGCATCAGACCTTATGAATCTATCATCACAGGATTGGTTACAGCAAAATCAAGAATCTGGTACATTTGAAACTGATCCTGAAACTGGTGATGTGTATAAGATATATCCAAATGGTACACGGGTGAAGTGGAGAGAGGCAGACCAAGCATCTATCCCACAAGCAAAAGTAGGTGGGATGATTAGTAAGACAGGATTAATTGGTGCTCATAGTGGTGAAGTTATTGCACCATTCGAGAAGATAACTGATTTAATATCAGGGATAGTGTCTAGTGGGATACCAAAGATGAGTATGGGTGGGCGTTCACCCGTCACTGATAGTATAACTGGTTCCCCCACATCTGTATCATCAATGGGTAATGATGTGACTATTAATATTACGATTAATGGTAATGCAGATAAGACTGTTACTGATGATATGATTAGGAAGATAAAGAAAGAGTTGTTTGGCCGGGGTGTTTCACTTTGATGGTATGTTCGGGTATATTATTTACCCACCACAGAATAGAGAGTATGATGATAGGGAATGAGTTTAATATAGGTGAAGGGAGTGTATTGGGTGATTTACCTATATTGGGCATACATCAAATTGTGATTAATAAGCAAGCAGTCAAAACATATACACCATATGGTAATCAGAAGTCTTACTACCTCCCCACTGGTATGCAAGGCCCGATGGTCACACTAACATGCTCAGTAGATGATATTGAGCCGTGGGAAGATGTGTATACGAATGATTATTTGACCATTAAGGAATTTGGGTATCCAACATATAATAGGACATTGGAAGTAGGTTCTGATTGGTGGGTGGATACCATTACTGACGATGCAAAGATGGGGTATATTAAGGAAGGAAATATACGATATGGATTAACATTGGAGTTGTATAAGAGGACGGTGGGATAATGGGTGTGAAGTTTAATAGAGCCAAGATAACAACACGGAAATTATCAACGGGTGCATTGGTATCAGAAATACAAGTGTATACTGATTCTGTTAATATCCCATTGCTTCCTATAACAGGCATAACAAGAATTGTTAATGAAGGACATGCACAGAAAGTAAGTGTGCCATATACCCGGACAGTTAATGATATGGTATCATATGAAACTGTGTGGCAACCCATAGGACAGGAAGGGTGGATAGTAAAGATACAGGGTACACTGAAGTATATGAGTGAAGATTGGGATGAGATTTATAATTGGCAAAGTGTAGATACGGGGCAACTATTATTAATTGAAAGTAATCAGACAAATGCACAGGGTGAACATGATATTAATGCAAAGGTATATAAGAGATTGCCTATACAATCATTATGGTATGTGGATAAGATAACTATATCATCACGACCTGGAGTTTTAGAATTGGCAGATATTGAATTAACATTAGTTAGGTGTTGGATATGACTAATACGTTAAATGATTATAAGATATATACGTATAATAGTAAGGTAATATCTGACTTTGTATTACATAAACGGTTAACAGACCTTAACTATGTTACGTTTACTTCGCCCGTATATATAGAATCTGGTAGTAGTATAACATTGAAATATTTAGATATTGATGATGTATTTATTGGTAAAGTCACACAATGCAGGAAGATTGCAAGATCCGTTACAGATATTGCACAGTTTGATATAGAGGCTGTAGAATTAGCAGAGGAACTTACTAATATTTATATTACGGATACAAACTATACTGGATTATATATTAATAATACAAGTAATAATAAAAGATTATTTGAATATGTTGATTATATTTTGCCTTTTACATGGAGTGATATAAGTGATAGTACATATAAGTATAAGACTATAGTATCCGGTGGTGCATCAAGTGATTATATTCCATCCATGGGATTTAGTACGTGTACAGTATGGACAGCCTTACAACGATTAATCGTTACCATCTTTAACTATGGAATGTGGTTTGAATATCCAGCAGGTAAAAAATGTATTAGATATGGGGAGTATAATAGAGATGTATATAATTATGATTATCCTACGCCTATAAATATTACAATGCAGGAGAATTCTGTTGATCATAATGTAGATGGTGTTATTGTATATGGTGCAGATAATTCATTATATAAGACATATGGAAATGTTTCTGCTGGTAGTAGAACTGTAGCATATAGATATTCGGGGTGTAATTCATTATCAGAACTTCAATGGGTTGCAAGGAAGTTATATGATGATAGGAAAGAACCACAGATTAGATATGAGATAGAATTTCCAGCAGGGTACTATAAGATTAATGAAGGAGACCGCATACACATCTATGATACATCAATAGGATTATTAGAAAGTGAAACAGGCTATGGTGTAAAGGATGTACAGGTCAGAGATGATAAGACTATTGTTGGTATTGGATCCGCAAGTCTTACAGTATTTGATATATTAAATGATAGATTAAGTAAGATAGATGGTGGGATACTAAGTTATACTGCTACACCAATTGAAACAGATTATAATAATGTGGCTGCATCTGCTGGAACATCAGATTTATATGGTGAAGAAGTGGGGGTTGATTTTGAGATTACTGGTGATACCTTCCTTGGTGACTTATACCTAGCACCAGAATTTAGTGGATTACGACAAGAGGGTGAAGGATACTTTACAATATACAGTGCAGTGGGTTCTATGATAGATGCATCAATACCTGTAACTGCTGATATGGATATAATATTCGGTGCATCTGGTACAGTATTAGATCATTATCCTGTGTTAAGTGAATCATGGTTCCCGTGGACATGGGAATGGGTGGAAATATTAGTTGAGTATGTATTTGATAGGACTACACCCGTGGATGCAGGAGTTATATGGTCATGTGATTGGCCGAATATAAATATCCTTGGTGCAGATTGTACAAAGTATTCATCGAGTAATCAAACCACCATAACACATAGATGGTTTGTACCACAGATGGAAGCAGTTGAATATTCATATCCAACGATTAATGTAGCAGCAACTAATGATGATGTATTGTTATCAAGTATTAATATAACTATGAATATATATTATAATGAATCAGAAGTATATCATCCATCCACAACATTAGAGACAGGTGATGCACAAATGAAGATGCAATACCTGGATGAAGATACTAGTACATATGTTGATATGTGTACATGGTTTACAATATATGATGCGGCTGATCCTGATACATATATAGGGGCAACATATGATATGGCAAATTATATTGCATACTCAGCAGTTGAACCGGGGACACATAGATTTGTATATAGGTGCAAGGGACAACATCCCGAAGCTACCATTGATGGTATTGCAATAAAGATGAATGGTTCATATGCATCATTTGATGAAAAAACAAGAATAGTATAGGTGATATGATGAGTAATGATGGTTTTAAAATGAAAGAAGTCCTGAAGATATATGAGAAGGACACTGGTAAGTTATTAGTAGAGACGTATAATCCTGATAGTATTATTCATAGGATTAAAAAATTCTTTGGTGTAGGTAACTTTGCAGAGGATTTAATTACAGATGAAGGTCTTGCAGATGTAGCAAGGATGATTGTAGAAAGGTATGTATATGTTTCAGTTGGAACTGGAGATACTGCCCCTGAACATGATGATACAGAATTAGAGACTGAGGCATTAGATAGGGTTGTGGCTGCAACCGCATTAGTAACTACATTTTATACTGAAGATACTGCACAATTCAGTGGGGAGTTTACACCACTCAGTAATTATACAATTACAGAATCGGGCATACATTTAGAAGAAACATCTACTGATGATATTATGTTTGCGCGTGAAACATTTACTCCTATGTCATGGGTTGCAGGAACAACATATACGGTGGTATGGCAGATAATAATAATGAGGTGATTAATTATGGCAATAGGAACTATAAGTGATACAGTAGAATTAACCGCAGGGGCTTCGACTACAATTAAAGCCGCAGCTGTGAATGATGAGTGGATTATACATAATATATATATTGATGATGGTATGAGCGTATCTGTAGAATTTGGTGATGGTACAAATTTCATTGATGTAGACACCATAACTGAGAGTATGTTATCTTACTACTTCCATGTAACCTATACGAACTATATACGACTCACTAATAATGAAGCATCAACAATATATGTAGGTTATGATGGAGTACAGATATTATGAGTACCAGACCATATCATAGGGATTACTTAGAACTTCATGGTACGGCAGATAATTCATTATTATTAGATGGAGCATCTGCCAGTACTTTCTCACAAGCAAGTCATGATCATGATGGTGTTTATGAGCCTGCTTCAGGAGACATACAGACACATATTACTACAGTGTCAGGAAACCCACATGACGTAACATACAGCGAAGTTGGTGCAGCATCTACAGATCATAACCATGATGATACTTACCTTGCTCTACATGGTACAGCAGATGACTCAGCACTGTTTAATGGTGCGTCTGCAAGTGAGTATGCAACAGCAGGACATGACCACGATGGTGTATATGAACCAGCAAGTTCAGATATACAGACACATATAACAGCAATATCAGGTAATCCTCATGATGTAACGTATACTGAGGTGGGAGCTGCATCAGCCGATCACATTCATGATATGGAAGATGTGATTGTTGATACTACATTGAGGCTGCGTCCTCAGATTGATTTTGGTAAGATACAAGCTACAAGTAAGCCAACATTAATTAGTAGAGGAGTACTTCAGGCATATTCATTACCAATCTATAATTCCGATAATGAAGAGTTGTTTATTAATCAAACAGTTCCTAAACGATGGGATGGAGCATCGGATATTATTGTTGGGTGTGACGTTGCAATTGATACTGCTAATGATTCCAAGAATTTTAGATTAGAATTGGCCTGGGAAAATATAACTACAGGTGATGTTATACCCACTACATCTAATGCGGCATCTACAGATACTAATACAGGCACATCAGCAGCACAATATACTACATATGATGTACAGTTTACCATTGACTATGATATTGATGGAGTAGGAAATGAGATAGCAGCGAATGATGTGTTGGCTATGAGATTAAGACGAGTTGATGCAACATCAGATGAGATTACGGGTGAAGTACTAGTTTATGGTTTCTATGTACAATATAATAGAGATAAGATAGGGCCATAGCATTATATATAGTAAAAGAGTAATATATATGCGGTGATATTTTATGTCTAGATATTCCGAGTACTTTACCAAGTTAAAGGCGAAGTACATAAAAATTGGTTCAGTGCAGATTGATGAAATCAGTACTGATGGAACATTTGCAGGTAACAGTGATACCGCAGTTCCCACGGAAAAGGCAGTAAAGACTTATGTAGCAGGTGTCGTTAGTGGCAGCGTTGCATCGGCATTTATTGAGGATCCAGATGGTGCTGCTACAGGTGATATGATATATTATGATGGTACTGATTGGGTACTAGTTACTACAGTCGGTGCTGGTGATATGTTATATTTCGATGGCACAGATTGGCAGGTATCAAGTCCGGCAGGTGCTGGTGATATATACTACTTTGATGGAACTGACGTTGTTACAGTAAGTCCGGCAGCAACAGGTGATATGACCTACTTTGACGGTGCTGATTGGCAGGTTGTAAGTCCATCTGCTGGTGATATACTCTATTTCAATGGAACAGCAGTTACTGGTGTTACACCCGCTGCATCTGGTGATATGATATACTATGACGGAGCAGCATGGAATGTAATCACAATTGGTTCATCTGGTGATGTGTTAACCGTCAATGCAAGTGGAATACCTGAGTTTGTTACTCCATAGGTGATGTAATATGATTGCAGCAAAACAATTTGGTAGTTATGAGGTTATCACAACTACCATTGCTGCTTCTGCATCACTATCCAGTGAGATAGACATAGGTGCTCATATTAATGCTATGGCATTTGAGATTCCTAATGGATGGACATCAGCGAATATTACATTTGCTGGTTCACACTCATCCGGTGGAACATTCAGGAGTATCTATGGAGATGGAGGAACAGAGATTAGTGTTACAGTAGGGGGGACTAACAGGATGGTTGGATTAGATGCTACAAAATGTAATGCATTAAAGCCATTCAGGTATGTTAAGATTAGGAGTGGTACAGATGCTTCCCCCGTAGAACAAGAAGAAATACGGACAATTTATGTAATGGTGAAATAATATGGCAGGAAGTTTCAGTGACTATTTAGAGAATAAGTTATTAGATCATGTGTTTGGTGCAAGTTCATATTCAGCACCCGCAACAATCTATTTCGCACTCTCAACAGCAGATCCCACAGATGATGGATCTGGTATAGCAGAGCCTTCAGGAAATAACTATGCAAGGAAGAGTGTTACGAATGATAAGGATCTTTGGACCGATGCATCTGGTGGTGCATTAGAGAATGAAGCCGCAGTAACATTCAACACAGCATCCGGTTCTTGGGGTACTATATCCCACTTTGCAGTATTCGATGCAAGCAGTGATGGTAATATGTTAATTCATGGTGACTTAACAACCCCCAAGGCAGTTGGCACAGGAGACACACCGAAGTTTAACATCGGTGATATTGATATTACATTATCGTAATATCTTTAATTTTTTATAGGTAGTATCATGGCGATGCAGACAATATATCCAGCTAAGATAAACTCACCACCTTCAACATTAACATCCGGTGCTACTGCCGGTGATACAACTATATATGTTGATAATCTTGAGTATTTTGAAAGTGCTCCCAACTTAGCAACAATTGGTGAGGATGATGATGCTGAGACTATTTTGTATGAAGGAATGTCAGGTGCTAGTGGAGCGGGTAGTTTAACAAGCGTTACACGGGGATTTGAAGGTGTAGCAAAGGCATGGGATGAAAATGAGGTAATTGCACGAAATATTACAGCGTATGATTATGATGCGATGAGTAATAATCTAACAGAACACAATCATAAGTTAGACGATTTAACGACTCCTGATGATAATACGGATCTGGACGTTTCTACATCTGCTCATGGGTTACACCCTAAACTGCCTGATGACGCCACACAATATCTAAATGGTGCAGGGGATTATACTGATGCACCGCATATAGATTCGTTATATAGACAGGCACTCATTAACGGGAACTTTGACGTTTGGCAGAGAAGAACATCATTCGACTCCACAACAACTCCGGCAAACAGCGATGATACCTACCTGGCTGACCGATGGATTCTGTTGTCTGACGGGAACGACATTGTAGACGTTTCACAGGAAGATACTACGGTTCCTGACGGATCGGCATACTCATACAAGATGGAAGTTGAAACTGCTAACAAGAAGTTTGGGCTTGTCCAGATCATCGAATCCAT
>Ga0172381_10003767_pt1 | contig 15885 bp, 17 predicted proteins | sample Leawel6488metaG_FD_119754 | JGI IMG/M metagenome (GOLD analysis project Ga0172381, IMG submission 119754) | Leachate microbial communities from a municipal landfill in Southern Ontario, Canada - Leachate well 64-88 metaG | ecosystem: Engineered > Solid waste > Landfill > Unclassified | place...
ATCTTCATCCAAATAAAGCCATCCCAGAAAGCAATGTCTAAATAGGCAGTTTTTGCAAAAATCATTTCTAGAGAAAAAAACAAAGCAGCAAAAAAAGATAACTTCAAGCTTCTTCTAGTAACTCTATAATTTTTTTCAATTGAAATTAAAACACTTCCTAATAAAAGTATTGCAAAGGCGAATACTTGACTACCCTTCATCGCATCTCCACCCCAAATTAAAAGAGAAAAAACTACAACGAAAATTGGCTGTAATGCTCCGACTGTTGGAACAATTTTAGAAACATCAAAATCATCTAAGGCAGTAAACATTGAATATATTCCAAGTATATTAAATAATGCGGCTAAAATAATCCATAACCACATTATTCCTTGAGGAACATTAATTCCAATAAAGGGAATTAATAAAATTACCGCTGCGCTTAATATTCCAACAAAAAAAGTATATGACCTGGGACGAGACGGACCAGACAAAACAATCCTATCTCCAAGTGAAGCTAGGGCAAAACAAAGATAGGCTGAAGTTATTGCTAAAATCCAGAGCATTTTTCAATATGTTCTTTAATTTTACTTACTCCATCTCTTTCCCCTTCAATGTATCCTTCCATCGCCATTTCAGTCAAATAACCAGAATCTATCCAATCATAAAGCCAATCTTTAACATGCTCAATGTCCCCTTGATCAATTCCAAATCCTGATTTTAAAAGCCATCTCCTGTTAAAGTCCTCTTGTGATCCAATTGGTGGAGCAATAATAATTGGTAGGCCTAAAGCAGAATAAAAAGATAATTCGCTTGGTTTGGTCCACAATATATCTGTCTTGTGAAGTGACAAATTAAATTTATCATAATAGTCACCAAAATTATTTGCATAAATTATTTCAACTCCGTTACCAATAAAATCACCCAATCCACCATTAACAATCTCTTCTTCAAAATAATCTTTAATATTCTTTTTAGTTCCTGCTACTAAAATTACTTTTAACCTTTTTTCAAAGATTTGCTTCTTTAATTTTCTAACCAACTCAACTCCTATTTCTTTTTGCGCTCCCGCTCCCCAACACAAAAAGTAATTGTTAATGGGTGATTTGATTTTTGTGGAAGTTTCCCTAATTTTTCACGAATTACAAATCCATATTTTTCTCTATATTTTGAAGCAGGATCTAAATTAAGAATTCTATTTTTAAGATCCTCCGTTAAAACTTTTTCTTCTGTGTTTTCCTTTGGTAAAGGATATCCCGTTAAAAATATATTTTCTTTTTTAACTCCATAAGAAATCAATCTCTTTGTTGTTCTTTTGTTCGGTGTAAAATATTTGATTCTTGATTCTTTAGGATTTAATGGTGCCCAACTCCTAGCTATGTCGGCATCACAAACTACACAAAAAACATCTCCTTGATAATTAAAATAATCAGCCATAAAAGCAGTGTTATGAAAAACAGAAATATAGGGAATTTTACTATCAAGCTTCTCAATTAAGTGCCTCCCCCAACCTTTCTTAAATAATGGATAAGTTCTTCTCTGGGTAAAATTAGGCATAGAAGTATCTTTTTTAGTATAAAAATCATGTATTTTTTGAGTTAGGTCAAACAAATAAAAGGCCAATTCGCCCAATAATGGAATCTTTTTAAACCTTGAAACAGCTTCGTAAAACCTCCTCGAGCTAGCCCATATTTTTTTGTCGCCCTTAGGAATATCAGGGTAATCGTTGGCACAAATTATTTCATTATTTTTAGCTAGGAACCTCAAAGGATAAGCCGTTCTCTGGTGCCCATAACCCATATTTATTGAAACTATCCAAGCTTTTTTATTCATATTGAAATTATATACTATTGTCCTAAAAATTCCAACTCTTTCTTATTGCTCTTATAAACAAAATATATAAATGGAATATATAATAATAAAATTATAAAAATAGGAAAACTTGCCGTGGCGAATGGCAATTGAGAAAAAAATGTTACGACCGCTAATAAATAAAACAATAATAAAGAACAAGGAATACCAAAAATAAAACCAAAGGGAAGCAAAACTATTAATATTCCTAAAATCATAACAATACTAAGAATTGGTAAAATAAGTAAATTAGTAAAAAAAGAAACTAAGGAAAAATAACCAAAAGAATATATTAATACCGGCAAGCTAAATACTTGCGCTGACGCAGTAACAGCAATAATTTCTCTCACTCTCTTCCATTTTATAAAACTAAACCAATTATTAAATGTACTACTGGTTAGTATTATTCCTAGGACTGCCAAAAAAGAAAGCTGAAAACCTAAGTCATATTTTAATAATAATGGATTAAATAAAAGAAGAATTGTTGCCGTTAAAACAAGCGTTCTTAAATTGAATGATTTTCTATCAAAAATTTCAGCAATAAACAAAAAAGAAACCATAATCCCTGCTCTCAGGGCTGAAGCAGGACAACCAACTAAAAATACATATAGAAAAATAAAAAATATTGACAATGCTAGCGCTTGCTTCCTCCATAGGCCAAGATTAATAAGTATCCAAAAAATCATTGTTGAAAAAATCACTATATGCATCCCAGATATTGCCACAATATGACTCGTCCCACTCTTACTTAAAATGTCCCTCGTCTCTTTATTAATTTTACCCGAATTACCCAAAATCATCGCCTCTAATATTGGGCTTACACTTGAAGGCATTATTTCTCTGATCTTCTGAGAGCTTTTTTCCTTAAAGTCATATAGTGCATTATTATTACTACTAATTAATTCTATTTTGGGATAAGCCATTGTTCCGACAACGCCACTCTTAGCTAAATATCCTTGATAATCAAACCCATCAATTTTCTGAGCGATCCTCAATGTCCCCTTTACCCTAACTTCGTCTCCATACTTCAAAAAAGAATACTTGTCTGCAAAAATTAAAACATCGCCTAGTATTATTTCTGTTTTTTCATCTTTTTGTTTTACTTCTTTTGAAATATCGCCCGTCAACATTATTTCTTTTTCATGAAAAGCTAATAAAGGATTTTGATTAATTTTATTTATTTCACTTTCGACAAGAAAACAACTAAAAGAAAAACATATTATACAAAAACCAAATAAGATTAATCTTTTGTCAATCATCATAATTAATCCTAGAATAAAAATCATCTTCAAAGAAAAAAAATAAGAGGCAAAACAAATGCCTCCGATAAAACTCAAACATAATAAAACTAATTTTTGAGAATTAGTCATATTTTCTTAATTAAAATAATCCCTGCAATAAATCCTCCGACATGAGACAAATAGGCAGTAGATATTTCCATTTGACTAACAGAAAAGATCTGGAGCAAAAACCATATAAAAATATAGATTACTGCCGGCAAATAAACTGGTGGCAAAAGTGCTTTTATCTTGTTTTTAGGAAACAAAACTAAATATCCACCTAAAAGACCAGCGATTGATGATGATGCTCCTATCACTATTGCATCAGCTGAAAGGGTAAAAAGAACTGATCCTGCAACACCACATAGTAAGTAGAATAATAAAAATCTAAATGTACCTAATCGCATTTCAATGTTTATTCCAAAAACCCATAAAAACCACATGTTAACCAAAAGGTGAAGTAAGCTACCATGTAGAAATAATGATGTAATTAGAGTAAACAACATTCCATTCCAAATATTCTCCAAAGAAAAACCAAAAAAATTAATATCTGGGGAAATAAAAAATAAAAAAGAGTTAATTAAAACTAAAAAAATAATCCCCCACGGAACACCTTTTCTAATTTTTATTTTGTCATATAAAGGAAGCATTATCTTATTTTAAAAACTTCAAAAAGATTTTTAATATTTTCTTCAATCACTTTTAGATCTTCTTCTTTTGTAATATAACTTTCACCTGATATGTTTTCTTTTTCACCAACAAACCTTTGCAAGAAATACTTTTTAGCTGGAGCAATATAGTTTGCTATTTCTAAAATATCATCTATTGAATGACTTGTAATAGTTGTTCTAAACTCATAATCAATTCCTGATTTTTTGATGATTTCTATTGATTTTTTAATTTTATCTAAACAATCAACACCAGAGAAATTTATATATTTTCCATTTAGTGGTGCTTTGATATCCATTGCAATATAATCAATAAAGGAAATAACTTTATTTAAAACATCGGGATTGCTACCGTTAGTGTCGAGCTTAATTAAAAATCCCATTTCTTTAATCTTTTTACAAAAATCAACTAATTCTTCGCCATTTATAGTCGGCTCTCCACCACAAATAACACAACCATCTAATAAACCCTTCTTTCCCAATAAAAAATCAAAGAAGTCTTTTTCTTTAATAGCAGGATGCTTTTCAATTTCTTCTGGCAAAACAAGCTCAGGAGAATAACAAAAAGGGCACCTAAAATTACAACCAGAAAGAAAAACCGTGCAAGCGACCTTGCCCGGATAATCTATCAAGGTAACCTTTTGTAATCCCCCGATTCTCATATCTTAAAAGTTTTTCGTTGATTAAACTCCTTTTGTTTTCCTTCGTTCCATTGAGTCACGGGCCTTAAGTAACCCACGACTCTTGAATAGACCTCTGTTTCTTGATAATTTCTTAAACTTTGATCTTCAGAAAAACAATCATTGCATTTAAAGACCATCTTTTCTTCTCCGCTTGGCAATATATATTTTAATTGCTTGCCATTCTTTATCTCTCCATTTTCAATAATTATTTCTTTTTTGCAATCGTGACAAAACATATTTTTATTTAAATAATGACTTTTTAAACTCTTTTCTATCTTTAAATTCTTGTTGTTTTCCTTCGTTCCATTGAGATACTGGTCTTAAGTAACCCACGACTCTTGAATAGACCTCGCATGGTTGCTCAATTGCACATTTAGGACAATTGAAGTGTTTTCCGGCAATATAGCCGTGAGTAGGACAAATTGAGAATGTTGGTGTTACAGTAATATATGGTAATTTATTTTTTTCAAAAATCTTCCTTACTAAAGATTTAACCGCTCCGATATCTGAAAGCTCTTCTCCTATAAAAATGTGCTCTACTGTTCCACCAGTATATTTACACTGAATATCATCTTGAAGCTTTACTTCTTCAAAAATATCATCTGTATAATTTACTGGTAATTGAGTTGAATTGGTATAATATGGAACTTTCTTTGTTCCCAAAGCAATAATATCAGGATAAAGTTTCCTATCTTTCTGAGCAAGCCTATATGATGTTGATTCAGCAGGAGTCGCTTCTAGATTATAGATATTGTTAGTTTCATTTTGATACTTCACTAGAACATCTCTCATAAAGTCCATCACTTCTATTGTAAAAGTTCTTCCTTTCTTAGAACCAATGTCTTCACCCATAAAATTAAGCAATGCCTCGTTCATACCACAAATACCAATCGTTGAGAAATGGTTTGCAAAATATTGTCCTTTTGCTTTTTTAACTCCTGCTAAATAATGTTTAGAATAAGGATAAAGACCTTTTAAGCTAAATTCTTCAATTGTTTTCCTCTTAATCTCTAAGCTTTCTTTTGCAATATCCATCATTTTTTCTAATCTTTCAAAAAACTCTTTTTTAGTTTTAGATAAATATCCTATCCTTGGTAAATTAATTGTAACCACACCAATACTTCCAGTCAAAGATCCAGAACCAAATAATCCTCCTCCTCCTCTATTAGCTAATTGAGTCATGTCAAGCCTTAAGCGACAACACATACTCCTTGCATCTTCTGGTTTCATATCAGAATTAATATAGTTAGCAAAATAATTTATTCCATATTTCGCTGAGGCCTCAAATAATGGATCTAACGCCGGATCATCCCAAGGGAAATCAGGAGTAATGTTTATTGTAGGAATTGGAAAAGAAAATGGTCTTCCACTTTTGTCACCTCTAATCATCGCTGTATAAAAGGCCTTGTCTAACATTTTCATTTCTTCTTCAAATTCAGAATATGTTTCTTTTTGAGGAACTCCTCCAACAATAACACTTTGTTTAGCAAAAGTAACTGCTGGTTTTAAATCCAATGTCACATTTGTAAAAGGACATTGGAAGCCCACCCGTGTTGGAACAGCCATATTGTATAGAAATTCTTGTATTGCTTGTTCAACCTGAGGGTAGCTTAAATTATCATAACGAATAAATGGAGCTAAAAGAGTATCAAAATTAGAAAATGATACTGCACCAGCTGCTTCTCCTTGAAGAGTGTACATAAAATTAACAACTTGCCCCAAAGCTGATCTAAAATGCTTAGGTGGAGATGACTCAATTTTACCATTGACGCCACCAAACCCCTTAAGTAATAAATCATACAAGTCCCAACCAACGCAATAACATGCAAGTGTGTCCAAGTTGTGTAAATGAATATCTCCTGATTGGTTTGCTTCTCTTACTTCGGAAGGATAAACCTTATTCAACCAATACTTTTTAACAATATATGAAACACCATAATGGTTTAGTCCTTGCAAAGAAAAAGTCATATTTGAGTTCTCTTGAACTTCCCAATCAAGCTTATCTAAATAATCATCTACTCTATCAACCGCTTCTTCAGCAATTAATTGTGATTCTCTAATTATTCTTCTTTGTTCTCTGTATAATATGAATCCTTTTGCAGCAATTGCCTCTCCTTCTAGAATTAAAACTTCTTCTACTATGTCTTGAATCTGTTCAACATTAGGAACTTCATCTTTTTTAAACCTTCTATTAAGGATTTTTATAACAGATTCTGCAATCTGTTGAGTTTTTTTACCGTTTCCTTGTTTAGTTGCGGTGATGGCTTTGAAAACAGCGCTGAATATCTTTTCCGGTATAAATTCTACGATGTCTCCATTTCTTTTTTGAACTTTGGTGATGTGGTTTTTTGTTGTCATACTAAGTATTTTACATTCCTGAATTATTCCTGTCAATTTTGACAAATCTTACTAAAGTTTTATGATTTTTCAGAGCTAGTAGCAATAACAGTAACTCTGATTTCGTCTTTTAAAAGTTTTTCGTCAAAAGAAGTTCCAAAAATAATTTTTATATTCGGTGAAGATTTCTTCTTTAGTAATTCTGCAATCTTTTTGATCTCTGAAAGTAAAACATTTTGGCTTCCAGATGCTACATTAAATAATATTCCATTTGTTTTTTCTAGAGAAATTTTTGTTACTGGAGAATATAAAGCATTTTCTGCTGCTTTTATTGCCCTATCTTTTCCTTGAGATCTCCCTACTCCGAAAAATGCTGTTCCCCCATCTTTTAAAACTTCCCTGATATCAGAAAAGTCCAAATTAAGAACCCCTGTTGCTGTAATAACATTACTAATACTCTCCACTGCTTCTTTGAGAAAATCATCACACTTTAAAAAAGCATCTTCAACTGATAGTTTAGGCTCAATTAATTTGTCATTGGGAATAATGACTAATGTATCAATCTTTCTTTTGATTTCTTCTAAGCTATTAAGCGCTATTCTTTTTCTTTTTTTCCCTTCAAAAGAAAAAGGTAATGTAAATATTCCCACCGTTAAAATACCTAATTTTTTTGTAATTTCAGAAACAATGGGGGTAGCTCCAGAACCAGTTCCTCCTCCTAGCCCTGCTGTCAAAAAAACAATATCACTTCCTTTAAGTGACCCTTCAATTTTCTTATAGCTTTCTTTAGCTGAAAGCTTCCCGACCTCCGGCTTCATTCCTGAACCAAGTCCTTTTGTTGTTTTTTCTCCTATTCTTAACTTAATGTGTGCGTCTTTCTTTTTTAAATCCTGCGCATCTGTATTAATGCTTAATAAATCAACTCCTTTAATTTTTGATTTTATTAATCTATCAACAGTATTTGATCCAGCACCACCAATTCCAACGACTTTTATCTTTGTTAATTCCATGCTTAAGGTATAAAGTTACTAAATATCTTCTTGATTTTTTTAAAGAATTTATTTTCTGAATTATATGAACCACCTTTATCATCTATGCTCAACAAAACACCACAAACTGTGGAAAGTGTTGCATCTTTTTCTATTCCTTTAATTTCCTTGCAATGCCCAATTTTTGCTGGTAATTTAAATTCTTTTTTAGCTAAATCAACTATTCCTGACAAGTTTGATCCTCCTCCTGTTATAATAATCCCTGCAGGAAGAAGTTCTTGTTTAGAAACCTTCTTAATTTCTTCTTGTGCAAAATCAAATATCTCACAAACCCTTGCTTCAATAATCTTAACTAAATCTTTTTCTGCAAAATTTAAATATTCTTTTCTCTCGCCCTCTTCCTCATTCTCTAGAGGAAAATTAATTTTTTTGGTTTTTCCTTTTTTCAAACAACTTCCATGCTTTTTCTTTATTTCTTCTGCTATTTCAATCTCTGTTTTAAAACCGATTGCAATATCATTAGTTATGTTTGATGATCCAATTGGAAAAACTGCCATATTTAATAGCTTTCCACCTTCATAAATAATAATACTCGTTGATCCTGATCCAATATTCATCAAAGCAACTCCTAGTTCTTTTTGGCTTGGAGTCAAAATTGCATTCGCATCAGCAATAGGACCAGGAATTATATTTTCTTCAGTAATATCAATCCCATCTAAAGAATCTGTTACTGCTTCAATTTCTGCATTAAAAACAGACAAAAGCATTGCCTCTAATTCAAGCTTAAAACCCTGCATCCCTAAAGGATCTCTTGATTCTTTTTCATTATCAAGAGTCCACTCTTTAGGAAAAACCTCTATTATCTTTTTATTATTAGATTGAAGATTAATCATCTTAACCTCTTCTCTAACCCTAGCAATATCCTCTTCTGAAACCTTTTGGTCAGCTCTTCCAACTGATATTGATGCAGTGCTTGGAATTAATTCTAATTTTGAACCATTAATATTAACAAAAACATTTTCAATAGGATAATTATGCTTTCTTTCAATACTCTCTAACATTTCATTAATTATTTTCGCGACCTCTGCTGGCTCTTTAATTCTTCCCTTCTGAACTCCATAAGAATCATGCACCTCTAGAAACAAGGCCTCGTTTGTATCCTTATTAATACCCAGAATCTTTATTGAATCAGTTCCAATATCAATACCTATTGTTGCTTTTGCCTTTGCCATTTTAATTAATTTTTAGATATTTATTTTGCTTATTAAACATTTCTTTTGCCTCACTTTCGCTATTCTCATGATCATAACCCAATAAATGAAGAACTCCATGAATAGCAACTTCTTTTAATTCTTTATTAAAATCATCTCCATTTTTTCTAACTTCTTCGGGACAAATCACAATTTCATTTATATCTTCTGCAAAGGAGAGGACATCTGTAGGTTTATCTAATTTACGATACTGAAAATTTAGTTTTCTTATTTCTTCGCTATTAACTATTGCAACTGATGGAAATATTTGTGATTCTTCTTCTTTAAGAGTCGTTTCAATTGCCTTTCTAATTAAATCTTCATTTATCTCTTCACCAGAAAGATTAACTATTTTTATCATATTTTACTAAATTAAAAGATATATTGCAAGAAAAGAGCTATTCTAGCTCTTCTTTAACGATCCTTGCCACCAGGGAACCATCAGCCTTGCCCTTTGTTTTAGGGACAACCTCTTTCATAACACTTCCTATGTCTTTATGATTCTTTACAATTTCTTTTACTATTTTTCTTATTTCTTCTTCCGTCATTTCTTCTGGCATATAGCTCATTAAGATATCGATTTCTTCTTTTTCTTTTTCTACTAAATCATTTCTTCCTCCCTTTTCAAAACTTTCCACACTATCTCTTCTTTTTTTAATTTCAGAAAAAACTACTGCTTGAACTTCCTCATCTGTCATTTTGCCTTCCTCAGAAGTTCCTCTTTTCTCTATCTCTTTATTTAAAATAGCAGAAACAACCATTCTTAAAACAGAGATATTGATCTCTTTCTTTTCTTTTAAAGCAACTGTTAAATCTTCTTTAATTTTTTCAATTATCATATTTTTCCAAGTTTTTTCGCTTTGTCAAATTCTTTTTTCTTCTCAATTCTAATTAAAGCTCCTCTTTTTTCTAAATTTTTACTTTTTGGCTTATCAGTAAACCTTCTTTTTCTTGCTTCAATTAAAACACCGCTTTTTTGAACTACTTTTGTAAAACGGTAAACTAAAGATTGTGAATTTTCTCTTGTTTGTTTCTGGATTTTCATAATATTATTTTTCTTTTAGTATTTTTTTTAATTCTTTTACTATATTTTCTTGTTTTACTTCGACCTGTTTACTTGTTTTCATATTTCTAATCAATATGTTTTCATTTATCGCTTCTTTTTGACCAAGAATAATTACTGCCTTTACTCCCAATCTACTAGCTTTTCCTAATTGATCTTTTAATCCGTTCTTGCCAAAGCTTTCTCCAACTTTTAATCCTGCACCTCTCAGTTCCTCTAATATTGGTAAACTTTTCTTTTTAGCGAGAGGTCCTATTTGTGTGAAAAATATATCAGGAACATCTTTGAGCATCGGCCTGTTTTTTGTTTCTTTCATTTCATTAATAATTCTTTCTATTCCAGCAGCTGCTCCACAAGCGCTAATTTCTCCTCCCCCTAATGCTTTTGCTAGGTTATCATATCTTCCCCCTCCTGCCAAGACCACACCACTTCTTGTTGATTCTATTTCAAAAACGTTTCTTGTATAATAATCTAATCCACGGACAAGCTTACTTTCTAGTGCATAAGGTATTTTTAATTCATCTAGATACTCTAAAGTATCTTTAAGGTACTTTTTGCATTCTTCACAAAGATAATCAACGCTTTGAGGAGCTTCTAGTAAAACCTGCTGGCACTTTTCATTCTTGCAATCTAGAACTCTTAGAGGATTCGTCTTCATTCTTTTTTGACAGTCTCCACACAATGAAGTTTTTTTGTTTCTCAAGTGCTTTACTAAATCTTTCCTATATATTGGACGACATTTATCATCGCCAATTGAATTAATTTTTACCATCAATTCTTTGAGTCCCAATTCTTGAAGAACCCTGTACATTATTAATATTGACTGAACATCAACAATAGGATCATCCTCTCCAATTATCTCTATTCCAAATTGATTAAATTGCCTAAACCTTCCTGACTGTGGTTTTTCATATCTAAAAAATGGTCCAAAATACCAAAGACGAACTGGCTGAGGAAGGGACAGAAGTCCGTTTTCAATATATGCCCTCATTATCGGAGCTGTTCCCTCTGGTCTTAACGCTAAATGATCTCTGCCCTTTGTTTTTAGTGTAAACATTTCTTTTTCAACAATATCTGTATTTTCTCCAACACTTCTAACAAAAAGATTGAAATCTTCCAATATCGGAGTGTCTATTTTTCCAAAATCATAAAAACTCACAATATTTTTTACTGTTTTATAAATCTTATCATAATATACTTGGTTCTGAGGCAAGATATCATGAGTGCCTGTTGGACTTTGAAATTTTGGTTTTGCCATATTTTTAATTTGTTGACATTGTATTCATTAATATTTCTACTGGAGAAAATCTAAACATCATCCTTCCTGTAATATTTTCTCTAGGGAGAAGTCCCCATCTTCTTGAATCAGAAGAATAGTTTCTATTGTCTCCCATAACAAAATATTCATTTTCTCCTAAAATCATTGATTCCTTGTTTTTATTCGTTGTCCACTTTTCTAAATCGTTAGGCGTTAAATAAATGCTTTCATTAATCGTAAGTACTTCTTCGTCCTTTGTGATGTAGATCTTGCTATCTTTTATTTCAATTGTTTCTCCCGGTAAGCCAATTATTCTTTTAATATATTTGCTTTTTGGATTTAATGGGTATTCAAAAACAATTACTTCACCTCTTTGAGGATCTCTTAATCTATAAGATAGCTCGTCAATTATTAGATAATCTCCCGAATGATAATTGGGTTCCATTGAAGACCCTTTAACTATAAAGGGCTGAAATAGAAAAGTTCTTATAGGAATAACAATTATTAGCGCAATAATTAATATCTTTAATGAGTCCAATAAAAAATCTAATACTTCTTGCAATTTCATAGGTTGATTATACAAGAAAAGAACTAATTAGACAAGTGTCTAAAAATTGGTATAATAACTATATGAAGCTAATCGTTGGACTTGGAAATTATGGAAAAAAATATGAAAATACCAGACATAATTATGGTTTTTTTGTAATTGATGAATTTGCTAAAAGAAATGACTTTCCCGAGTTCAAATCATCTCTACTTTCTCTTTTGTCGTTAAAAGGTGATGTAATTATAGCTAAGCCCCAGACATATATGAATAATTCCGGAAAAGCAGTCAAAGCAATAGCTGATTATTATAAAATAGATCCAGAAGATATTATTGTTGTTCACGATGACGCAGACATAGAGATAGGAAAAATAAAAGAGGGCGAAAATAGAGGTTCTGCTGGACACAATGGAATTAAATCAATCATTGAATTATTAGGAACAAAAAACTTTAAAAGATTAAGAATGGGAATTGATAATTCTTTTGATTTGCCCCTTGAAGATGTTGTTTTAAAAAAATTCAACAAAGAAGAAGAAATACTTATCCTAGAAGCAATTAATGAAGCATGCTCTATTCTAGAGGAAAAATAACACATAGTGATTATTGTCTTGCCATTGTTGGATCAAGGGATTGTTCTTTAGAGTCAAAAAAGAAGCTTTCTGAAGTTATAAAAAAACTCCCTCAAAATATTGTAATTGTTTCAGGTCTTGCCATAGGAATTGATGCTTGTGCTCATTTGTCAGCCATCAAAACAAATAAAAAAACAATCGCTGTTCTACCTTGTGGAATTGAAACTATTTATCCAAAACAAAACATAGACCTAAGTCAATTAATAATACAAAAAGGAGGAGCCATTGTTTCAGAATATGAAGGAAAAATGAGACCAACAAAAAAATCATTTATTCTAAGAAACAAAGTAATAGCTGAACTTTCAAATGCTGTTTTGGTTGCTGAAGCTCAAATAAAATCAGGAACTATGTCTACTGTTAATTTCGCACTAAAACAAAATAAATCAATCTATGCTATTCCTGGATCAAGGGGAACCAATTATCTTCTAGAAAATAAAATTGCATATGATTTGCCTTTACTATTTAAAAATGTTAATAATTAAAGCATGAAAACTTTGATAATTGTTGAAAGTCCAACAAAAGCTAATACTATTAAAAAATTTTTAGGCAAAGATAAGGTTGTCTTGTCTTCATATGGACATATTAGGGACTTGCCTAAAAGTAAAATCGGCATTGATACAGATAATGATTTTGAAATTAGTTATGTAATTCCCACCAAAGCAAGAAAGAATTTTAATTTATTAAAAAAAGAGGCAGAAAAAAGTGACCATATATATGTAGCAACCGACCCTGATCGCGAAGGAGAAGCAATCGCTTGGCATTTAGTTGAAGCGCTTGATCTTAAAAATTACAAAAGAATATCTTTTCACGAAATTACAAAAACAGCGATAGAAGAAGCCCTAAATAATCCAGAAGAGCTTGATATTAATCTAGTTAATGCACAACAAGCAAGGCGTGCCCTAGACAGGATTGTTGGTTATAAGCTTTCTCCGTTTTTATGGAAAAAAATAATGCGAGGATTGTCAGCTGGCAGAGTTCAATCGGTTGCACTTAAATTGATTGTAGACAGGGAAAATGAAATTAAAAACTTTAAACCAGAAGAATATTGGAGCATCGTTGTAATTCTTAAAAAAGACAAAGATATTGAAGCAATCCTCAAGGTCCCTAAAATGAGCATCAAAACAGAAAAAGAAGCACGAGAAATTACTGAAGAGCTGGAAAAATCTTTATATAAAGTAAAATCAATAGAAAAAAAGCAAACTAAAAAATCTCCGTTGCCACCATTGATTACTTCTACCCTGCAACAAGAAGCAGCCAAAAAGTTTGGTTATTCTTCAAAAAAAACAATGCGACTTGCTCAAGAACTTTATGAAAAAGGTTTAATAACTTACCATAGAACCGATTCTCTAAATCTTTCTAACGAAGCGCTACAAATGGCAGAAAAATATATAAAAAATTCATTTGGAGAAAATTATTATAACCACAGAGTATTTAAAACTAAAAAGAGGGCTCAAGAGGCGCATGAGGCAATTAGGCCAACATCTGCTGAAAAAAAAGAAGATTCAAAAATATATAATTTAATCTCTAATAGATTTATTGCTTCCCAGATGAAAGAAGCCCTTTTCGACTCAGTTAAAATTGAAATTGAGACAGACAAAAAAAGAATATTGCAAACAAATGGCTCTACTTTAAAATTTGATGGTTTTCTTAAGGTTTATCCAATGAAGTTTGAAGAAAAAGAATTGCCTGAGTTAAAAGAAGAAGAACAGCTAAATCTTATCAATATCAATCCTCAACAACATTTTACACAGCCACCTGCTAGATATAATGAAGCAGGCCTGATTAAGGTGCTTGAAGAAAATGAAATTGGAAGACCATCAACATATGCTCCCATTATTTCTACAATACAATTAAGAAATTATGTTGAAAAAAATAAAGATAGAAGATTTGAGCCAACAGAAATAGGAATAAATGTAAATGAAATGCTTTCAAGTAATTTCCCTGAAATAGTAGATGTTAAATTCACCGCTAAATTAGAAAATAATTTAGACGATGTCGCTATCGGCAAAGAAAACTGGAAAGAGTTGTTAAGAAAGTTTTACATCCCTTTTAACAAAAATCTAGAAGAAAAATATGAAAATGTTGAAAGAAAGACACCAGAACCAGTAATGACTGATGAGCTCTGCCCAAAGTGCGGTAAACAGATGATGATTAAGATAGGAAGATTTGGAAAGTTTCTAGCTTGTTCTGGCTTTCCAGAATGCAAAACAACTAAAAATATTAATGACGAAACAAAAAAAACTGGAGTCAAGTGTCCTAAATGTGATCAAGCTGAATTAGTTTTGAAAAAATCAAAAAGGGGGAAAGTATTTTATGGCTGTCCTAATTGGCCAGATTGTGATTTTGCTCTTTGGGATAAACCAACCGGAAATTTTTGTCCTAAATGTAATTCTTTAATGGTGGAAAAAGGTAAAAAGGAAAAGTGTTCAAACAAAAATTGTGAATAATTATTTTCTTAATTTTTTTAACCATTGATTAATATCATCTATAGAATGAAAATCAAAACTTAGGCGAATAGCTGTTTTCTTTTTTTCTATTTTAATGTCTTCTAAATTAAGAACTTGCTTTACCTTTTTTTCTAAAAATTCATCTATTCCGTTTTCAACGGGCTTTTTTAATTCTTTTTTCTTAGCCATTGCGCCAGCATTTCTTTCCTTTACCCTTCTCTCTGTTTCTCTCACAGAATAACCATTGGCGATAATTTCATCTAAAAGTTCTTTAATTAATTTATTTTCTTTTGCTCCTAATAGCGCCCTTGCATGACCTTCTGAAATAACACCGCTTTTTAGAGCGTTCTTAACTTCTTCCGGTAAAGATAGAATCCTCAAACTATTTGTTACAACCTCTCTACTTAATCCTGAAAGCTTAGCAATCTCCTTGTCTAGCAACCCAAACTCTTTTTTCAATTGATCAAATGCCTCTGCTTTATCTATTGGATTAAGATTTTTCCTTTGAACGTTTTCAATCAATGCAACCTCTAATCTTTCTTTATTTGTTTGTTCTTTAATTATTGCAGGAATTTGTTTTAATCCTAGTATTTTTGATGCCCTCCATCTTCTTTCTCCAGCAACAATTTGATATTCACAGGAAATTCCCTTTTCATTTTTTTTCTCAATCTTATTAACAATGATTGGCTGAATCATTCCATATTTTTTAATGGAATCTGCTAGTGAATGAAGAGCGTCCTCATTAAATTCTTTCCTTGGTTGATAAGGGTTTGGTTTAATTTTCTCTGTTTCAATCCAAAAAATAAAGTCCTTTCTTACTTTTTCTTCATTTATTGATGAATCTTTTTTAGGTATTAATGATTCTATTCCTTTTCCTATCATTGTTTTGATATTATTTCACGTGCTA
>Ga0172381_10003768_pt1 | contig 15883 bp, 16 predicted proteins | sample Leawel6488metaG_FD_119754 | JGI IMG/M metagenome (GOLD analysis project Ga0172381, IMG submission 119754) | Leachate microbial communities from a municipal landfill in Southern Ontario, Canada - Leachate well 64-88 metaG | ecosystem: Engineered > Solid waste > Landfill > Unclassified | place...
GCTTAGTAGTCTAACCAACTCTAAGCCTTTTTCATATCCCAAAATAATACTATATAAATAAAAAACCCTATCGCGCGATGTTCAGCGCAATAGGGTCAACCTCATTAAGAACGAGTTAAGAACAAGTACAAAACAGGAATTACGTTTTTTTGAGGGCGTATCCCCAACCGGATTTAGCGGTGACAACCTGGAGTCCACACATGAGCGATTCCGGAATGTAAAATTTCGACTGCGTCATGTCGCCGTAAGTGTCGGGGTTTACGAAACTTGGACCGAACTTGAAGTACAGCTTGCTGTTGTCCGCTATAATATCGGCCACGGAAACTGTGTAGTATCCCCAACCGGTTCCACTTAATATGTGGAGTGGCGATGTTAGCCAGGCACCCAGCTTTGTATAACTGAGAAAGGGCTGAGAGCCGTTAGCATACTGCTGGTAATTTACAAACAGTCGCAACGAATCATATTGAGGCGATGTGCCGCGCATCAGGGAGTCGCGGATAGTTGGCGGATAAAGACCGCCGACAGGATCACCGTCTTCACCGGGAATGTAAACCGCACCTGGAGGAAAATTATATATCTGACCATTTAAAGGGTAGATAACATATTTTCCATTGCCTCCGCCGGTTGAAACCCAGTAAATCGAACTGGGATTATACGACCAATTGGTCACCTGACCGAAGTGGAGGTCCTGAGGAGCGTAGTTAGCAAAGACGATGTGCCGGACCAGGTACAAATTACCATCGATATAGGTATAATCCGGATTCGGAGGTGGCGGATTTGTTTGCCAACCGCAGAAAGTCCCGGTCACGAATGGTACATTATATGCGGTGTAGGGCGGGGGTACGAAGCCGGCAATTGTACTGGCTAAGAAGCCCAGCTCATAGTCATACCCCCCGGAAACAGCCGTAGCGCTAATCACACGTATGGTATTATCCTGGCCATAAAGCGGCGAGATATCCATCCAAAGCATTTTTGTGATTACGGTTCCAGTAAGCGGGTTCGTGATAGTCACAACGAGATGGTATAAACCGGCAGTGTACTTGTGTTCCACTCGTGGAGTGGTCAAAAGAGGCGTGCCGTCTCCCATATCCCAGGAATACACATAAGCGTATCCCGGAGGTAGTACGGGCAAATTTTCTGCCCAAACCGTTATCACTAAATTCGCGGGGGCCTTTACGGTATCTCCGCTCATAACGCCGCCGGAACTTTTAAGCATGACCTGATCGGTCGGGGAGGGAGCAGGATTAAAATCCTTGTCGTCATACTTCTGGCACCCGGCCAAAAGCATCAACTGCAAAATGGCGACTGACCATAGCAGTTTACTAAATAAACTTTTTTTCATGTCATTAAAATTTGTGTTAGGGTTATTTTTTCCTGTTTTGTTTTTAAGGTGCTAAGACAAAACTTTAGCCCCTTCATTAATCAATTACATTAACTAACTAATGACGAAGCTAAAATTTATTTAACAACTGTTTTATAAACGGCTAATACTTGGTTAGAAATATCCTGCCAATTATATTCTTTTTTCACGCGCTCTAGAGCTTTCTGCCCAAAGGCTTTCGCCTGTTCCGGATTAGCTAAAATAATTTCTAATTTAGCTTTCAAATCAGCTACATTTTTATTTTCAAAAACATAACCCGTATCTTCAAGGGCTTCTTTATTAGCTTCAATATCGCTGACGAGACATGCTTGACCGTAACTCATCGCCTCGAGCAAAGCGATAGACAAACCTTCGCTTTCTGAGGGTTGCACAAAGGCATAGGCGTTAGAATATAATTCAGAGAGAACGCGCCCGGTTTGATTGCCCGTAAAAATAATGTTAGGATTATCCGCGGCTAAGTTATGAAGTTCGTTAACATAGTCATCAGTGTGCGAACCTTCGCCGACAATAACTAATTTTTTATCAGTATTTAATTGCTTATACGCGGCAATAAGATGCTGAATTCCTTTATGGCGCACTAAACGAGAAATGGAAACCAAATAATTTCCTTCTTCTAAACCCCACTTACGAATTTCTTGAACCGGAGTTCTTTCAATCGCCGTGGCGCCGTTAGGAATATAAATTGCTTGCTTATTGTATTTGCTTAAAGTATAACGATTAAGCTCTTTAGAAATAGTAATAATTTTATGAGCAAAAAGACAGCCGACTTTCTCGCCGAACTTTAAATACCAGCGCGCTAAGAGTCCCCATTTTTGGTGGTAATAATCTTGGCAATGGAAAGTAAAAACAATCGGCGTTCTTGGTTTCAAAATTCTGACTAACCAAATTAGAGAAGAGGGGCCAATTGATTGAAAGTGAATAACATCGACTTTGCGTCTCATGAGATCGAGACAGGCCAAAAAAGTATGAGAAATCGCTTCTAAATTTTTTCCAGGCAGGTTGGGCAGGGAAATAATTTTAATACCTTTATATTCTTTAAGGTCTTGGCTATAACTATGACGGGAATACGCAAAAACTTCCTGGCCTTGAGCTACCAGGTTTAGGGCTAGACTTTCAACGTATCTTTCGACGCCTCCAGTCTTAGCGGGGATCCCTTTTTGTCCAATAAAGATAATCTTCATACGCGCTCAATTTAACCCCCTATAGTATCATATATTAAAAATTCTGTCAATATTTTAATGAAAGATTATCCAAGCCGATAACGGCAGAAGGGAATTATCATCTAAATTTCTGTAATATTTGCTTAAAAATCCCTTAAATTGCTTCAATTCTCCCGCCTCCATTTGCTTATCAATCTGGACTTTTTCAATTTCGAAACCATTAGCCTTGGCCAGTGCAATAACTTCCGGCAGACGCAGGCGATTCGGCCCGCCTTTGAATTTAACAAAAGTATTATAAATATAATCGCTATATCGCAAGAAATTTAAACGATCTTTATCTTGAATAAACGAGGTATGGGTTTGAAAATCAATTTTATGAATCATGCGGCCGCCAGGGACAAGCGAAGCGCGCATAGCGCGAAAAGCGGCGTTCAAATCATCCACATGTTCTAAAACATCCTTACTAAAAATGAAATCATACTTATTTTTTGTGGCCGCTAATTCTTCAATTCCTAAAATTTGATAATTTATCTCCGAGTAATCAATCGGCTTGTTTTCAGAAAGCGAAGCCGCAATCTGATCAACCGCTTTTAAGGCTTTAGGCGCTCGTAAATCTTTCTTTAAATTTTCATAAAAAGAGCGGGGAGCGCTTAACACCGGGAAGTAATCAATCGCACTATATGACTGCGCGCCTAACTCAAGCGCTAGTAAACCTAAAAGCAAATCTGGGCCTGGGCCGATTTCTAATACTTTTTTGTTTGCGAAAAGATTAGTTTCTCCGCTTAGCTCACGCAGAGTATTTAAAATACCCCGATCATAATCTAAATTTTTTTTATAATCGCTTGTAGGAAGCATGCGTGGCCGAGGTGATTTTAGACGCAAAACAAACTTCTTTAAGCGGCTTGATAAGCCGATAAATAAGCCAAGAAAATAATAAAAATTTTGTTTTAGATAATTGTTTAACATAATATTAGATTGTACTATATTTTATAATATTTGTCAATAGAACTAAATTGACAAGACATATTTTTAATACTAGGGTGGAAATAAGCAAACACAGTATACACTTTTAAATATCAGGTTATGAAAGTTCTTTTTAAAATCGCGAGGTATGCGCTGGTAATGGCCATCTTCATCGCCAATCTTACGCCTCTTCAAGCGCAGAAAACGGAATGCAACTCAAAAAACCTCCGCGAGCGGATGGTTTACCTTAAACCCATGGATTGGGTGAAGACAAGCGACACAACGCTTGGGTTTAACGTGAAAATCGGAAGCAAAATTAAGGTTCTATATAAGAATCAATTACTCGCCGAGTTTGATGCCTCTTCCGCCTATATAGTCTATAAGCAAAGCACAGAAAAAGCCGGTAAAAAAACAAACTATCTGCTTCTGATTACCGTCGGATCGAAGAACCATTCTTATCTTTTCGTTGGCGACAAGGAAATTAGGCAATTGGAAACCGGCCTACAAAAACCAGAGTATGATTATTTCCAGGCAGCGATTGACGGTGATGATATTTACTTTGACTTCACGCAAAGTGGAGAAAAGAATTTCCATCTCGGAATAATCAAAAACAAGAAATTCTGCGATGGCGGCGAAGTGCCGCAATAAACAAAACGCCCGTATTTTCACGGGCGTCTTTTATTATTATAAGGGTCTTAAAAAACTTTACTCGCTTTTTAACGCAGCCAGCGCTTAGTTTCAAAAAATACCAACATGCCGAGCGAACAGGTAAACATAATACCGACGATAATCCAGAAACCATAAGGATGGTCAACAAACGGCATATACTTAGCATTCATGCCGAATGTCCCCGCTAATAAGTTAAGAGGCAGAACAATCACCGAGAAAATGGTCAATGTTTTCATAATGCTAGTCATGCGATCATTTAGTAGAGATTCATTAGTATTATTAAGGACTTCTATCATTTCCTTTTGATTTTCCAGTACCTCCCAAATGCGTTTCGAATGTTCAACCAGGCCGACATAATATTTTTTAATCGCCGGTTTCTCAACGAGGCTGCTCTCCATTTCCATTAGCTGACGCAAAATGTTCTTATGATTTTGGATGATTTTGCGGACATTAACAATATTGCGGCGGATAGTTAAAATTTGCTTGACCGCCTCTTTTTGCTGGCCGGAAAAAATCAGTTCTTCGACTTCATTGAGATTAATACTATTTTCATCTAAAAGCTGATAGCAACTATCAATCAAGTGACCTAAAATTTCATAAAGCAAAATAGCGGACGACTCTAAGGAATAGGCCAGAAGGGAATCGGGACTTTTCTTACCCAGACTAAAAAAATCCGATAAAGCTCTAAGGCTATTATTATTCACTGTTATTAAAAAGCCGTGACCGACAAAAAAATCAACTTCAGCGGAGATAATTTTCCCCTCTTTTAAAATCGGGAAGTGAAGAACTAAAAATAAATAATCCGTTCCCTTAAAAATTTGCGGGCGCTGAAAAGAAACCGAGGCGGCCGAAGCTTTGAGATGGACTAAATCGAATTTATAATTTTTCCTTAAATAATCAATTTCGTTTTTACCGGCGTTAATAATGTTGACCCATTTTAAGAGCGGCGCGGTCCGCGGATTATCAATCATCAACTCTTCAACGCGATCAGAAATTTTTTTATAATTAGCCATAGAAAATTAAAATTTACTTTGACGAAAACTTAAATTTATAATAAAATTGAAGCATCACTATTATAACATATGGTCAATATTTTGGGAATAAATTTGAGTGAATTTAGCCAGACAGAGGTCTTGAATAAGGTCGCTGATTTTTTGTCTGACGGGCGTCAGCACTATATTGTTACTCCGAACCCGGAAATAATACTCGCCGCGGATAACGACGAGGAATTTTTTTATATTTTAAATAAAGCCGACTTGTCTTTAGCCGACGGCTTCGGTTTGAAAATAGCCGGTTGGTTTTTTGGCCATAATCTGCCGCGCGTAACTGGTGCCGATATCACGGTTGATCTTTTAAAGATGGCGGCGGAGAAAAAAATCAAGGTAATGATTTTAAACTGGGAAAACGGCTTATCAAAAGAAAAAGATATTGAAGCGGCCTTAAAACAAAAATTTCCCGAATTAATTTTTTCCGTCTTAAGTATTAGTCGTGATAAATTTTTAGCCCCGGAAAAAATTACGGCCATAAATAATTTTGCGCCGACCATTTTATTTAATACGCTCGGCTTTCCGTACCAAGAAAAATTGATATACCATAACTTAAGCAAGCTGACGGCGGTTAAAGTGGCTTTAGGCATCGGCGGTTCTTTCGACTATATCACAGGAAAAATTAACCGGGGGCCGAAATTCCTTCGTTATTTGGGTCTTGAATGGTTCTGGCGCCTTTTAAACATTTTTAAATATAAAGATAGCTCTCGACGCCTGAAACGTATTTACCGAGCAACTTTTGTTTTCTTAAAACAGGTTTTTATAGTCCGTTTTGTTAATCAATATTTTTATCGTAAAAATGTGGCTTGTTTTTTGTTTAAAAAAGAGGAGGGAAAAATAAAAGTATTAATTCTAGAGCGGCGCGATGAAGCTAACCATTGGCAGCTGCCGCAAGGAGGAACTGACGGCGAAGATTTAGAAACGGCCGGACGACGAGAACTTTTTGAAGAAACTAGCCTTAAAGATTTAAAAACCGTCGCGGTATTTAAAAACTTATATAAATATTCATTCCCAAAAATAACTGATAGCGAAGAGCGTTTTCGTGGTTCAAAGCGCTATACTTATGATTACAAGGGACAGAAGCAGGGTCTTTACATCGCCGAACTAACCGACCCAACCCAGGAAGTAAAAGTTTGTTTCTGGGATCATGTAAATTTTAAATGGGTAGACAAAGACGACTTAATAAATAATTTGCATCCTTATCGTCAGCCGGGCGCAAAAATATTTCTCGCTAAATTTAAATCATTAAATATCAATTAATTATATGTCTTTATTCGGTCCTAAAATTCGCCTCCGCTTCGCCCCCTCGCCGACCGGCTTTTTGCATCTCGGCAATTTGCGCTCCGCTCTCTTCGGTTATCTCTTAACTAAAAATTGGAAAGGGAAATTTATTCTTCGTCTTGAGGATACGGATCAAAAAAGAGAAATTGAGGGGGCGCTAGATAAACTCCTAGACATTCTCGGCTGGGTCGGCATTGAGTTTGACGAAGGCCCGCACACCACTGGCGACTACGGCCCGTATATTCAATCAGAGCGCTTAGCGATTTACCAGAAACTAGCTCAAGAGTTATTGAACGAGAAAAAAATCTACCATTGCTTCTGTAGCGAAGAGCGCTTGACTGATATGCGCCTCACGCAAGAAGCGCGCAAAGAAGCGCCGCGCTATGATCGTCTGTGCCGCCACTTAACAAAAGAAGAAATAGAAAAAAGACTAGCGGCCGGTGAAAAATTCGTCTTACGCCAAAAAATGCCTTTAGACGGCGAGATTACCGTACACGATGAACTGCGCGGCGATATTAAATTTAAAGCCGCCGATTTAGACGATCATGTTTTAGTAAAATCCGATGGCGTCCCGACTTACCATTTTGCTAATATCGTAGACGATCATTTAATGAAAATTACTCATGTTACTAGAGGCGACGAATGGTTGCCCTCTTTTCCTAAAAATATTTTATTATATGAAGCGTTCGGCTGGACGCCGCCCAAATATATTCATCTCCCATTAATCCTTAATAAAACCGGCGGTAAATTGAGCAAGCGCCAAGGAGATGTTTTTGCTGAACAATACCGCGACAAAGGCTATCTGCCGGAAGCGATTATTAATTTCTGCGCTCTTTTGGGTTGGCACGGTAAAAATGATAAAGAAATTTATTCTTTGAAAGAACTGGAAAAAGAATTTTCTTTGTCCGGCATGGGGGCCAGTCCGGCTATTTTCGATATTGAAAAATTAGATTATTATAACGGCTACTATATCCGCCAAAAATCACTTAAAGAATTGGCCGAGCTATGCCGACCTTATTTAGAAAAAGTCGGGCATAAAATTAAAGACACCAAGCGCTTGGAAAGTTTTGTCGGACTCGCGCAAGAAAGAATGAAAAAATTGGAAGATGTTATCGAAATGACTTCTTTCTTATTCGGACTCGCGCATTACGATAAAAATCTTCTTATCTGGAAAAATCTGAGCGCGGAAGAGACAAAAAATAATCTCCAGGCCGTCGCGCTTGAACTGGAAAAAATTGAAACAAATAACTGGACTAAAGATTACTTAGAAAAAACTATTATTGATTGGCTAAAAGCTGGTGGCAAAAAAAATGGCGATTATCTCTGGCCGCTACGTGTCGCTTTAACCGGATTAAAGAATAGTCCTAGCCCATTTGAAGTTGCCGCCGCCCTTGGTAAAGAGGAAAGTATCCACCGCTTAGAAAAATCTCTAAAATAAAGACAAATATATTATTTACAAAAGGTCTGAAAGATGTTATAATTATAAAACATGAAGAATAAAGCTCTAAAAATAATCATAATCTTATCGGTTTTCACTGGCTTATTAAGCCTGACTCCCTTGGTTTTTAGTAAATCAGGGAATTTTGATGCAGAAATTGAGGCCTTAAATTTAAAAATTCAAAACCAGAAAAAACAAATCGATAATTTAAAGGCGAGGCAGCAAGAATATCAGGCACAAATTGAAGCCAAACAACGCGACCGGATAAATTTAAGCAACCAATTATCGCTGTTAGAAAATCGTCTCGCTAAAGCGCAACTTGATATTGAAGAGACTAATCTAGAGATTGATAAAACAAATTTGGAGATGCAAAAAATAGAAGTCGATAGCACCAATCTCGATGAACAAATAGAAACGCAAAAACAACATATCGGCAATTTACTGCGTCTAGTTTATAAGCAAGATCAAATCTCGACTCTAGAAATGATTTTACTCAACGGATCCTTGTCAGAATTTTTAAACCAGGCTAAATATCTAGAAGATACTAATAAGGAAATCGGGCAAAGTGTGACTGATTTAAAGCGCGATAAAGAACGTTTAGATAATAATAAACTGAGTTTAACGGAAAAAAATACAGAATTAGCGGCTCTGAAAGATAAGTTGGAAGAAAAGAAAAGCGGCCTTGCTTACGAGCAGGAAAACAAAACCTATATTTTAGAAGAAACCCGATCTTCAGAAAAAGAATATCAAAATTTATTGCTTCAAGCTAAAAGAGAGCAGGATCAAGCCGCCGCGGAAATCGCCAGTGCCGAACGTCTTATTCGCCAAAAAATGTCGCAGAAGGAGCAACAAAAGCTAAACAACGGCAATAATACAATTGCCTGGCCCGTACCAAAAAATTATATTGTTTCTTCTTTTCATGACAGCGATTATCCTTACCGTAATATTATCGGTGAACATCCGGCTGTTGATATCCGTGCCAAACAGGGAACAACCATCACAGCGGCCGCCGACGGCTACGTCGCTAAAGTTAAATTCGATGGCACAAAAAGCTACGCCTATATCATGCTTATTCATGGCGACGGTTTAGCCACAGTTTACGGCCATGTTTCCGCTGTTTACGTAGCGACTGACCAATACGTTACTCAAGGGCAGGCTATCGGACGCTCGGGTGGAACTCCGGGCGGAGTTGGTTCCGGCGGATTCACGACTGGACCGCACTTACATTTTGAAGTGCGTAAAGACGGCTTGCCGGTTAACCCAGAAAATTATTTACCTTAATGAAAATACAAAGAGCCCTGGAATATTCCAGGGCTCTTTTTTTAAATCGTAAAAATATTTTTAAAATTTCCGACTATCGTGAACTTTACGATGAATATCTCGAAGCTGCTTATTAGTCACATGGGTATAAATTTGTGTCGTCGCAATATTACTATGTCCTAAAAATTCTTGGACCGTTCTTAGGTCTACTCCTTGATTAAGTAAGTCAGTCGCAAAAGAATGGCGCAAAGTATGGGGCGTAGCCATCACGGGCAGGCCGGCAATCAGCACATATTTTTTTACAATATCTTCAACGCTTTTAACGGTCAACCGTCTTGAAGCGTTGCTCCTCGCACCGCCGCGTTTATAATTAATAAACAAGGCGTCGTCCATATCTTTGCGCTCTTGAAGATAAAAGCGCAAAGCTTTAATCGCCCGCTCGGAAAAATAGACTGTGCGGATTTTACTGCCTTTGCCGACAACCGTAATTTCTAAATCATGGGTTTCATTTTTAATTCTTAATTGATCGCGATTTAGAGCGGCGAGTTCGGCCACGCGCAAACCGGTCGAAAAAAGAGTTTCCAAAAGCGCTCGATCTCTTAAACCAATAATGGTACTACTACTAGGCGCTGATAAAAGTTGGGAAAGCTGTTCTAATTTTAAAAATTTAATTTCTTTGTCCGCTTTATCTTTCGAGAGTTTAACTTTTGACGGCGGCAGGGAAGTAATATCTTTTTCTACAAAAAACTCCAAAAGAGAACGGAGGGCAATCAGATAATAGTTCTGAGTGGTCTTTTTAAGGGTTTTACGGGTCTTAGGGTCGATGTGGCGCGATAAATAAACCTTATACTGCCAAATATGCTCTGGTGTTAGCTGGGCCGGCTTTAGGGCCTCTAATTCAGCTATTTTCAACCAACCGAAAAACTTACGTAAAAAACGAGTATAATTTTCCTGGGTTTTAGAAGATAGGCCTTTTTCAATCTCTGAGTAATCTAAAAAATCCACTAAATATTTAATTATCGACTTATTTTTATCCATAACTAATTAGATTATAGCACACTTTAACAACTGATATTATCACATTGACAAAAAGTATGTTTTATCATAAATTAGATAACAGAACCTTAACACAAATAAAACAAATAGCCATGAAAAAGCTTAAAAAAGTCAAATCAATTTTGTTGCTCTGGCTCTTGGCTTATCCGCTTTGGTTGGTTTCCGGGTTAGTATTCTTTACGTTTAGGCTTCTAGGATGCGTAGTGGTCCATAATCAAAAAGATATTCCTTTTTGGCCTAAGCGTTTGATAGTAATATCAAATCACCCCTCTATGTGGGAGCCGGTACTGCTTAACTACCTGTTTTTTCTGAGAACGACTATCCAGCCCTTCAAATTTGTTCCATACAGTACTCCAGACCTCGATAATTACAATAGGTGGTACTGGGAACTAGTAAAAGAGCGCTTTATTTTTGTCCCGCGACGCAAACCCGATGTGATGAAGTCTGCTTTTAAAAAAATGGCTAACGTTTTGAAGAAGGGAAGAATTTTGATTATTTTCCCTGAGGGCGGGCGCACAGCGACTAACAAGGACAATAATTGGCATTATTCACGTCTTGGACACCGCCTCAGACCATTAAAGGACGGCGCTGCGAGATTGGCGCTAGAAACTGGTGCGGAAATCTTAATTACTTGGGTAGACGGAGCTGAAAAAGCCTTACCGGTTGGTCGCTTTTGGCCGAAATTTTGGAAACGAACCGATATTTATATTGGTCCGACCTTTAAACTAAGCGGCGACTATCAGAAAGAAGAGGATGTTAAAAAGGGAACCGAGGAAATCGCTCAAGCCTTACTAGACTTGGCCGATCAGACTGGACCACCCGAAGAAGCAAAAAACTAACAAAGAGCCGAAGAGCCACTGCAGGAGATTCATTCTTATCGAGTCTCCTTTTTTATTTGTAAAATATTTTTATTATATATACCGAGATAAATATAATCGAGATGCCTAATGAATTTTTAAAATAAAATAGCAGGGGACAAAGAAAAAGCTCAGTATTTCCTAGGATTTAGCCTCTCCAATGCTTCGCATAATGTATATTAATACACCCTTTAATAGAATAAACCAAAAGGAGCCGCTAAGCTCCTTATGCACCCAGTCTATTATATATATCGATTTAAGGGTTGATTAACTAATAATTAAACCCATAAGATGGACTTCGGGGTGGAATAATAAAATAATTTTTATAATTATCAAAAAAATACCGATAACCACCGCACAGAAAACTAAAACCGCTAAAGTAAAAAATGTTTTAAATGCACCCTCCATATGTTTGTTTAATTAATAAATATACGATCGCCGTAACGCAAATCAATATAATTGGTCTTATTGAAATTATCCTTTATTTTCTCTTTTTTGACAAGAACCAGGCGGTCGACCTGAGTCTTGGCCTCGACTTTGGTATCGAAATAGACTAAGGGGCCGTCCTTGAACTTAACCTTGATGGTATTGAATTCTTGATCAATTATGAAGCGTTCGACGGATAATTCTTGATGAGTCGTTAAAGAATTCGCTAGCTCAAAAATAAAATTTAAATAATCGGTTGAAATATTTATTTTATTTTTTTCATCAAGCAAGCTATTGGTATTTTTATTCTCCAAGATGAGATACTTAGCCTTATTGTCCTCGGAAACAACAGATTCGCGGATAATATAGCCTTCGCTTGAGGCATAATAAAACTCATTTCCCTGCTGAAAAATAAAAGAATAGGGCCGCTCACCAACGCGCACCAGTATTGTCTTAGGCAATTTTTTTATAATCTGCAAAGAGGCTAAATTATAAGCAGAGAGAATGCTTTTCTGAACATCATCTTTGTCAAAAAGTAAAATATTATCTTGTTTAAAAATTAAATAACGAGACTTTTCAGTCTGTTCCCAAACCTTATTCTTAATGTCAGTGTCCGGTATCCGCGTCAATCCTTCAACTTTTATATTATTAATTCGCCAAACCGGCGCGGCACAAAAAAACCAAAAAAGAAAAATAATAAATAAAATACTTAAAGCTAAAAGACAGGCGAAAAAACGTTTATTAGGCGCTTTTTTCGGCTTTCGAAAAAAGGGATTACAAAGATTTTTACATTGGTAATCCTTCTTAATTTTTTTAAAATATTTCCCTTCTCTTGACATAATTAGAAAAAAATATCATTACCAAATTATCTCTCTTCTAATGCTCGGCTGTAGGCGTACTAAAAACTCATAGGGTATAGTGTTCATGAGGCGAGACAAATTTAAAACTGAATTTTTATCCTTCCTCTGATCGGAAACAATAATAACCTGGTCCCCTTTCTGGACAATTTGGCCGTCAACATCTAAACAGGTTAAATTCATACAAACCTTGCCGGCAATCGGCGCCCAAACCGTTGCATTTAAACTTAAGACAAGAAACTCAGCTTTATTTGAGAGACGACGATCTAGGCCTTCAAAGTAACCAAAAGGAACGATAGCAATATTTGTTTCCTTGGCCGCACGATAACTTTCGTTATAAGAAACCGGTTCGTCGGGTAGTACTTTCTGAATAGAAACAATTTGAGAAATAACTCTCAAGGCTGGCTGGAGCCGTTTATTCTCTTCAAACTCTGATTCTTCTGAATCAGAAAACGGATTATAACCATAGAGGGCTAAGCCGGGACGATAGGCGGTCAAAAGTTTATTGCGCAAAGACAGGAGACCGGCCGAATTGCCCAGGTGAACCCAGCGCGGAAAATAGCCGGCCGAGCGCAGGGCGTCTAAAGAATCCATAAACTCTACTTCTTGCGTCTGATTAAGAATAGATTGCTCGTCCGCTGAAGCGAGGTGAGAGCACAAACCCGTAAGATCAACATCGTCTAAATATTTTTTATTGAGTTCGATAAACTTAGATAAGTCTTTTATGCCCTCGCGATTCATTCCTGAATTAACAAAGAGATGTATTTTAGCTCTTTTGCCATAACCAGATAAATACTTAAGAGTTTCGCTATTATAAACGACGAATTCGGTTCGCTTAAAATCACAGTAACTATAGGCTTTAAGCGGCATCTCGCCTAAAATTAAAACCTTTTTTCTAAAATAGCGCCAAGCGATTTGCGCCTCTGGGAAAGAATCGACAATAACCATAGGGGCGTCGGTATGATTGAGAATAAGACACAGCTCTTTTAGGCCGTGCCCGTAAGCATTCGACTTTAAGACGGGAAATACGGCCGCACTTCCCTGCTGTTCTTTCAAATAATTAAAATTGGCGATAATTTTTTTAGCGTCAATTTCAATTTTATTTAAAGTCTCATACTTAGGCTTTAATAATTGTCGAAAAAAATTTATCATAAAATAAATTAGGGTCGGCCAATTACACCTTGCCCCTTATTAAGACGATCAAAGTCTAAATTAGTGCTTAAGTTGGGTAGCCCAGCTGAAATTTCCCCATTAATGACCACATCGCGAGCATAATAATTTAAATTCGTTATCAGGGGGACAACTTTATCGGCTTGGTTTAAGTTGGGTATAAATTGAATTTCAAAACCAACGCGATAACTATCGCTTTGATTTTTTAATTCCGCCACCTTCCAAACAATCTGCCTGGAAGCGGCGTTATATTTAAAATCACCAGAAAGAAGTGAGCGGGTTCCAGTTAGTTCCACACCTTTGGGGAGTTTGGCACTGAATACTAAATCTTTAAAATCACCATTGCTTTTTATCTCAAAGAAAACCCAATAATTGGTTGGCAGGCCGACAAGAGGCGGCAAAGGGCCGCTACCTAATTGATCGCCCTGGGGACTATGATAATAAACAACCGCTTCCGCTCTCAGCTCAGAGGCTAAATTTAAATTAGGCAGATTAATCGCTTCTTTAATTAATTGATCTTGAACGAGATAAGTGCTTTGCGCTTGCCATTCAATTACTCTTTCCGCTTCCTCTTTAGCCTTAAAATAAATCTTGAACATCGCTTCTCTATTTTCGTTAATACCTAAAGGGCCAAGATCAATCTGACGATTAACAATTTTAATGTTCTCTGCCTCGTTAGACGCTTCAATTTTATTGATTGAAAAATTCTGCTTGGTACTAAGTAAATCAATTTTAATATTTTGAATAGCGCTATTTCCTATATTTTTTAGATCTATTTTTAGGACGGCGCCATTAACCAAATTAATAGACGAACTGGCAACGGTAAAATTTACAACTAGAGGCGGATTATTTAAATCTATTTCCGCTTTAATAGGCGTTGTGCCCACAAACGGCCTAATTAAGCTCGGGCGATAAAAATGCAAACTAATAACAACCGCTACCAATAAAATAATAATAATGCCCAGGGAAAGATCAAGAATCAAATGCCAGCGATTCTTAAGATAAAATCTTTCCCGTCTAAGTTGCCAATGATGGTTAATAAATTTAAGCATATATTTATTAATAAAAGTTCTTAATACCAACTAAAATTTCCATTTGCCCGTCATCATTGATATCGCTCACGCTGACTTTTATACCTCCATGATAATTTTTATCATAAGCAAAAAAGCTCGCTAAGGCTATTCCCTGTTTATTAAAAATTCTGACTTGCGGCCCGCCGCCGCTTCCCGGAGAAGTAATTATTTCATTTTGGCTGTCACTATTAACGTCCCCTAGAGCCACGCTTACCCCTCCCTTGAAACCTTTGTCATAAGCTAAAAAACTGTTTTTTAAGACACCTTTCAGGGTAAAAATTTTAACTAACGGTTCTAGCCCAACCCCGGGGCCGGTAATAATTTCCTCTTGACCATCGCCATCAATATCGCCTAAGGCCACGCTGACTCCGCCACGGGATTTTTTATCATAAGCCATAAAATCGCCCAACAATTTTCCATTAGCCTGAAAAATTCTGACTTGCGGCCCGCCGCCAATTCCTGGACCGGTAACTATCTCGCGAAAATACCCCTGATCGATTCTAGCGGCTAAATTAATTTGTCCTTTATAGTTTTTCGTATAGGGAAAAATGGGGGTTAATTTTATTCCATTTTTTTGCAAATTTACTTGTCCGGAACCAGCCGCCAAACTAACATCTTGAGCATCAGAACTCTGCTTGGCGATAATTAATTCCTGCTCGCCGGGGAAATTACTGAAATAAGGAAAAAATCCATTTCTCACTTGAACGCCAGCGAAGTTATATATACGATAAAAATAACCATTAGTAAACGCACTGCCAGTGATAACTGTATTGCGCCGCAGAAGAACCACTCCGTCTTGAGGCGCTAACTTTAAATAATTAATTTTCAAACCGGTATTAAAATTCGGATCCTGCGAACCTTTAATCTTTTCCATTTCTTCCTTTAAGAAAACATAAAGCTGTTCTTTGTTTGTCGAATTAACGATGGCTGAGCCATATTTAAAATCTCGGCGCCATAAACCGGCTTTTATTTCCGTTCCGCCACCGGACAGGAGATTATAAGCGCTTGATTGGGCGGGGCCCAAAGGAATATCATATTCGTCGTACCACCAGGTCTGAGCGTGGTTGGTAATATCATAATCAAAACTATAGAAACCGTTTCCCAAAAGCGTGCTCGCTAAACCATAGCGGAAACGACGGTAATCAGCTTGATTTTTATTGGATACATTAACTAAAGTTATATTCGGCATGGCGTTCAAAGTCGGCAGACGCAAATAAGTTTTCATTGATCCAGCCCAAGTTCCGCC